>Ga0315542_1000160_pt1 | contig 38267 bp, 30 predicted proteins | sample SalMarSW160120MG_FD_202541 | JGI IMG/M metagenome (GOLD analysis project Ga0315542, IMG submission 202541) | Salt marsh sediment microbial communities from the Plum Island Ecosystem LTER, Massachusetts, United States - Salt Marsh Sediment SW1601-20 ...
GGGGCGGAGTGTCTGAGAATCTCCGCCATCAACGACAACTTTCTTTCCGTATATCCAGTCATTTTCATCCATGAACTCAAGCTTATCGACTACCTGTCTTTCAAGGAATTTTGTATCGCCCGGATCAACGATCTCAACTTTACGCATCATCTGACGAACAATTATCTCAAAATGTTTATCATTGATTTTTACACCCTGCAAACGGTAGACTTCCTGAATCTCATTTACAATATATTCCTGTACTTTAGTTGGTCCCTTTATTGCAAGAATGTCAGCAGGGGTAATTGCCCCATCTGAAAGCGGTATACCAGCTTTAACGTAATCATTTTCCTGAACAAGTATCTGTTTTGAAAGAGGTACAAGGTATTTCTTTATTTCATCGGTTTTTGACCTGATACTAATTTCCCTGTTTCCTCTTTTTATCTTCCCGAAAGTAACCTCTCCGTCAATTTCAGAAACAATAGCCGGATTTGATGGGTTTCGTGCCTCGAATAATTCGGTAACACGGGGAAGACCTCCTGTTATATCACCAGATTTACCTACTGCACGAGGTATTTTTGCAAGTACTTCACCTGCTTCAACCATCTTGTCGGTATCAACTACGAGGTGAGATCCCACAGGAAGGTTATATAACCTTAATTCTTCACCTTTGGGAGACAGAATTTTGATGGCAGGGTTTTTAGTTTTGTCCCTGCTCTCAATAATTACTTTTTCTTTAAATCCTGTCTGCTCATCAGATTCTTCGCGGAAAGTTATCCCTTCAATAAGGTAATCATAAGCTATTTTCCCGGCTAGTTCAGAAATGATAACTGCATTAAAAGGATCCCATTCACATATAAGTTTACCCTTTTCAATCTCCTGTCCCGGTTTAATATAAAGTTTTGAACCATATGGTATTGTATGCGTTGTAAGGGCGATGCCGGTTTTCTTATCAACAATTCTAAGTTCTGCAAGACGGCCAATTACAATATCAATATCTCCTTTTTCGATGTCTTTTTTAGGTACAGTTCTTATCTCATCTATCTCGGCAATACCAGCATAACGTGCAACAAGCCTCGATTCAGTGGTTATGTTTGATGCAGTACCTCCGACATGGAAAGTACGAAGAGTAAGCTGGGTACCGGGTTCTCCAATACTCTGAGCAGCTATCACGCCGACTGCCTCACCTTTCTGAACCATGCGTCCGTTTGCCAGGTTACGTCCATAACATTTTGCACAAACACCTTTTTTAGATTCACATGTCAATACCGAACGGATCTCAACCTGTTCGATCGGTGAATCTTCTATTTTCTTAGCCAGTTCTTCGGTAAGTTCCTCACCCGATTCAACAATCAGCTCTCCTGTAAGAGGGTGATATACATTGTGGACAGTGGTACGTCCAAGAATTCGTTCGTACAACGATTCGACAACTTCCTCATTCTTTTTTATTGCAGTAGCAACCAGGCCTCTCAATGTTCCACAGTCTTCTTCATTAATTATGACATCTTGCGAAACGTCAACAAGCCGACGTGTAAGGTAACCTGCGTCAGCTGTTTTAAGAGCAGTGTCGGCAAGTCCTTTACGTGCACCGTGTGTTGAAATGAAGTACTCCAGAACCGATAATCCTTCTTTGAAATTTGAAAGAATAGGGTTTTCAATAATCTCAGATCCTGTAGCTCCCGATTTCTGAGGTTTGGCCATCAGACCCCTCATCCCGGATAACTGACGTATCTGTTCCTTTGAGCCTCTTGCACCTGAGTCGAGCATCATATAAACAGAGTTGAATCCCTGCTTATCGTTTGAAAGCTGCTTCATCAGCGACTGGGTAAGCCTTGCATTAACATGTGTCCAGATATCGATTATCTGATTATATCTTTCGTTATTGGTAATGAATCCCATGCTATAGTTGTTCAAAACCTCCTCGACCTGCTCATAACCTTCATCAACAAATTTTGTCTTTTCTTCAGGAATGATGACATCATCGAGGTTGAAAGACAAACCGCCTTTAAATGCAGAATGGAACCCGAGATTCTTTATTGCATCGAGGAAATCAGCTGTTTTTGCTGTGCCTGCAAGTTTAAGAACACGACCTATAATGTCGCGCAGCGACTTTTTGGTAAGTATCTCATTAATATAGCCAACTTCGACAGGAACATACTGGTTGAATATTACTCTTCCAACAGTAGTTTCAATAATATGATTAATATACTCACCATCTTTCCTGTCGTTTACTTTTACCTTTATAAAAGCATGCAGATCTATCTGACCTTCGTTATATGCTATGTTAACCTCTTCGGGCGAATAGAAAGTCAGCCCTTCTCCCCTTACTTTTTCTGTGGCAGTACTTTTTCTTCCCTTGGTAATGTAATACAAACCAAGCACCATGTCCTGAGAAGGAACAGTTATTGGGGCTCCGTTAGCAGGGTTAAGGATGTTATGTGAAGCAAGCATAAGCATCTGGGCTTCAAGCACTGCACCATTTCCAAGAGGCAGATGAACAGCCATCTGGTCACCATCGAAGTCGGCGTTGAAAGCTGTACACACCAGAGGATGAAGCTGAATGGCTTTTCCTTCAATAAGTTTTGGCTGGAATGCCTGTATACCTAGTCTGTGGAGTGTAGGAGCCCTGTTTAACAAAACAGGATGACCTTTAAGTACATTTTCCAGGATATCCCAGACCACAGGATCTTTCCTGTCGACGATCTTCTTGGCAGATTTAACTGTTTTTACAATACCGCGTTCAATAAGCTTACGTATAATAAACGGTTTGTAGAGTTCTGCTGCCATATCTTTTGGCAAACCGCATTCGTGCAATCCCAACTCGGGACCCACAACAATAACTGAACGTGCTGAATAGTCAACCCTTTTTCCAAGCAGGTTCTGGCGAAATCTACCCTGTTTCCCTTTCAGACTGTCGCTGAGAGATTTCAGGGGCCTGTTTGCATCAGTTTTTACGGCATTTGCCTTCCTTGAATTATCGAACAATGAATCCACTGCTTCCTGGAGCATCCTTTTTTCATTTCGAAGAATTACTTCAGGAGCCTTTATTTCTATAAGTCTTTTCAAACGGTTGTTCCTGATAATAACCCTTCTGTAAAGGTCGTTCAGGTCGCTTGTTGCAAAACGTCCGCCATCGAGAGGAACCAGGGGTCTTAATTCCGGCGGGATTACAGGAACCACCTTTATGATCATCCATTCCGGATTGTTAACCGACTTGGAATCTCTGAATGCTTCAACAACCTGCAGACGCTTAAGTGCCTCGTTTTTACGCTGTTGCGATGTTTCTGTATTTGCCCGGTGACGAAGTGAATAAGACATCTCGTCGAGATCGATACGGCTGAGAAGTTTATAAAGAGCCTCGGCACCCATATCAGCTACAAACTTATCAGGGTGATTATCTTCCAGGTACTGGTTTTCCTTCGGAAGCGATTCAGTAATTTCGAGGTATTCCTCTTCTGTAAGAAAATCGAGATATTTTATACCATCAACAGCTTTTATTCCAGGGTTGATGACAACATATCTCTCATAATATATTATTGAATCGAGCTTCTTGGTCGGCAGGCCGAGAAGATACCCTATTTTATTAGGCAATGAACGGAAGTACCAGATATGAGCAACAGGCACAACGAGGGAAATATGCCCCATTCTTTCGCGACGTACCTTTTTCTCTGTAACCTCAACACCGCAGCGGTCGCATACAATTCCCTTATAACGGATCCTCTTGTACTTTCCGCAATGGCACTCGTAGTCTTTTACCGGGCCAAAAATCCTCTCACAAAATAACCCATCGCGCTCAGGCTTATAGGTACGGTAATTTATTGTTTCGGGCTTCAGTACTTCACCACTTGAACGATCAAGAATTTCTTCAGGTGAAGCCAGTCCTATCGAGATTTTTGAGTAACTGGTCTTTGTTTTGTTATCTCTTCTGAATGACATATGCTGAATATTTTTTAATACTAAAACTAAAAATTCCTTACCTCGCGAATTACTTAATCAAGTATTACGCTAAGTCCGAGACCTCTCAGCTCGTGCAGGAGAACATTAAGTGATTCCGGTATGCCGGGTAAAGGCATTGGTTCACCTTTTACAATTGCCTCATATGCTTTTGCGCGGCCAACAACATCATCAGACTTTATTGTCAGTATTTCCTGAAGGATATGAGCTGCTCCGAATGCTTCGAGCGCCCAAACCTCCATTTCACCAAAACGCTGACCTCCAAACTGGGCTTTCCCACCGAGTGGTTGCTGAGTAATAAGTGAGTACGGTCCGATAGAACGTGCATGCATCTTATCATCAACCATATGCCCAAGTTTGAGCATATAAATTACTCCAACAGTTGCAGGCTGGTCGAATCGCTCGCCGGTGCCACCATCGAAAAGGTATGTCTTCCCGAATTTCGGAAGTGCTGCATCTTCGGTATATCCGGTTATCTGATTAATAGTTGCACCATCGAAAATAGGTGTCGAGAAGGTAAGACCCAGTTTCTGTCCGGCCCAGCCGAGAACAGTTTCGTAAATCTGTCCCAGGTTCATCCTTGAAGGAACACCCAGAGGGTTCAGAACAATATCAACCGGGGTACCGTCTTCAAGGAAAGGCATATCTTCAGCACGCACTATCCTGGCAACAATACCCTTGTTACCATGACGTCCTGCCATCTTATCTCCTACCTTAACTTTACGTTTCTTGGCAATATATACTTTGGCTAAACGCACAATACCTGCAGGCAGTTCGTCGCCGATAGTAATGTTGTATTTCTTACGTTTGTAGACACCGTCAATCTCCTTAAATTTAATAATATAATTATGGAGAAGTTGCTTAATACTATCGTTTTTCTTCTTATCAGTGGTCCATTTGTTAGGATTAACATTCATGAAATCAACTTCCTGAAGTTGTTTTAAGGTGAATTTACTTCCTTTTGGTATCACATCAACATTCAGGTAATCCTTAACACCCTGTGAAGTCTTGCCATTTACAAGAATGAAAAGCTTATCCACGAGTCTTGCTTTCAGCTCATCAATACTTCTGTTGAAATCAGTTTCTATTTTGTCAAGCAGTGGTTTTTCAACAGCTTTGGCTTTCCGGTCCTTAACAGCCCTGGTAAACAGTTTCTTGTCGATGACAACACCTTCCAGTGACGGACCTGCTTTAAGGGATGCATCTTTAACGTCGCCTGCCTTATCGCCAAAGATAGCGCGAAGCAGTTTCTCTTCCGGTGAAGGATCAGACTCTCCTTTTGGAGTGATTTTACCAATAAGTATATCTCCGGGTCTGATATGAGCTCCAATCCTAATAAGGCCATTCTCATCAAGGTTTTTGGTAGCTTCCTCACTAACGTTTGGAATGTCTGAAGTAAGTTCTTCAAGACCACGCTTTGTATCGCGCACCTCAAGCTGATATTCGTCAATATGGACTGAAGTGAAATAATCTTCCTGCACAACTTTCTCAGATATAACGATAGCATCCTCAAAATTATATCCTTTCCACGGCATGAATGCCACTTTAAGGTTTCTTCCCAGGGCCAGCTCACCATTCTTTGTCCCGTAACCTTCTGTCAGAACCTGTCCTTTTTTTACTTTTTCTCCTTTTCTGACTACCGGGATAAGGTTGATACAGGTATTCTGGTTTGTCTTTTTATATTTTGGAAGTGTATAACGCTTTATATCATCATCGAAGCTTACGAATTTCTCTTCATCGGTACGGGTGTACCTTACTACTATCTCATTTGAATCGACGAATTCGACCACTCCGTCGCCTTCTGCGGTATAGAGTATGCGGCTGTCTTTAATCACCTGTGCTTCCAGGCCTGTGCCCACTATCGGAGCTTCAGGGTTAATAAGCGGAACAGCCTGCCTCATCATGTTAGAACCCATGAGTGCCCTGTTGGCATCGTCGTGTTCAAGGAACGGGATCAGCGATGCGGCAATTGAAGCAATCTGGTTTGGAGCAACGTCCATCAGGTCGACCTTATTTACCTCTTCGAATGGATAATCAGCTTCGTATCTGCATTTTGCCCTCGGGTTTTCAAAATGTCCGTCATCAAGCAAAGCAGCATTAGCCTGGGCTATCATTTTTTCTTCTTCTTCCTCGGCACTCAGCCATACTATGCCAGTTTCGCTGAAATCAACCTGGGCATCCTTAACCTTGAGGTAAGGTGTCTCAATAAAACCAAGTGAATTTATTTTGGCATAGACACACAATGAGGAGATAAGACCGATATTTGGCCCTTCAGGTGTTTCTATCGGGCAAAGTCGTCCATAGTGAGTATAATGCACGTCCCTAACTTCAAAACCTGCTCTTTCGCGCGAAAGGCCTCCGGGCCCAAGAGCTGACATACGGCGCTTATGCGTCATTTCAGCCAGCGGGTTGGTCTGGTCCATAAACTGCGACAGCTGGTTTGTTCCAAAGAAAGAGTTAATAACCGATGAAAGTGTTTTTGAATTTATCAGGTCGACCGGTGTAAACACCTCATTATCCCTTACATTCATTCTTTCACGTATTGTACGTGCCATTCTGGCAAGGCCTACACCGAACTGAGCATAAAGTTGTTCACCAACAGTACGCACTCTCCTGTTACTCAGGTGATCGATATCATCGATATCTGTTTTGGAATTAATGAGTTCAATAAGGTATCCGATGATCTTGATTATATCTTCACGGGTGAGGATCTTAACATCCATTTCGGTATTAAGCCCCAGTTTCTTATTGATTCTGTAACGACCCACTTCACCCAGATCATATCGTTTATCCGAGAAAAACAGTTTGTCGATCACATCGCGTGCTGTAGCCTCATCAGGTGGTTCAGCGTTTCGCAGCTGACGGTAGATATAGATAACTGCCTCCTTTTCGGAGTTACATGGATCTTTCTGAAGAGTATTATATATGATTGCATAATCGGAGAGAGAAGTATCATCTTTGTGCAAAAGAATAGCTTTTGCGCCTGAATCGACTATCATATCAACATGTTCAGATTCGATGACCGTTTCTCTGTCGAGTATTACTTCATTTCTTTCAATTGACACAACCTCGCCGGTATCTTCATCAACAAAATCTTCGATCCAGGTTTTAAGTACCCTGGCAGCCAGTTTACGTCCTACGAGTTTCTTGATATTTGTTTTTGATACTTTATGTTCTTCAGCAAGGTTAAAAATCTCGAGGATCTCCTTATCGCTCTCAAAACCAATTGCGCGGAGAAGAGTTGTTACCGGCAGTTTTTTCTTCCTGTCGATATATGCATACATCACGTTATTAATATCCGTGGCAAATTCTATCCAGGAACCTTTGAAAGGAATTATCCTGGCAGAATAAAGCTTAGTTCCGTTTGCATGTATGCTCTGACCAAAGAAGACCCCGGGTGACCTGTGTAACTGTGAAACAACCACCCTTTCAGCGCCATTAATAACAAACGTGGCACGATCAGTCATATATGGAACTGTACCAAGATATACATCCTGGATAACTGTATCAAAATCCTCATGTTCGGGATCAGTACAGTAAAGTTTTAGTTTTGCTTTTAGCGGAACGCTGAAAGTAAGTCCGCGTTCAATACATTCTTCTATTGTATAGCGAGGAGGGTCAATATAATAATCCAGAAATTCTAGAACGAAATTGTTCCTGGTATCAGTTATCGGAAAGTTTTCAGTAAAGACTTTAAAAAGTCCTTCTCTTTTCCTGTTTTCGGGAGTAGTTCCAAGCTGAAAAAACTCACCGAATGATTTCAACTGAATCTCCAGAAAATCAGGGTAATCAATCTGTTTTTTTCTGGATGCGAAACTTATTCTTTCGGTATTTTTTGAGGACATTTATTAAAAGATTAAGTGAACTTATAATTTAAAGAACGAAAAGGCTTAGTCCCGAAAAACCGGGACTAAACCTATAACCCATCAATCAGGTGTAACTTATTTAAGTTCAACTTCAGCTCCAGCTTCTACTAATTGACCTTTAATTGCTTCTGCTTCATCTTTGGATATACCTTCTTTTACCGGAGCGGGAGCAGAGTCTACTACTGCTTTAGCTTCTTTAAGACCAAGACCGGTTATATCTTTAACCAGCTTTACTATCTGGAGTTTCTGACCACCTGCATTTTTGAGAATAACATCGAATGATGATTTCTCTTCTGCAGCAGGAGCTTCGCCACCAGCTGCCGGTCCGGCAACGGTAACTGCAGCTGCGGCGGGTTCAATGCCATACTCTTCTTTCAGTATTTTAGCCAGTTCGTTTACTTCCTTAACAGATAAGCTAACCAGTTCGTCTGCAAATTTCTTAAGATCTGCCATTTTTATCGATTTTTAATTTGATTATATTTTACTTTTCTTCTCTTTTTGATAGTGTTTCAAGAACACCGTGAATTTTATTTCCACCTGACTGGAGTGCTGATATAACATTTTTGGCAGGTGACTGCAAAAGCATTATTATATCACCTATCAGTTCTTCTCTTGTCTTTATTGAAACGAGTGTGTCGAGCATATTATCTCCCACGTAAACTGATTCCTGAACGTATGCACCTTTAAGTACAGGTTTATCATGCTTCCTCCGGAACTCCTTGATCAGTTTTGCAGGACTATTGCCGGATTGTGTAAACATGATGGACGAAGTACCTTTAAGAACCGGGTACAGTTCTTCAAAGTTCCCATTAGACTGCTCAAGTGCTCTTTTCAGGAGAGTATTCTTAACAACAATAAGTTTAATATCGTTTTCAAAACACTTTCTTCTTAGGTCACTTGTATCAGCGGCATTAAGCTGAGCAGTATCAGTCAGATAAAAGTGGCTGTACTCTTTTAATCTCCCAGCAAGGCTGTCTATGATAGCATTTTTTTCTTCCCGTCTCATTATTTCTTCAGTTTTTACTTAACTAATTAATCATCAAGACCTTTCGGATCGATCTTAACACCCGGACTCATTGTGCTGGATATGAATACACTACGTATGTAGGTACCTTTCGCTGCAGCGGGTTTAAGTTTGTTTACAATTGAGATAAACTCTCTTGCATTGTCAACGATCTTATTTGGTTCGAATGAGACTTTTCCTATTGAGGCATGAATGATTCCGCTCTTGTCAACTTTGAAATCAATCTTACCCTGCTTCACTTCTTTTACAGCCTTACCAATTTCCATGGTAACAGTTCCACTTTTAGGGTTCGGCATCAGTCCTCGCGGACCGAGAATTCTCCCTAACTGACCGACCTTTCCCATAACAGACGGCATGGTTATTATAACATCCATGTCAGTCCAACCCCCCTTGATCTTTTCGACATAGTCATCAAGACCAACATAATCAGCACCGGCTTCTTGTGCTTCAGCTTCCTTATCGGGTGTACAGAGCACGAGTACACGTGTCTCTTTACCTGTTCCGTGAGGGAGTGAAACGACACCGCGAACCATCTGGTTGGATTTCCTCGGATCTATACCTAACCTTACGTCTAAATCAATTGAAGCATCAAATTTGGTTTTGGTCATTTCCTTAACCAAAGAGGAAGCTTCTTTCAATGTATAAAGTTTGTTCTTATCGAGTTTTTCAAGAGCAAACTTTTGATTTTTGGTAAGTTTAGTCATTTTTTCTCCTAATTAATTATTTTACAGGAAATTCACCTCTGACGGTTATTCCCATACTTCTGGCGGTACCAGCAACCATTCTCATAGCAGACTCAAGCGTAAAACAGTTTAAGTCTTCCATTTTATCGTCAGCAATTGTTTTAACCTGGTCCCAGGATATTGATGCAACTTTGTCCCTGTTAGGTTCCTGCGAACCTTTTTTCGCTTTAGAAACTTCGAGCAGCTGAACAGCAACCGGTGGTGTTTTAGTAACAAAATCGAATGACTTGTCACCATAAACAGTTATTACAACCGGTATCACTTTCCCAGCTTTGTCCTGAGTCCTCGCATTAAATTGCTTACAAAAATCCATTATGTTCACACCTTTCGATCCTAAAGCAGGACCGACAGGAGGAGATGGATTAGCTGCTCCGCCACGAATCTGTAACTTGATAATTCCAGCTACTTCTTTTGCCATAATTTAAAATTTGCGTGTTTATTGCGAGAGCTTGGCAGTTATTCAGGAAGCATTATGAATATTACAACCGCCAATATCTTCTGTTAATTTTCCTTTTCTACCTGCATAAAACTTAGCTCAAGTGGTGTTTTTCGTCCGAAGATCTTAACCATCACCTTAAGCTTTTTCTTTTCATCATTCACCTCTTCAATAATTCCCGTAAAACTGTTGAATGGTCCATCAATAACTTTAACCGATTCGCCAACAAAGAATGGAACATTCAATTCCTCATCGCTTGCATTCAGTTCATCAACTTTTCCGAGAATACGGTTAATTTCAGATTTTCTGAGCGGAACCGGCTCACCATCCTGTGAGCCAAGGAATCCGATTACATTTGGCACATTCCTTAATAAATGCGGTATTTCACCAATAAGAACAGCTTCAACCAGAACATAACCAGGGAAAAATGTCCTTTCCTTGCTTATTTTCTTACCTGCCCTTATCTGATAAACCTTCTCGGTCGGGATAAGAACCTGTGAGACATATTCTTCGAGTTTCAGACGTACCACTTCACTATCGATATACTCCTTAACCTTTTTTTCCTTTCCACCGATAGCCCGAAGCACGTACCACTTCTTTATATTCTCACTCATTGGAACTGCTTAATGTTTAGTATAACAAACTGTAAATAAACTTCATTGCATGGCTAAAGATAAAATCCATGCCGGCAACTAAAACTGCAAATATCAGAGTAGCCACCATGACAAGCACTGCACTGTTCTGGAGTTCGCTGAATGTCGGCCAGGTTACTTTGTGCACCAGTTCTGTGAATGATTCCTTGAAATATCCTTTTAAATTCATAGTACTAAAAATTTTGCACGGGAGGAGAGACTCGAACTCCCGACACCTGGTTTTGGAGACCAGTGCTCTACCAACTGAGCTACACCCGTATTTGTTTTGTACGGTCCGGTCGGACCGGACCGTACAAAAAACATATATCCAAAACCGTTATTCCAAAATCTCAGTTACCTGTCCGGCGCCTACAGTTCTGCCTCCTTCACGAATAGCGAAACGCAGTCCGACATTAATAGCAACAGGATAGATAAGGTCAACAGTGATTGTAACATTATCACCCGGCATAACCATTTCTGTTCCTTCAGGAAGAGTGATCTCACCAGTAATATCAAGCGTCCTAACATAGAACTGAGGACGATATTTATTATGAAACGGAGTGTGACGTCCGCCTTCTTCTTTCTTAAGAACATAAACCTCTGCTTTGATCTTTGTATGAGGAGTTATTGAACCTGGCTTTGCAAGAACCATACCTCTTTTGATCTCTTTCTTGTCAACACCACGGAGAAGAAGACCTACGTTGTCGCCTGCTTCACCTCTGTCGAGTATCTTGCGAAACATCTCAACACCAGTACAAACTGATTTGCGCTTGGTAGCACCAAGTCCGATCAGTTCAAGTTCATCACCTGTAAGAACAACGCCTGTTTCGATACGACCTGTTGCAACGGTACCTCTACCGGTAATTGAGAACACGTCCTCAACAGGCATCAGGAATGGTTTTTCATTCTCACGCGGAGGAATAGGAATATATGAATCAACTGCATCCATCAGTTCCATCACTTTATCTTCCCACTTCTTTTCACCGTGCATTGCACCAAGTGCAGAACCACGGATAACAGGAGCATCATCACCATCAAATTTATAGAAATTCAGAAGATCACGAACCTCCATTTCAACAAGTTCGAGAAGCTCTTCATCATCAACCATGTCTACTTTATTCATAAAAACCAGCACCTTAGGAACGTTAACCTGGTGTGCCAGAAGGATATGTTCACGTGTCTGAGGCATCGGGCCGTCATCGGCAGCAACAACGAGTATTGCACCATCCATCTGAGCGGCACCTGTTACCATGTTCTTAATATAGTCAGCGTGTCCCGGGCAGTCAACGTGCGCATAGTGACGGCTAGCCGTCTGATATTCAACGTGAGCAGTATTAATGGTAATACCCCTCTCCTTCTCTTCCGGGGCATTATCAATTGAGTCAAAATCTCTGATTTCAGAGAGACCCCTCTTGGCAAGGACCATAGTGATCGCTGCCGTCAAAGTGGTCTTACCATGGTCAACGTGACCAATTGTACCAATATTTACGTGCGGTTTCGACCTGTCAAATTTTTCTTTTGCCATAACTCCAAGCTTATTAAATTTAGTTTATCTATAATCAATTTATATCATTTTTTCTGTTGAGCCGGAGGGGGGAATTGAACCCCCGACCCCTTCCTTACCAAGGAAGTGCTCTACCCCTGAGCTACTCTGGCCGCAAAAAGTGAGCGGGAGACGGAACTCGAATCCGCGACCCTCAGCTTGGAAGGCTGATGCTCTACCAACTGAGCTACTCCCGCTTAATATCGTCCAAGAGAACCGTCTCCTCTTTCATAAATGCCACGAGGTTCCGGCCTTTTTCTGTTCTAAGTGGGGAGAGCAGGATTCGAACCTACGAAGGCATTTGCCAGCAGATTTACAGTCTGCCCCAGTTGGCCGCTTTGGTATCTCCCCCTCTTAAACCAGAGTCTTACTCCTAAGACACACATTTACAAATCTTTCAAGAGCCGATGAAGGGATTCGAACCCCCGACCTGCAGATTACAAATCAGCTGCTCTGACCAACTGAGCTACATCGGCAATTTAAAGAACGCCCCGCGAGAGCATAATTCACCCTCAAAAAACGGTTTGCAAATGTATGAATTAAAATTTTACTAATCAAAATAAATCAATATATTTTTGAAATAAGAAAAATCAGACTCCTCTCTTCTTTTGTTTGTGTTTGGTAATCTGCTTTTTAAGAGCCTCAATCACATCATCGGTTGCCTCCTCAAATGTCTTGCTCTGCTTCTTTGCAAATAAAGGTCCACCCGGTAACTCCAGTCTAATTTCGCTAATTTTGTTCTCTCTGTCCTGATCTTTGACAAGTCTTAAAAAGACCTCGGCATTGACAATATCTTCTCCGAACTGGGTCAACTTTTCCAGTTTCTGATGAACAAAGTCGATTAGCTTTTTGTCGGCATCAAACCGAACTGAATGAATCTGAATGTTCATAGTAGTACCTCCTATTATTTGATTAATATTTAGGCCCTTGGATGAGCCTGTTTATATATTTTTTTTAGTTTTTCAAAAGTATTATGAGTATAGATTTGTGTAGCTGAAAGATTTGCATGCCCGAGAAACTCCTTAATTGAATTAAGATCAGCTCCCCTGTTCAGCATATGAGTAGCAAAGGTATGCCTAAGTATATGAGGACTTTTCTTCTCAATAGTGGTAACCATGGCCAGATAACTGCTTACAGTATTATAAACATATTTATCATATAACTTGTTCCCTTTGTCTGTAACAAAAAACCACCCCTCTCCCTTCTTCTCTATATTTTCATCCCTTTTGCTGATATATTCTTCCAAACGCTGAACAAATGATTTCACAAGCGGTATTATTCTTTGTTTATTCCTTTTGCCTGTTACTTTAACTGTACCTTCAGCCAGGTCAATGTCACTGTCGCGGAGACCTGTCAGTTCGGATCTCCTCATCCCTGTCATGTACAGCATCTCAATAATCGTATGATTCCTGATCCCTGCAAAACTATCTCCAAAATTATACTCATCCAGAAGCTTTTCCAGGGCTCTTTCTTCAACAAATACAGGAAGCGTTTTTTTCCTTTTTGGTAAAACAATCTTTTCAAGAGGATCGCTCTTTATAATACCTTCTTTCCTTAAATAGCGGTAGAACACCCTGAGACATGAAATTTTCCTGTGAACACTAACTGTTGCATAGTTGTTATCAAGCATGGTAACTATCCATAATCTTATGTCGTGAGAGGTGACGGCAACCGGATCGTCCGGAAGACCCTGTTCCGATAAAAAAGAATGAAACTGATCCAGATCGTTTAAATATGAACGAACAGTATGCGCAGAATACCGCTTTTCGATTTGCAGATATTGTAAGAACGATTCCTTATGGTTCATGAAGGAACCTCCATATCTGTTATGTTAAAAAATAAGATGCCACCAGGCGAATTACTCTTCGCTTTCCTGCATCTTCTGAACGTACATAGCCTTCTTGATTTCTTCTCTCCGGCGTACTGAAGGCTTAATAAAAGCCTGACGCGAACGTAATTCACGAATCACTCCCGTCTTTTCAAATTTTCTCTTGAACTTCTTTAAAGCTCTTTCAATGTTTTCGCCTTCTTTTAATGGTACAATGATCATAGTAAATAATTCAGTTTTTAAACGAGGCGCAAAGTTAGAAATAGAAAAAGTCTTTTCAAAACATTTATGGGAATAAATTATCCATGAGACACTGTTTTTAAGATTTATACATTATTTATCAACTCTATTTACGGATTTTGTATTTAATAAAAATACTAAATTTACCGGAGACCTGCAAGAAATAGGGTAAAAACAAACCACATTTATCAGTTTAACTTTTCCCCGATTGCCGGAAAGTGAAAAGGGAGTTCATAAACTCACCACCTAGGGGGGTGAGTTCATGATGACAAAGAAGCTGACCTGCGGAAAAGAAGGTAGTGAATTCATGTTACTCAAAACTTACATAAGGCCGGATCTTTTCGGCTTTCTCAGCAGATATCAATTTATTCTCAATCAGATCACTCATATTCCTCATCCTACCCTCCAGCTCCCTGTATTTAAGAATAGATGTAACTTCATATTTATCAAGGTACCGTAATCGTGAAAGCTCTCTAAAACCGGCGGAATTTATCCTGGTTTTCTCTATGACGGAAGTATCGGCATAAACCATTCCGTTTATTATATCAAACGTTTCCAGAGATAGCCCATAGACCTCCTTCAGTTGTTCAACAGAAACATAGCCACCAAGCAGCTTCCTGTACTTGATTATCCTCACTGATAAGACAGGACCAATCCCGGGGAGAGTCCTGAGCAAAGCCGAATCACAATTATTAAGATCGATTAACGGTCTGTGGAATCTGCCTGAAGTATCTACAGTGCTTTTTCTTTTATCAGAATCGGGCTTAATTTGAACAAACGGGATAAGTTCATTTGCTTTTTCCTCACTTATGCCATACACTTTTACGATATCCCCAGCTTTTCTGAACTTTCCTCCCTTATTCCTGTAATTGATAAGTGTATTAGCTGCTTTGCCACTCAGCCCAGCCTTAATGAGTGTGGCATAATCAGCAACATTTGGATCAAAAGCAATTGGGACTGTTCCGCCAGAAATAACATTATCGTTCAATTTGAAATTGCCATTAATTTCTTTAAAGCTGGCTGTTATATCTTCAACTTCAGTATTCTTTTCCGGCACAAAATATCTTAAGGCAATTGTTATTACGATAATTAAAAGTAAAATAAAAGAGGCTCTTCTTTCCCTTCTTGAATAGCCGAACCAGTTTCTGAAAGGTTCAAAATCAGGCTTCATTTTCAGAATTATGCAGTGAGACTTTCTGCAATTTAGCTAAATATGAGAAAATAACCTGAATTTTGACCCGGATTTTTTACGGTGCATTTAATAATTGTAACACATTCGTGAAATATTTAAACAGGGATCCGGAATTTTCAGGTAAATCAGAATGGATATCCGATTCCCAGTACCACCACAAAATCGTCTTTAAAGTTATACGGACCATTAAGAAAAATCCATTTTGACCCATCCGCGATGGCTGGATTCCGAAGCTTCATTCCAAGATCTAATCTGCCTATAACAAATTTAAAATCGAATCTAAGTCCGGCTCCGGTGCCGATAGCAATATCTTTATAAAAACTTCCGAATTTAAACTGTGCACCCGGTCTTGAAGAGTCATCCTTATAGGTCCATATATTACCTGCATCGAGGAAAACAGCTCCCTCAAGAATCCAGAAAAGCTTGAACCGGTACTCGGCATTTGCTTCAAGCTTGATATCAGCTGTCTGGTTATATAGTCTGCTGGTTACTACAGGTGCCAGATATGAACCGGGACCAAGTGAACGTACCTGCCAGGCACGTATATCATTTGACCCTCCGCCGAAATATTGCTTTTCAAACGGTATTGCCCTGGAATTGCCGTAGGGTATCCCAAAGCCAACAAATGCCCTGTAGACGATTGAGCTGAAGTCATTAAACCGGTAATTATACCTGAGGTCTATTTCAGCTTTTATATACTGCGCAAATGGTTGTCCAAAAACGCTATATACAGTATCTGCTCTCTGAACTCCAAATAATTTTATACCGGTAGCAAGAAGATTGCCTGCAGCCTCTGCGTTTATTCTTATAAACCAGTAATCTTTTGATTTATTTATGTTCTGATTATTATAAATATAAGAATACCCCCCCCCCATTATCAGAACATCTTTATAACTATTTGCCAGATAAGGAGATGCGTCAATTTTTATCTGAAACGAATCATCAATAGACTGCAGATTCACCAGGTTCAGCTCAAGGGGATTAACAATATGTTCCTGGTATTTGCCGGCCTTCCAGTCATACCTGAAAGTAGCTGTTGCCATAGTACGTGTGTAGAATGGCATCTTCTGGTAATTAAAAGCTGTGAGAAAGGTAGTAGAGGGGTTGTACTTCCTGATAAAACTCTCCTTTTCAAGGAAAGGAAGCAAAAATTTAGGCAACCGCAGGCTTGTTTCGACTCCATACTCCTCCGTACTGTTGAGTTTACTGTTCTGTTGCGAATAAGCTTCGTAGGCTCCTTTAAGAGTCATACTGAAGAGATCCGCACCATGAAAAAGATTCTTATGCTGATATACCAGGTTAAGGGCCCCTCCAAGGTTACCGGCTGAGTTAGTTCCCTCCAGTTCGATCCGGTACGACTGCTGATTAAGCATGGTAAGCTGAATATTGCAATTGAGCAATAAAGCCGGATCCTTAGAATTTTCTGACTTTGCGGTGTCGTTATAAAGAATATTTACAAGTCGGAATACCTTTAATGATAATAAATGTGCCTGAGTCTGTTCTGTATTTGTAATACCATAGAATTTACCCGGATACATGTACAGGTTCTGAATAATGAGATCATATTTAATAGAAGGTCGCTTTTTGTAGGAAATGAAATTGAATCCTCTGTAATTGACCGTATCAAGCTTACTCAGGTAAGCTTCTCCGCCTTCGATAGCTTCCCTGGGAATATAATCAGGATATATGTATATATTATTTATCTTGTAAACCGAATAAGGTACATAGCTGATCTTGCCATTCTCCCCGGCTTTCGGGAAATTTCTGATAACATAGTAAATGTCAACCTGCCTGTTTCCTACCGTGCTGTCAACTCTGAAAAAAATATTATCCGCGGAGAATGCATAAAAGCCTTTATCTTTTATGTTACGTTCAAAGCGTTTTCGCTCAGCCTGTAAAACATCAACATCATATGGCTTACCTCTTGCAAGTATACAATTAACAGAATCAACATAAAAAAGTATCTGAATATTGCTGTCGGCAATCTCATAGTGAATATTACGAATAGTGTAAGGTTTTGACAGATCAACATTATAATAAACTGTTGATTTCCTTTTTTCTGTCTCAACTGTATCCGTAACTTTTCCATCAAAATAACCTTTTGATTCAACATACGATTGCATCTGGTCTTTACTTTTTATTGTCTCCAAAGAATCATAAATAACCGGTTCCTCCCCTATATCTCTTAACCACTTGTGAGGCCACCTTGTCTTATTAATATTTGACAGATTATACAGGCCAAGATAAAACCTCGTACCAAAGATCCTCTTATTCGGCGTCTGTTTGATATAAGGCACAAGGGTACTTTTCTTAATCCCTTCGTTGTTGATCACAATCTGATTTTTTTCAAGAAGAGTTTTATTGGCAGGAACATATTTAGTTGGATTACAAGATGATAGAAAAATAATAGGAAGAGCCAGGGCAAATAAATGGCAGCGAGAAATAAAATTTATATTGTTTTTGGATTTCTTCAAGAGCTAACGTAAAAGTTTAGTCCAAATATATCAATAAAAATCTTAAGTTAAAGTCAAAAAAGTTGTACACCTTAAGGTGATATTTTATGGCTTCAGGATGTACAGACTGAACATGATTCAAATTTATAGCTTATGATATATACTCATATTATTTACATATCAGGCGATTTCTGATTAGCAAACATGCTTGTAAATAAAAAAATTCTTTGCGTGCTTTACATTATGAATAATATAATTAATATTATAACCTGATTAAAGAAAATGATACTGATTCCCGATTTGGAAAATAAACATGATCAGTAAGAACAGAATAAAATTCATTATGTCTCTTCAGAAGAAAAAGGTAAGAGACGAGGAATGCCTTTACGTCATTGAAGGAGATAAACTTGTAAGGGAGTTTATTGGTGCCGGGATCCCATTAAGGGCATTAATAGCCAAACCGGAATTTATAAATGCTATCCCTGCCGGGCTTCTGGCAGCAGTTAAAGAAATTGAAGATGTCAGCTATAATGAGCTTAAACAGATAAGCACATTAAAAACTCCGCATAACGCTCTGGCGCTTGTGCCAATGCCTGAAAGAAAACTGGAAGAGGTTGATGTACTAAGTCAGTTATGTGTAGCCCTCGACTTTGTTCAGGATCCCGGAAATCTGGGAACAATAATAAGAGCTGCCGGATGGTTTGGTATAAGAAATATTATTTGTTCCCACGAATGTGTTGATGTATATAATTCTAAAGTCATTCAGGCAAGTATGGGAGCTTTGCTTCATGTTAATGTATATTATTCCGATTTGGAAAAACTTTTTATTTTTGCAGCTGAAAATAATACCTCTATATTTGGGACAATGCTTGACGGAGAATCTATTTATAGCCACAAGCTTGACAATAAAGGCATTATATTGCTGGGGAATGAATCACGAGGAATCTCTGAAAAGCTGATACCTTATATTACCGAAAGGATAATGATTCCCAGGTTCAGCATCGCAAAATTTGGAATAGACTCCCTTAATGTAGGAATGGCAGCCTCAGTTGTATTTTCCGAGTTTAGGAGAAAGTCAATTCATATATCTGAAGAATAATGCATTAACTACACATAATTACAATATTATGCAAAAATCAGGTTTCAAAGTTTACCGTATCCGCTGGCTGATGCTAAGTATATATATGTTGATAGTGGCAGTAAACCAGTTACTGTGGATCACTTTTGCTCCTATCACGGGCGATGCCACAACTTATTACGGAGTATCCGATCTTCAGATTGGAATACTGTCCATGTGCTTTATGATAGTCTACATTGTAGTTTCCATTCCGGCTTCGTGGATTATTGATAAATACGGCATTCGGGCAGGTGTTGGAACCGGCGCAGTATTTACAGGTATTTTCGGTCTGGTCCGGGGTTTTGCAGGTACCAATTACCAACTTCTGCTGATTGCACAGATTGGTATTGCTATAGGGCAGCCCTTCGTTCTTAATGCAATAACAAAACTGGCAGCACGCTGGTTCCCTATTGAGGAACGTGCCACTGCAGCAGGACTGGGAACACTGGCAATGTACCTGGGAATTTTACTTGGGATGACTCTTACTCCATATCTTATAATAGGATCAGGCATTGGAGGTATGTTAGATATTTATGGCATTGTTTCAATTGTTACCGCTATTCTATTTGTTGTACTAATGAAAGAGAGACCGCCAACTGCTCCATGCCGGCCTGACCAGGAAGAACGTTCACTTGTCTTCGATGGTTTCAGGAATACTATACGCACAAGAGATTTCATATGGCTGATGGTCATCTTTTTTATAGGACTGGGAGTATTCAACAGTGTTACAACATGGATAGAAGATATACTGAGGCCCAGAGGTTTTTCAGCCACCCAGGCTGGCATCACCGGGGGGGTTATGATCATGGGAGGGATAGTCGGTGCAATCATCATTCCCCTGCTTTCAGACCGTAGCAAAAAAAGAACACCGTTTATTATAGTTGCCTTAATTGGAGCAACAATTGGTCTTATTGGTATTACGTTTGCAACAGCTTACTGGTTGTTGCTACTTTCAGGAATGATTCTCGGGTTCTTTCTTCTGAGTGCCGGGCCCATTGGGTTTCAGTACGGCGCCGAGATTACTTATCCGGCTTCCGAAGGAACATCAAACGGGATGCTTCTTCTTATGGGGCAGATCTCCGGGATAGCGTTTATTTTCGGTATGGACAGTTTTAAATCAGCTGAAACAGGATCAATGACCCCTTCGCTGGTTCTTTTGATAGGACTTATGGTATTTAGTATTTTAATGTCATTTACACTGAAGGAATCAGTAATACTGAGCAGAGAAGACATATAATAAATTTCATTTAAGACATTAAAAAAACAGAACTAATTAATGAAAATATTCGGATGGAATTCCTTAGAAAGAGAATTTGATTTCAGATCGGCAGGCAGATGGTTATTACTGGGTTCAATTGTGGGAGTTATAAGTGGTCTTGGAGCCATCCTTTTTCAGTCTTTACTGGTATTACTCAAGGAATTTTCTATCAACCATCTGATGGGTTTAAGTCCACTTGCACCCGGTGGAGAAAAACAGACTGCGCACTTCTTAACCAGCAATTTCAATCCTTATCTGATCGTTCTTCTGCCAGCCCTGGGAGGATTGGTAGCAGGACTGCTTATTTATAAATTTGCTCCCGAAGCTGAAGGTCACGGTACCGATGAAGCTATAAAAGCATTTCATCGTAAAAGGGGACTGATACGACCATCTGTACCCATAATAAAACTTATTGCATCGGTAATAACTATTGGTACAGGAGGATCCGGCGGACGTGAGGGTCCTATTGCCCAGATAGGAGCCGGTTTTGGAAGCTTTCTTGCCACACGCCTGAATCTTGATATTAAAACACGAAGATGGCTTCTGGCAGCAGGTATGGGTGCCGGGATAGGCAGTATATTCAGGGCACCGCTTGCAGGTGCGATTTTTGCCGCTGAAGTGCTCTATTCATCTGCCGAAGTTGAGGCCGAGGTTCTGCTGCCCGCAGCTGTTTCATCCATAATTGCTTTCTCGGTTTATTCCTTTCGCTATGGCTGGGATCATATATTTTCCAATGCAGGGCAACATGGTTTTACCCAGCCCCTTGAACTGATCCCATATACAATTGAAGCATTGGTGCTGGCCTTTGCCGCACTTATTTTTGTTAAGTCTTTTTATGGAGTCAGAAAAGTTTTTTCTGACTGGCATATCCCCTCATATGTAAAACCGCTTATTGGCGGATTACTTACAGGTGGCCTTGTGCTATTGCTTATATCAGTAACAGGCGATAGGAAATATACTATAGATGTGATGGGTGGAGGCTATGGAATCTTACAGGAGATAATGCAAAACGGCATATCAAAAATCGGACTGGGAATTCTATTATTGGTTGCTGCAGGTAAGATCCTTGCCACTTCCTTTACTATCGGATCAGGTGGAAGCGCAGGGGTATTCGGTCCCTCAATGGTGATTGGCGGAACCATAGGAGCTGCCTCTGGTTATTTGCTTCAGTTCATCTTCCCTGGTTTCACCCTTTACCCTTCAACTTTCGCTATTGTCGGAATGGCCGGGTTTTTTGCAGCTGCTGCCAACACTCCTATTTCCACAATTATTATGGTAAGCGAACTGACTGGTAATTACGAACTACTCATGCCAAGTATGTGGGTATGTACCCTGTCTTTCCTGGTTGCCAGGAAATGGAGTATATACCAGAGCCAGGTTCCGGGTAAAATATTTTCTCAGGCACATTACGGGGAATATGCACATGACATATTCAGAACCATCACGGTACGCAATACCTTCAACAAAAATAAAAATAATAATACACTACAGGATGATATGCCTGTTGAGAATATCCTTCTGTCTCTGAGAAACACAAAGCAAAGAATGTTCCCTGTTATAAATAATGAACATCAGCTTGTCGGAGAATTTTATATTAAAGACTTACCAAAGCTGCTCCAACAATCTGAACTTAATATTAAAACTGTTTCGGATATTATGCACAGGCATATCCTGAAAGTCAGCCTCAACGAGACCATCGACAGGGCACAGGAAATAATGCTTCATAACCATGTGGACGAACTCGTCGTTGTTAATGACTTTGATAATCCTGATGATGTACTGGGCATAATAACTACTGCTGATATCATGAAGGCATATACCAGGGAAATGAATCGTCTTAAATTTGGCAGAGAAAAGCCGGAAGCCCTGCCTGGAGATGAGTCACTGCTTAAGCATATAAACCTTAACAAAGTGCTCGAAAAAGGATTCCTTACAGTAAACCCTGATGCTACACTTGGGGATCTCGTGAATATTTTTACCCTTGCAAAGAGAAATATTTTTCCTGTTGTTGATAAGGACAACAAGTACTGCGGAATAGTTATGCTCAACGATATAAGAAAACTGTTATTCGATGTAAACAAGTACGAAACCGTGAAGATCAGGGATATTATGATCAAAACACCCGAAATTGTTCATATCGAAGACCGGATGGAGCAGGTCATGAACAAGCTGGAAAAAACAAAAACATGGAATCTTCCGGTTATTGATGGTCATAACAGGTACGTCGGTATGGTATCACAATCGACACTCTTTTACTACTATAGGAATCAGCTCCTCTTCCAGACCGAATCCTGATTCTGAAAAAACATTTCACCACTTCACCAGACAAACGGGATGATCTTCTTACGTGTGGCCCTGAAATTAACATACTCTTCACCGAACTCAGCTTCAAGCAATCTCTCTTCAATAAAGATCCTGTAATTCAATCCCAGAAATACCGGGACAATTACAATTATAAAAGAGATCATACTGTTCATAGCCAGAGAAAGGCCCATTAAAATTAACATTAATCCAAGATAAGAGGGATGGCGTACATATTTGTATAACCCCTCTGTTTCAAGTACATGCTCCCTATTTATTGCAACATTCACGGTGAAGCGCTTTTTTAGCTGCAGAATTGACAGCCACCTGATTATCAGTCCGGTAATATATAACACTATTCCGGTAAGGGCAAGCGTATAATTAATCGGGTCCCATTGATTGTATTTTGCATTGAAAAAGCCTGCCGTGATACACGATATCATTATAACCCAGAGCAATATCAAGGATCCTTTGTCAGATCTGGTTTTGACAGTACCGGATTTTGATCTTTTAAAAAACACCAACGCCAATTCCGAAAGGCCAAAAACAAAAGAAAGATATATTATTACACTCATTATTTATAATTTTCTTTAAAACTAACTGATCATTTTGTTAAATTGATCCTGACAGCCCATCCGTAAGAAGTTGGTGTTGAAATTCCAACATTCTTTACTTTGCTGTTAAATGGTTTAATTTCCGTTTTTTGTGTTTTAGTATCGACCAGAACATAAAAATCAGGAGTCCCGTCAAGATTATAATCAACTGTATCTCTTATCTCGTCAGGGACAGTTCCTCTCCAGTCGAGCTGCACAAATCCATTCTTCCTGTCACTGTTCAATCCTTTGAAAACAGGTTCTCTCACATCCAGGGTACAGCCTTCCGAGATAATCTGTTTCTCAACTTCTCCGCCGGAATACCTTGGATGTATCTTCATAAACGGAGCTTTCGACAATGATGCTGAAAAACCTGTGAGACCGGGAAATAAAATAATTATAAGGACAAGGCAGAGAAACGCCCAGACCAGACCTGCTATTATTTTCAATTTTTTCATTTTTACACTTCTTTTATAATATTAATTTGATAAGGCTTTGTAATGTCGAAATAATCGATCCTGCAGAAAATATTGCCATAAACAGAAAAGATACAAACAGGAAAAGGTTTCTTGAAAAATTCTTCATGGTACCTGCCGGTATGCCTTTTATTCCATAATGGATAGCATTCTTTGAGCAGGCATCGACACATTTACCGCATTTGCTGCAGAATATAGATACTTTGCCATCTTTTATGTTCTCTTTAGAAAGAGCAAACATAGGACAAACCTCAACACATTTATAGCATTCGTTGCAGGCATTTTTGTCGATTTTGATAGTAAACGGAGTAATCTTGTTTGATATACTGTTAACAGCTCCAAGCGGACATAAATAGCTGCACTGAGTTCTTTTTTTTGTCATAACCGGCAAAACAACAACAAGTCCTGCAAACAGACTGAAAAAAATACCGGCTTTTGTCGCAGATTCCACAGAAGTGACCTGTTCAAATTCAGTAACAGCTTTAAAAGGACATATCCATGCACAATATGTAGGCACGAGTGATAATGCAGCTGTAAGAGCCACCATAAGAAGAACTGCAAATGGCATCCATTTCCATATTTCATTAATATTTTTTACCAGAGGTTTTTTTCTCATTCTGGAAAAACCGTCATCCCATCCGCCATAAAAGCATCCCCAGCTGCAAAAACCTCTTCCCAGCACCAGCGTTGCAACCGACCACAAAACTACCATCGATGAAATATTAGCAAATCCATTAAGGATACTTCCCGGGAAAATAATTGATTTTGAGAAAGCTGCCGGCAGGATCATCATTGGAATAACCAGGTGGCAGAATGGGATCTTGCATTCCAGAATATCTGCCTGGGAAAAAGACATCGAATTTCTGACTGCAACCATATTTTTTATCAGTGTGAATGATAAGGTCAGTGCGAATATAATGAAAAGCACTACTCTGTACTTGTCGGTTTTTCCTGTGTAATGCATTAAAAAATACAGAACATTAACGAGCATAAAGGCAATCAATATAGCCAGGGAAGAAGAGGGATTTGAAAAATCAGGCCGTCCTCCTGTCATGAACATGAACGTTATCAGAAACATCGGAAGCGTATACAGCAGCGATTTTCCAAGTGATTTTTTCATACCTGGGTTTTTTAAAACATTATCCATTAATAATTCCTCCTATTAGATTAGTTAAACCTTTTATCATAAATATTATTCCTGCCAGCCCTGTTGCAAGTAAACCAATAGTCATTATAGCCTCCCTTTTTCTTATCTTACCTGCCAGGGGCAGCGGAAGAAACCATAGCGAAGAACCAATAAAGAATGCCAGGAAGGCAAGATAGCTTTGTACTATAGTCCCCTGTGTTGCACTTTTAGTCAGAATAATGAATAATGCAGGACAAAATCCAAAACTGTTGACTATTCCAAGGAAAACAGGAACAAGCCTGCGATTATTTACTGTCTTTGCAATTTTTGCAGGGCAGACGGGATTCCTGCTTTTATCTATACTGTACCAGACGAGCATTACTGCAAAAACTATATATAATATACCAGGGACTATATTCCGGATAAGCGGATCGCTGAAAAAAGCCTGACCAAAATACCAGGCCAGAGTTGCCAGAATAAAATAGGCAATAAGCCTGGTGATTAAAAAAACCGAGAGATCAATTGTGATTCGTCTTACACCCGATGAACCTGACATCAGGTATGGAAACATAACCATTCCACATGTCGCAAGGCAGGCTGAGCCACTGCTTAATCCAAGTATCAACGCATCTGTCATGAAATTGTTTTTTCTGTAAAGCTATACTGGCTTTCAGCATGATACAAGAGAAAAGTGGCCAACATATGACATTTGTGGTGATCAGATAAATGGTTGGGGTGAATGGCTAAATTCAGGGGCGAACTGCTATATTAAACCCGGTTCAAAGGATTTATATAACCGGTTTTTATTACGTCTGATAATCGTCCGACAGACCTAGTGTCAATTTTATTTCAATGTTTTTTGATACGCTTATTGACTTCATCTGCCTTTGCTCGTGACACGGGTATCTCGGTACCTGCCTGATTGAGCTTTATTTTCATGTTTTGATTATGACCTGTAACCCTGTCTGCAAAATCGAGGTTTACAATAAAACATTTATGACATCGCAGAAACCTGCTATTCTTTCTCAGTTCATCTTCAGCAGATTTAAGAGTTCCCCGTATTGTGGTTTTATTCTGACCATCTTTTGAAATTGTAACAATGGTAACATAGTTATCATTTGAACAGAGGTATGCTATCTTTTTTGGATTTAGTCTCACTTCGTTTCTGGGATTACCGGCACGTATTATAACTTCACTTTCCCAAAATACATCTTCGGCCGGTATAGAAGCTTCCTCAAGTTTAGTTCTGTACATCCTGTTGAAAGTTATTAAATAGCTCACTGTTACAGGAATAAATCCGACAAGAATAGCTGTCCAGATCGAATATAGCATGTAAAGGAAAATAAAAGGCTGATGAAAAATAGTTGTGATATAAATATAATTTGCTACTCCTATGCTTGAAGCAATTAATGTAACCCACAAAAGGCTCTTTCCGAAGGTCCAGTTATTTTTGGTTACAAAAGGCTCCAGCAAATATTTAAAAATAAATATCATAAAGGTTGTGACCAGACCAAAACCAAGGGTAATAAAAAACACCTGCTTAGTTTTTAATTCTGCAAGACCAAAAGGCCTAAACAAAAAGAGGAAAAGAAAAATAAAAAGGCCAAAAACCAGAATTGAGACAATTCTTTGCTTTGGTGACCCAACTTCCTTATAAGGCTTTTTAAATAGGTTTAGCATCACAAAATACTTACAGACAAATCTATATAATATTTAGAAAATAATGATGTTAATATTCATATCAGTAGGGACCGGTCTCGACCGGTCCCTACACTACAAAATTTTTCTGGCAATTGCTTCGGCAGTTCTCATGCCGTCAACAGCTGATGATACTATTCCTCCTGTATATCCTGAACCCTCGCCACAAGGATAAAGACCATTTATCCTTACGTGTTCAAATGAATCAGGATCTCTTGGTATCCTTACCGGCGAGGAGGTTCTCGATTCCACACCAAGAATAACGGCTTCGTTGGTAAGATAGCCATTCATTGTCTGTCCGAAAAGCCTGAATCCTTCTCTGAGCCTCCTTCCGATAGATTTTGGCAGCCAGCTGTGAAGCGGTGAAGCTGTCACACCCGGGACATAAGACACTTTCGGAAGAGTAGGTGATGATGCACCGGATACAAAATCTGCAAGTCGCTGTGCAGGAGCATTCTGCGTATGGCCACCATTTTTCCAGGCTTCACGCTCCAGTTCCTTTTGAAATTCAATGCCAGCCATCTCGCCGGAATTGCTGAACTTTATTAGATCCTCAGCTTTTATCTCAACAACTATTCCTGAGTTTGCAAACGGGGAATTCCTGCCTGAAGGAGACATTCCATTAACAACAACCTCTTCCTGAGAAGTAGCAGATGGTACAATAAATCCTCCGGGGCACATACAAAATGAATATACACCCCTTCCATCAACCTGTTTTGCAAGGCTATACGAAGCTGCAGGCAAAAACTCACCCCTCGTATTTCCGTGGTACTGGATCCTATCAATCAACTCCTGTGGATGCTCAACTCTCACCCCCATGGCAAAAGGCTTCATCTCAAGATCAATATTGCGGTTGCGGCAGATATCATAAATATCTCTTGCAGAATGCCCCGTGGCAAGAATAACATAATCAGATTTATATTTCTCATTATCAGAAGTAATTACCCCTCTGAAAACATCCCCATCCAGTATAAAGTCAGTTACTTTCTTTTCCAGTAGGAATTCACCTCCGGCATCAAGGATTGATTTACGAATACACGAAATAATACCCGGTAATTTTTCGGTACCAAGGTGAGGATGAGCCTCATACATTATATTTTCGTTAGCTCCATGGAAACAGAGCAGTTCAAGAACCCGCGCATTATCGCCTCTTTTTTTTGATCTGGTATAGAGTTTACCGTCGGAATATGTTCCTGCACCCCCTTCTCCAAAGCAATAATTACTGTCAGGATCAACAACCTGTTCCCTGCTTATCCGGGCGATATCTTTTTTACGGGATGAGACATCGCGTCCCCTTTCAATAATTACAGGACGAATGCCGAGCTCAATCAGCCTGAGTGCAGCAAAAAGACCCGCCGGGCCGGCTCCCACAATTATTACTTCACGGTTCAACCTGACATCAACAGGCACAAAAGGTGCCAGTACAGGCAATGCAGATTCATCGCCGGAATAAATTTCAACAGAAAGATTTACCCGAATGTTCTTTTTACGGGCATCCACCGATCGTTTTATAACCCTCAGAGAAGAAACCTTATTCTGGTCTATACCTGCAAGCGAAGCTGCAATTTTCCTTACAGCAACATCATCAGCTGCTGCTGCAGGGTTTAAATTTATCTGAACCAGTTTCATCAGCTCCTATTCAAAATGAAATGACAGAATCCAGATCTGGGACTTAATTTTTTCTATTGCATTATAATATTCGGGATGCCCGGGAGCTGCTTCTTTAACCAGGATATCTCTGAAACCATTTGACATCTTAAGCTCTACAGAGAGCTTAAAAAAAGGAAGGTAGAAGTCAAGGCCTGCTCCCATCTCATAATACAGATCAGGTCTTTTTATACGTAAATATACCAGTTTTGTATCATCAAATTCTTTTTTCCCTGCAAGGTCGTACCGATAGTTCAGGCCACCTATAACATAGGGCCTGACATTATTCAGCCTGTCTCCTTTTAGTTTAAGTAGAAGCGGAAATTCCAGGTATGATGATTCAAGCTTCTGCTGGTCATTGACCAGCACTCCATTTTTATAATACCTGACAACCCTCTGACCGAAAGATACACCGGGAAGAAATCGTATGTCCATATATCTTGCAGGCTTAAGGTCGGTAACTATCTGAATATTAATTCCGGGATTTAGTTTGCTTACTTCAGGATAAAGGGAATCAATACGTAAATATTGTTGTGACGGGGTAATATTGTAATCCATCGTATTGAAGCCAAGGCTGAATCCAAAGTGAAGTACTTTTTCATCATACCACGATGAGTTTTTTGGCTTCTGTTTCTGCCCGTATACATTAAGATGCATTACCAGAAAGAGAAGCATTAAAATAATATTGAGATTTCTTTTTTTCAAGCTGAAGGTTTCTTCCAGTTTCAGTGTTACAAGATAATAAACTGCATTGAATAACAATTATTGCATTTACAATTTGATGCCGGTATAAATACTTGCCACTCCTCCTGTGAGTTTTATCTGCCGTGTTCCTGAGAAACCCGCCTGTCTGAGCAGCTCAAGAAACTCTTCATTATCAGGAAATTTCATAACTGAATCATGCAGATACCTGTATGCATCATTGTCTTTTGAAAATAATTTCCCGAAATAAGGTAAAATATTCCTGAAATAGAAATTATAGACAGACCTGAAAGGAAAAACTGCAGGTTTTGAGAATTCCAGTACCATTACCATACCCTTGTTACGTAGAACCCGTCTCATCTCTGAAAGCCCTTTCAGGGGATCGGAAAAATTCCTGACACCAAAAGCTACCATTGCCACATCAAAAATATTATCGCCGAACGGAATATTTTCAGAATCACCCTGCAGCATTTCTATTTTATCGGACAATCCTTTCTTTTTAATCTTGTCAATGCCTATATCAAGCATCTTACGCGATATATCAATCCCGGTAATTTTTGCCGGCTTTATCTTCATGGCTGCAAGTGCAAGATCACCCGTACCTGTAGCAACATCAAGAATATGAGGGTTTTTAAAGGATGCTGATATAACTTTAACAGCTCTGTTTCTCCATCGGCGATCTACACTGAACGATAAAAAATGGTTAAGGAAATCATATCTCCAGGCTATCGAATCAAACATTGATTCCACTGAAGCTTTTTTTTCATCCTTAAGATTATCCAGGCGGTTTTCCATAAAAATTAAAAATGCAAATATAATACGTAGGGACGTTGCATGCAACGTCCCTACAACCATCCATTAATATATTTTCGTATTTTTACATGTTTAATCAATTTATCAGAAGAATATGAACAAAACAATCATTGTAACCGGTGCAACATCTGGTTTTGGAAAAGCCATTGCTGTACGATTTGGTAAAAATGGATATAACGTAATAATTACCGGAAGAAGAAAAGAAAGGCTTGATATGCTAAAAAAAGAGCTTCTCTCATTTGGAAACATCAGGGTGCTGTCCCTGAATTTCGATGTCAGGAAGAATGATGAAGTAAATAAAGCTATCCAAAACCTTCCCGGAGAGTGGAAAACCATAGATATCCTGGTAAATAATGCAGGTCTTGCTGCAGGGTTTTCCCACATTGATGAAGGTGTAACTGATGACTGGGAAAGGATGATCGATACAAATGTAAAAGGGCTTCTTTATATTACCAGGGCAGTTGCCCCGCTTATGGTTGCCAGGAAATCAGGTTATATATTTAATATTGGCTCAATTGCAGGAAAGGAAGTTTACGAGAACGGCAATGTATACTGCGCTTCAAAATCGGCCGTTGATTCTATTTCGAAAGCAATGCGCATCGATCTTCTGAAACACAACATTCGCGTAACCCATATCGCCCCCGGTATGGCTGAAACTGAATTTTCCATAGTCAGGTTCAAAGGTGACAAGGAGAAAGCCGATGCTGTTTATAAAGGGTTTGATGCCCTCACTGCCGATGATATCGCCGATGTAATTTACTATTGCGCCTCTGTCCCCGCTCATGTCTGCATTAATGATCTGGTGATCACACCCACGCAGCAGGCCAGCGCGTATTATAGTTACAAAAGAGAATAAAGAATATGTTTGTAGGGACGTTGCATGCAACGTCCCTACAAACAATAAATTTAATTATGTTCCGATAGCAAATTGGCAGTGCCAATGTTAGCCCCCCCTGTGGGGGGGTTGGGGGGTTAAAATTTCATAAACCCCTGGTCCTCCAACACCTGTAAAAGGATTTTTGAAAATTCGATATTATCCTCTTTTTTGTATCGGATATCCGTAAAAACCTGCGCCAGTGTTTCTTTTTTATTCTCACTAACAAACTGAAGAGAATCAATTCTTTCCTCTTTCTCTTTATAATATTTTCCTATACTTTCACTGGTATAATCACGATATATTTCTTTATGAATGACCGCTTCAAGAGGCAGTCTGTCGGTCTGCTCAGGATGCTCGGCAGGCCAGCCCAGTGTTACAGTAGTAACAGGAACCACACCCACAGGCAGTTCAAGAACCTCAATGATCTTATGTGCCATGTAGGTGGTTGTACCGATATAGCAAATCCCAAGACCTTTCGACTCAGCGGCTATACAGACTGTTTGTGCCACAAGTAAAGCATCTATTGCAGCTGTCATAAACGAAAGAAAATTATCATAACCCGGTTCAGCATATCTCAACCGGCACCACTTGTTAAACCTGTTGAAATCGGCGCAGAAGGTAAGCACAACCGGAGCTTCGGTAATCATTTTCTGATTAAAATGCAAAGGCGCAAGTTCTCTTTTCTTTTCGTCGTCCCTGGTAATTATAATACTATAAACCTGCATATTACCCGTTGTGGATGTCCTGCAACCCATTTCCAGAATATCATTAAGAATCTTATCATCAACCGGTTTTGATGAATATTTTCTTATGCTCCTTCTGTTCAATAAAACTTCTGATATATCTGCCATTTTTTTATGTTGTAGAATATATTACAAAGTAAGCAAATTCAGGTAAAATCAGAACTCTTTTTGAGAATGATTTGCTTATCTTAGCTAAATCTTTTTACCAACCTGTTAAAAATATATAATGATGAAAAAAGTTCTATTAATTGCATTATTGTTTGTATTAGTCGTATGCCTGAGTCCAGTTATGGCTCAGAAAAAGAAAAAAGAAACTACAAAGGAACCTGAGAAAAAAGAAACCGGACTTACTTCTTCAACATTCGGTGGATTAACATTCCGAAGCATAGGTCCTGCATGGGCATCGGGAAGAATAGCCGATTTTGCGGTAAACCCCAAAGATCATTCCGAGATTTATGCTGGTATTGCGGCAGGAAATGTCTGGAAATCAACTAATAACGGAACAATATGGAAACCTGTTTTCGATAAATACGGAGCATATTCCGTAGGATGCCTCAGGATCGATCCTGATAATCCCTCAGTAGTATGGGTTGGCACAGGAGAGAATAATTCACAGAGGCAGCTGGGTTATGGCGATGGTATATATAAATCGGAGGATGGCGGAGCTAGCTGGAAAAATATGGGATTGAAAGATTCAAGGCAGATAGGTATGATTCAGATTGATCCGCGCAACACAGATGTTGTCTATGTAGCTGCTGAAGGTTCTATCTGGGGACCGGGCGGTGATCGCGGACTGTACAAAACAACTGATGGTGGCAAAACATGGAATAAGGTTCTGGACATAAGTGAAAATACCGGTGTACATAATATTGTTTTTGACCCGCGTAATCCTGATATTCTTTATGCCACATCAAATCAGAGAAGACGACATATATTTACTAAAATAGGTGGCGGACCTGAGTCAGCTGTATATAAATCAAAAGATGCCGGAAAAACCTGGGAGAAAATAATGAACGGGCTCCCAAAGGTTGACATAGGAGGCATGGGACTTGCAATATCACCTGTTAATCCGGATGTATTATATATAATTATGGAAGCTGCCGGCGAATCAAGCGGTTTCTACAGGACAGTCAACAGGGGTGCATCATGGGAGAAAATGAGCAGTTATGCCTCTAGCGGACAATATTATAATACTATTGTCTGTGATCCGAAAGATGTTGACAAAATCTATAGTCTTGAAACAGTTTCGCAGGTAACTCTTGACGGTGGCAAAACATGGAATCCGGTTGGAAATAACCAGAGACATGTTGATGACCACGCCATGTGGATTGACCCAAATGATACAAAACATTTTTATATTGGCGGTGACGGAGGCATTTACGAGACATTTGACGAAGGGCAAAATTTTATCTTTAAATCGAATCTTCCTGTTACGCAGTTCTACCGGGTTAGCGTGGATAATGCCCTGCCTTTCTATAATATATATGGAGGAACTCAGGATAACAACTCAATGGGCGGCCCTTCTCAGAATATAAACAGGGATGGTGTGGTAAACGATGACTGGAAAGTAACAGTGGGTGGTGACGGATTCTGGGTCGCAAACGATCCGAAAAATGAAAATATTGTATTCACTGAATCGCAATATGGAAATGCTGCACTATGGGATAAGAAGAGTCAGGAAACAATAGATATAAAGCCCTTTCCCAAAGAGGGTGAAAAGACCTTCAAATGGTACTGGGATACTCCTATTGTAATAAGTCCCCATAACAGTGAAAGAATATATATGGCAGCGAATAAAGTATTCAGAAGCGATGACCGCGGAAGATCATGGGTAGAAATTTCAGGAGATCTTTCACGTAATGAGGATCGCAATCAGTTTAAAGTGATGGGTAAGTACTGGAGTATCGATGCTGTTGCCAAAGATGTCTCAACTTCACAATGGGGTTTAATCGTATCTCTCGCGGAATCGAAAGTTAAAAAAGACCTCATATATGCAGGAACCGACGACGGGGTTATTTCAGTTACTGAGGACGGTGGAAAGAACTGGACAAAAATAACATCCTTCCCAGGTGTTCCGGAATATTCGCTTGTGAGTGACATACTACCTGATAAATTCGATGAAAATGTGGTATATGCCACTTTCAATAATATGTTGAATGATGATTTCAAACCATATATTTTGAAAAGTTCCGATAAAGGTAAGACCTGGGCCCCACTGACAAATAAACTTCCTGCTAACGGTACCATCCACACTATAGAGCAGGATAATGTTAATCCTAATCTTCTCTTCACAGGTTCTGAATTCAGTTTCTATTTTTCAATAGATGGAGGAAATGAATGGATTGAATTCAAGACAGGACTTCCGACAATAGCTGTTCGAGATATAGCTATCCAGGAAAGAGAGGGTGACCTGGTTATTGCAACCTTTGGAAGAGGGTTCTTTGTGCTTGATGATTACTCACCTCTGAGAAACTTTAACAAAGAGATACTTAACAAGTCAGGTTATATATTTCCGATCAAGGATGCTAAAATGTTTGTTCAGGGTCGTGGTTTCAGCAACCAGGGATCGATGTATTTCAAAGCACCGAATCCTGATTTTGGTGCGACTTTTACCTATTTCGTAAAAGAGGTTCCGAAAACTGCAAAAGCTATACGCCATGAGAAAGAGAAAGCACTCTTTGAAAAAGGAGAGCCAATACCACAGCCCTCGATAGCTGACCTTGATGCGGAGGAAAAAGAAGAAAAGCCATATCTTGTTTTTACAATTACCGATGAAAGCAATAATGTTGTAAAACGTCTTTATAAATCAGCTTCAAAAGGAGTAAACAGGATCACCTGGAACTTCACCTATGAGAGCCTTTCTCCGGTGACAACTACCAAATATGAACCGGTAAGCTCAGGCGGGCCAAGAGGAAGAAGAGGTTACGGAGGCGGAGGAAGAAGTATACAGGCTATGCCGGGAACTTATAAAGTTGCCCTTGCCATGGTTGCAAAAAGTGAAACAAAACAACTTTCGGAACCTGTTCCATTTGTTTGTAAACCGCTCGGACTTGCAACATTCCCTGCTACTGACCTGAAAGCTAAGTATGCATGGATTGGAGAAGCATCAGAATTCGCGAGGACTATGTTTGCTACAATAAGTTATACCACAGAACTTGTTAACCAGGTGAATGCCATGATGCAAGCCATTCATCAGACACCTCAGGCTACTCCGGAAATGATGAAAGAGGCAGAACGCGTAAATAACGAACTGGAAGATATTCAGTTCAAATTTAACGGCCCGCAGGCTAAAGCCAGTTCAGAAGAACTTCCTCCGATTGAAGTGCCGCTGACAGACAGACTGAGTGAAATGGCATCCTCAACGTATGGCAGCAGTGGCGATATTACTACTACGGCGAAACAACAACTGGAGATACTGAAAAATGAGTTTCCACCAATACTCGAGAGAGTGAAGAAAGCAGGTGAGGACCTTCAAAAGCTCGGAAAACAACTTGATGCAATAAAGGCACCATGGACACCCGGAAGAGTACCTGAACTATAACTGAAAAATGGTTGATTCTGTCCTGTTGATATTATTGGGAATATTTTCAAAACTATTATTAAAATAATAAATTATGAGCAGATCAGTTACGCTTTTTACGGGTCGATGAGCTGATTCACCCTTCGAGACTCTCTGTCAGAAAGCCAGATCATTTGGCTATGATGGTCTGGAGCTTGCCTGCTGGGGTGATCACTTTGAAGTCAATAAGGCAGATGAGGTTTATTACCGCAAAAAAGAGAAACTCTTGACAAATACGGACTCAAAGTATACGCTATTTCCAGTCATCTTGTCGGCCAGTCGGTTTGCGACAGAATTGATCAGAGACACAAGGGAATTCTGTCTGATTATGTCTGGGGACACGATGACATTAATTTTGAAGATATCATAAGAGCTCTTAACCGGATCAACTATAAAGGTCCATTATCGGTTGAATGGGAGGACAGTGGTATGGACAGGGAATTCGGCTCGAAAGAAGCATGTGACTTTGTGAGGAAGGTTGATTTCCCTTAATCTGACATCGCTTTTGATGCTGCCTTTGAAAAAAAATAAAGGAACAAAAGCTGATAAAGATGAAAAAGATAAAAATGGGAATGATTGGTGGCGGCATAGGAGCCTTCATTGGTGATGCTCACCGTCGTGCCTCCAGGATATGCAATGACTTCGAACTGGTTCAGTTCAGGAAGCACTGGAACTTGAAAAACTGGCAGAAGCCAGCCATACAATGCCATCAGGTCATCCTGAGGGAATCTATGAGGCACTTGCCAACATTTATAAAGGTACGGCTAAATCGATAAGGGGTGAGAAATTCAATGCCGGAGAATTCCCAACTGTGCATGATGGTGTCCGCGGGATGAAGTTTATTCATGCAGTTGTCGAATCCAATAAGGCCGGTAATACCTGGGTAAAGGTATAGGCAGAAGGCAGAAAACCACAGTACCTACAACAACCACATGGCGATTTTAAATAAAAAGTTTTTATGCCCACAAGCCATGACAGGCTAAATTCTGAATCAAAGGCGTTGGTTTCCTGAGTGGCAATATTTAAACCTTTTAAATAATTTATTGTTCTAATTATTGAGAGAATTTCTGAACGGGATTATAGTTCATTGTTCAGATGAAATTTTATTTTTGTTGAGAAGATTGTTTTACGAATGAAAAGCTTATTTTTGTGAATTATTAATTACTATCCGGTATGAAAAAATTTGCAGTTTTACTTATAGTTGCTTTTGTAACTGTTCTGGTTGTCAGTTCCTGTAATAAAAAGGAATGCCCGGCATACTCCAAAGCCAACACAGAGCAGACAGGGAGAAATGTCTGAATTTAAAATTGCTCTTTTAATTCCTCTAACTTTATAAGTTGGCGAAAATATGAAGAAGCTGCTTATAATAGCGGTAATTTTATTATTTGGTGCAGTTTCGCTGTACGCGCAGGGTGAGTTGGATGAGCAACAGAAGGTATTTTTCCGTAATGAAAGATCCTTTGCAATTCTTCTTAATACCGATGGTATCGGATTAAGCTACAGGGGAGCTAAAAGAATAGATTATCTTAATAAACGTATTTTTGAGATTGAAGCCGGAACGCTTAAAAATATAAAAGAGTATAAGCAGGCTTCTCAATATATACAGGGAGGTTCTTTTATCTTTGGCAAACTCAATTCCGTTATATATCTCAGGACGGGTATAGGCCATCAGCATGAAATATACAAGAAAGCTGACCTTGGAGGAATTGCTGTAAGGTATTTTTATTCTGCCGGTCCAGTATTGGCAGTATACAAACCCGTATATTACAGGGTAGTGTATATAATGTCGTCAAACGAGTATGAGATTAGAGAGGAGAAATTCGATGTTTCAATTGCTGCCTCCCAGGATATTTACAGCAGGGCACCTTTTACAAAAGGTCTTGACGAAATCAAAGTGATGCCTGGTTTATACGGTAAAGGTGGCTTTAATTTCGAATACAGCAAACAGGATAAGATAATTCATGCTATAGAAGTAGGGGCCCAGATAAATGCTTTTCCAAAGAAGATTCCAATAATGGCAAACACCCCAAATAAAACCATCTTTTTCTCATTATTTGTTAGTTACAGATTCGGAGTTATTCTGGATCCTCTCAATCCGGAGGCAAATAAGCTTTCAAATATTTTCAAAAGAAAAAAGAATAAATGATCTAATTGTCTGTTGCCTTTTCCAAGGAAAATACTAATTTTGTATACTTAATTTATTAACTAATTAAAGATACAAAAATGTCAAAGATTAAAGTTGCTATAAACGGTTTTGGCAGAATTGGCCGTAACGTTTTTAAAATTGCTCTTGAAAAGCCGGAAATAGAGATTATAGGTATTAACGACCTTACTGATACACTAACGCTCGCCCATTTGCTCAAGTACGATTCGACACAGGGAAAGTTTGCCGGTGTCACTCATGATAGTGAAAACCTTATCGTTAACGGTGTCAAAGTAAAGGTTACTGCAGAAAAAAATCCTGCAAATATTCCATGGAAAGAAAAACCGGATGTTGTTATAGAATCAACAGGGGTCTTTACTACAAAAGAAAGTCCGAAAGGGGGTTATGGAGACCATCTTAAAAACGGTGCAAAAAAAGTTATTCTTACCGTTCCTGCTAAAGACACCATTGATGCAATGATAGTTCTCGGGGTAAATGATAAAGATCTCAAGTCAGAACACCAGTGCGTTTCAAATGCATCATGTACCACCAACTGTCTGGCTCCCATAGCTAAGGTTCTGAATGACAGTTTCGGAATTGAAATAGGCTTTATGACGACTATCCATTCATATACTAACGATCAGAGAATTCTTGACTTCCCTCACAGAGACCTCAGACGTGCAAGATCAGCAGCTCTTTCGCAGATTCCGACCACTACCGGCGCCGCCAAAGCAGTTGGAAAAGTAATTCCGGAACTCAAAGGCAAACTCGATGGCATATCAGTAAGGGTTCCAACCCCTACCGGTTCGCTGGTTGACCTGGTTGTTGTTCTGAAAAAAGAAGCCACAAAAGAAGAGATCAATGCAGCAATGAAAAAAGCTTCAGAAGGTCCGATGAAAGGCATTCTTGAATATACAGAAGATCCCATAGTTTCTGTTGATATTGTTCATACAACAGCATCTTCTACATTTGATTCACTCAGTACGATGGTTAATGGAAAAATGGTTAAGGTACTTGCATGGTATGATAACGAATGGGGTTATTCCTGCAGGGTTGTCGACCTTATTCCAATGGTTGTTAAATAATTTTATTCACAAAATATAATTAAATAATGTAGGGACGTTGCATGCAACGTCCCTACATTATTTTACACAATCATATCAATTTCGAGCGGGATACCTGCAGTATCGCGGTAATGTTCACCCAGCTCCAGCATGGCTTCGTCATCTTCCTCATATAACCACTTCAAATTTACCTGCTTTCCCGACCGGCCGTATCCGGTAAGCCTTTTCAGAATCTCATAAAGATATTTTGACGAACCGCT
>Ga0315542_1000161_pt1 | contig 38247 bp, 33 predicted proteins | sample SalMarSW160120MG_FD_202541 | JGI IMG/M metagenome (GOLD analysis project Ga0315542, IMG submission 202541) | Salt marsh sediment microbial communities from the Plum Island Ecosystem LTER, Massachusetts, United States - Salt Marsh Sediment SW1601-20 ...
CAGCAACGGCTGAAAAGCATGGCATTCAAAAAGAGTAGGATTTTGTGTTGACCGGTTTAGATGACAAAGCACTTCTTCTTGAAAACTCAAATCCTGACAGAAACTGCACCTGCCATGGATGAATGGTTTGGATGACTTTATGCACTCCCGGCATTTTGCAGGCAAACGATTGTCAGATGACGATTCCATCAAGTCTGCATCTCCTTCCATGATCATACCGGGCATTTGAAACGCTCAAGGTGTTTGGCGAAGCCAGCACCGCGATTGGATTTAGAAATTACAGATAGTCGAAGATTTGTGAAAGGCTTTGTTTGACCTTTTCTTGATCACTATCCGACAAATGACCGATTTTTGTTATTATGAACCTATTGTCGAGGGTGAATAATTTCATCCTCACAACTGAGGGCGCTGTTAATCCCGATTCTTTTTTACTCATAATTTCACAGTCCAATGGCCAGGGAGCGTTTTTCTTGCTTGTGATCATTGCTAAAACAGAGTGGCCAATTTTATTTCCGAAATTGGAATGTTGCGACAGCACAAGGGCCGGTCTTCTTTTTGTTTGAGCAGAATCAGTAAATGGAAATGGCACAACCACAATATCAAACGGCTCATAAGTCATTGTATGCTTCCTCATCGTTTTTTGAATTCCATTCATTGAGAGTGGGAATAAGCGCATTGCTGAATTCAATGTCTATTGAGCTTGCTTTCCTGAGTTTAATAATGTCGTTATCTATTTCAAAAGCAATAATATCACCAGCATTCAGATCTAATTTTTTTCTTACCGCTTCGGGCACAGTAGCCTGATATTTCTTTGTAAGTTTGCTTATTGCTGTTTGCATAATTTTCTCCTTTTAAAGGAACAGTATTACCGTAATACTAATACGACAGGTAATGCTTGTCAATGTAAAAATCCAACTATGGGCTTGAGTCGTGAGGTGGTGGGACATTCATAAGAAACCAAGAAACTTAATGCAGCTCCATTCTTTCTTACATCTTGCAGGTGTCATAACAATCCCGTGCGCGGACTGTTGAGACCTGCTTCATTATCCTTGCCTTCGAAATCATATTTACAGCCCTTTTGCGGCGATCTCCTCAAGGATGCGGCGGAACAGGCGGTATTGGGAAAAGCGGGTGTTGGCCCGGGGCCGGTCGTCCAGGCAGGGGAGGTAATGGCCCACTTCCAGGAGAGGCAATACGATTTTCTCCACTTTCCGGCGCATGGCGCCCTCGTCAAGATGCAATATTTCTGAATCAATGCCGCCGATCAACGCCAGGTCCGGTCCGAACGTGCAGCGGAGTGTCTGATATTCCATTCCTGCGCTCATGATATTGCTGATCCAGAGTCCGTTGATGCCGGCCTCGATCAAAGGAGGCAGAAGTGGGGTAAGGCTTCCTCCCGTCGTGCAGAAAATGCGAAGCGGGACCTGATGCTCCTCCAGGAGATGCAGGACCTTCCTGTATCCGGGCATTGCGAATCGCTCGAACATGGCAGGAGATATGACCGGCCCGCTGTTGGAGGCAATGGGTTCATAAAGAGAAGCATAATCGACCGGCACCTTTGACAGCACGCGTTTCAGACAGACGCAGTAAAAATCGGTCGTCCTCTCCAGCAGGTCCTCAACCCGTCGCGGTTCTTTCAAAAGGGCATAACAGGCAGACTTCAGAGATTCCCAGTCTCCCACACCGAGCATCTGGAGGAGACCGCCCCCGGACGCGTCCACGTACACGACACGACCTTTCTTGTTGAGCCTCTTCCCGCGCGCAATAAAGTTTCTCCCATACCGGGAGGGCTCGTTGGGATCATAATGCCTGCTGAAGGAAGACGGATCAAGAAGCAGATCAGGCGCCATATAGTAATACGGATAGCTTCGGATTGTCAGGCCGATGGAATAGTGTTCCTCCAGGTCAAAAAACTCCCCCACAGATTTGTCTATGGGGAGCCCCTGCCTGTGCCATTGCTCAAGCGTTTCTTCATCTGGTTCCAGGTCGAAAAAAGGGAACCGGTCCCCTCCGTCTCCCAGGAGGGTTTCCAGGAATCGTTGCTTCTGGCTCAGCCGCGCTTGCATGGTAACAAAGTACCACAGAAGACAGGGAGATTCCATCCACAAACTCCCCACCCAATCAAATCTTATTGACAAATTGCTCCGGCCGATGCAATTAATGCCCAGACTCTTTACGTCTCAATTTTACTGAACCATTTCTTGTCACCGCAAAGCCGTATCGCTCGCAAGAAAATTGATTTTTCCCCTTTCCTCCGAGAGGACGGAAAGGGGAAAGAAACAGCACTCGGCTCTGCGGCCTCTGCGCCTTAAGTGAAGTTCCGGGGACGGGGCAGGCGGGCAGTGAAAAAATACAAAAAGCCGCCTTCGAATGTATTATCAAGTCACATGCCAACCGAAGGATAGATTATGAATCTGAAAATTGCCAATATGCATGCCCTGTTCAATCCCGAATCCGTCGCTGTCATCGGGGCATCGGATAATCCCGGGAAGCTGGGGTTCCACGTGATGAAGAGCCTCTCAAAAGGAGGATACCGGGGAAAGATCGTGCCCATAAATCCCCGCGCCCGGGAAATCATGGGGTTCACGTGCTACGCCGGCCTTGACGCGTTCGCCGGCCCGATCGACCTGGGCATTGTAGTAGTGCCGGCGAAGCTCGTACCCGGGGTATTCCGGGAATGTGCCGCAAAGGGCGTGAAGGGCATCGTCCTTATCACGGCGGGTTTCAAGGAGATCGAAGATCCGGCCGGAACGGCTCTCCACGCTGAAATCGCCGCCATAGCCGACAGCGCCGGGATACCCGTCATAGGGCCCAATACCTTCGGCATGATCAACTTCAACAGGGACCTGAACGCATCCTTTACCCCGGAATTTTCTCTTCTCAAGAACGGGACCGTGGCACTCGTCAGCCAGAGCGGGGGCGTGTCCCACCTCCTTGCTTTTCTCGGTATGAGACTGGATGTGGGATTCAGCAAAATCGTCGGACTGGGAAATCGTCTGAATGTGGATTTCAGCGAGATGCTGGAATACCTGGACAATGATCCCGATACCAGAGTTATCGCCCTGTATGTGGAGGGCATTGATGAACCGAACCGGCTCATTCATGCAGCGAAAAGGTACGCCTGCCGTAAACCGATAATCGCCTACAAGACGGGCAGTGCCCATGTGGGCGACCAGGCATCGCTTTCCCACACCGGCTCGATGGCGGGACGCCACGAGGTTTACGAGGGTGGATTCAGACAGGGAGGCATCCTCACTCTCAGCGGATCCGAACAGCTTTTGGATACGGCCAAGGCCCTTGCAGGCTGTCCCCTTCCCGAAGGTCCGGGGGTGGCGATCCTGTCGGGCCAGGCAGGACCCGGAATGGCAGGCTGCGATATCTGTGAGGCTGAAGGCCTCGATATTGTCAGATTCAGCGAAAGAACCCAGGCGGCCATAAACAACCTCCTCCCGCCCCTTGCCCTCAGGACGAACCCGGTCGATATGGGCCCCGCCTGGTACGACTCCGCCGCCATAACGGGTATTGTGAAAGCCGTTCTGGAGGACGACCGCGTGGATGCGATTCTTCTCTTCATGATGTTTGCCTCAGCGAACGTGAATGCCGTGGAACAAATGAGTACCCTCCTGAAAGGCTGGGCACAGAAGAAGCCCCTGATCACCTGCATCCTTTCTCCTCCGGGAATCTGGGATAGCCAGGTGAAGAACCTGGAAGACGTGGGGGCACTGGTCAACTATCCCTCACCCGAACGAGCGGCCGGAGCCGTTGGAAACCTCTGGAAGTACCGGCAACTCTGTACCAGACGAGAGGCCCCTTTATGAACCACTTCATGGAACCCCGAAGCGTTGCCATTATCGGAATAAGCCGCAGGACCGGCCCCGGCTCCTATAACCTGATGGAGAACCTGCTCTATTATGGTTTCAAAGGAAAAATCTTTCCCATTAACCCGCAGGCAAAAAAAATCCTGGGTTTTCAGGCCTATCCAAGCATCAAAGAGATCCCCGAACCGGTTGACCTCGCCGTTATCTCTCTTCCACGCGAATTGGTCATTCCAAATATCCGGGATTGCGCAGCTTCCCGGGTGAAGGCGGTCATTGTTGTGAGTCAGGGCTTTGCCGATGCCGATGACAAGGGAAAGGCACTCCAGTATGAAATGACGGCCATCGCCAGAGAGAACGGCTTAAGGATTCTGGGCCCGAATACCCTCGGCGTCGTCAATAATTTTCATAATTTCACAACCTCTTTTATGCCCTTGAATAAGGAAGAAGCACCTGTAGGTATGATTTGCCAGTCAGGCCTTTTTTTCGTAGGCGCCAGAAATTTCACGGGTAAGATCGGGAAAGGCATTGATATCGGCAATGCCTGTGATATAGGCTTTTATGAATGTCTTCAATACCTGGGTCAAGATCCGGATACTAAAATCATTGCCATACATATGGAAGGCCTGGCGCAGCCAAAGGAATTTCTTTCCCTCGCCTCGCGAGTTGCCGGAGAAAAACCCATCGTCGTCTTTAAGACAGGACAGAGTGCGGCCGGCGCCCGGGCCGCGGCATCCCACAGCGGCAGTATGGCAGGGGATTACGACATATACCGGTCGGCTTTGAAACGAGCAGGGTGTTTGTTTCTTGATGAAGACGGTCAGATGGGTGATGCGGTGACAACTCTCCTGCACCAACCACTCCTGAAAGGAAAACGAATCGCGGTTATCACCATAACGGGGGCAGGGGGCATTATAGCAAGCGACGCACTTGAAAGAAACGGGCTTGAACTTGCACATCTGTCCAAAGAGACTATACTGAGCGTGGCGGAGCTTTCTCCGGAATGGATGCCGCTGGGAAACCCTTTGGATCTCTGGCCCGCGGTGATGAAGCATGGAATACAGAAGGTTTATGGCCGGACACTGAAAGCAGCCCTCGCTGATCCCGATGTGGACGGGATTCTCTGCATCAGCGTTGCCCTGGATACCAGAAAATTCGGTTTCCTGGATGTCTCGGAGGGTCTCAACGAGAGCGCTTCAACGGAGAGGCGAAAGCCGGTCGTTGTCTGGTTGTACGGGCCGAACAGGAGTGAGATTGCCGGCAGAATCGAGAGAGAGAAGAGGATGACGTGCTACGAGACCATAGAAAGGGCCGCATGGTCCCTGGCGCTTCTCAGAGAACGGCATCGATTCCTTGAAAAATGCGCTACTTAGCCTATGTATCCTTAAATAGGATGTCGTGCCCGAATTGGATAATTTAGGGTCACCGCAAAGGCACAAAGTTAGCAAAGAATTTGATTTTTCCCTTTCCGCTGAGACGGCGGAAAGGGAAAAGATTACGTCATCGAACTTATGAATCCAAGTACTCACTAACATGAGGACCCGTTTACACGGAACGAAGATATGGGCAACACAGGGAGGAATGAATGGAAATCATAGAAAAGGCAATAAAGGAAGGGCGGGATACTCTCTCGGAGCATGAATCGAAACAGATCCTGTCCTTGTATGATATCCCGGTCACCAGGGAAATCCTGGTCGAAGACATAAAGGATCTATCCGGGGCGGTCAATGAAATCGGCTTTCCCCTGGTGATGAAAGGAAGCTCCTCCTCCATCACCCACAAGACGGAAAAGGGATTGATCCGGGTGGATATACGGGATGAGAAGGAAGCCAGGGCAGCTTTCCAAGATTTCATGGGAAAAATGGATGGGGGAGGAAACGGAGTCCTGGTCCAGGAGATGATAAAGGGCCAGCGGGAGCTGGTGGTCGGCCTTACCCGTGATCCCCAGTTCGGCCCGTGTGTCATGTTCGGCCTTGGTGGCATATTCACCGAAATCCTGAAGGATATCGCTTTTCGGGTGGCCCCCTTGGAAAAACGGGATGCCCTCGATATGATGCAGGAAATCAAGGGCCGAAAGATCCTCGAATCGGTGCGCGGCATGGAAGCCGCCGACCTGGATTTCCTGTCGCAGATTCTCATCAATGTCGGCCGGATAGGGACCGAGAATAGACAGGTAAAAGAGATCGATATCAATCCATTGATCTTGACAGGTGCCCGGCCTGTCGCAGTAGACGCCCTGGTCATACTCGCTCCTTGAACGGACCTCTTTCAACATCCGGAGTAAGCTCCGGGGTGTGGCCGGCACTTCATGGAAAGGAGAGCCTCCGTGGAACTGATCCAAAAAACCATTGGTCGATGTATCGAGGACATAGCCGGAGAACGTTCTTCTGAAGATGCCGTCATTCACACGGAATCGGGTCTCCGCTACGGCTACGGCCTTCTGCTTGAGGAAATCGGCCGGATTGCCGCAGGGTTCATCGGGCTGGGTTTGGAAAAGGGAGACAAGGTGGCGATCTGGGCACCCAACACACCGGAATGGATCATTTCCATGCTCGCGCTTGCCGGAATGGGGGCTGTCACGGTACCCATCGACCCCGGCGTCAAGAAAGACGATCTCCGTCTGTTCCTCGAAGATTCAGAGTGCCGGGGCATTGTCATGGCTGAAGGTGAGAATGACAAGTCTTACGTAGCCGTACTGCAGGATGTATGGCCCAACCTGCCGAATTTGAAGATCGCAGTTGTGATCGCCGATGAAGTATATCCCCGCATGATTCCGTGGTCCGATCTGCGCGTCACCGGCCAGGAGACAGCTTCCTCGGCACTCAGGGAGATCAGTGAGACAGTCCGACCGGAGGATCCCGTGGCAATCATGTATACGTCGGGGACCACCGGTAAACCAAAAGGCGTTGTTATCGATCACCTGGGCCTGATCAACAAGTCCATGGCTTCCACTGAGCGGCAGGGGATAGATTCTACCGACAGACTCTGCCTCTTTTTTCCCCTCTTCCACATGTTCGGAAATACCTGCGTCGCCATGGCGGGGCTTCTGAGAGGCGCCGCCCTCGTCATGCCATGCAGGTCTTTCGATCCTCTCAGGATACTCAGGGCCATCGTCGAAGAACAATGCACGGCCATTTATGCCTCTCCGAACATGATCATATCGCTCCTGGATCACCCGGCGTTTGAGAAAAACAGCTGGCGGTCGGTGCGAAAGGGCATTATAGGCGGTGCACCCTGCCCAATTGATCTCATGAGGCGCCTTGTCGAAGATATCGGCGTATCCGACATCACGGTTGGGTACGGGATCACTGAAACCTCTTCCTGGATTACCATGACACACCCGCAAGATCCGACTGACTTGCGTGTTTCCACCATCGGAAGGCCCCTGGAGTGCAACGAGATCAGGGTCGTAGACCCCGCCACCGGCGAGGTTCTCCCGCGGAAGACTCAGGGTGAGATCTGCACCAGAGGTTTCCTGATGAAAGGGTATTACAAAATGCCCGGCGCCACGAGGGCCGCCGTTGACCGGGAGGGTTGGTTCCATACCGGCGATCTGGGTGAAATCGACGAAAACGGCTATGTCCGGATAACAGGCCGGCTGAAAGACGTGATCGTCAGGGCCGGGATCGAGATATTTCCGCTCGAAGTGGAGGAGGTCATTTATCAGCTGCCGGATGTCTCTGAAGTCCAGGTCTTCGGGTTCCCTCACCGGGAGACCGGTCAGGAAGTGGCGGCATGGGTAAAACTGAAGCAGGATTCCCCGCTCTCCACCGATGAGATATCCGCCTATGTGGAAAGAAATGTGGACTCTGCATCTGCGCCGCATTTCTACAAGATCGTTTCATCTTTTCCCACAACCAGGAGCGGAAAGGTGCAGAAATTCAGGCTGGCGGAAATGGCAGCAAAGGAATACGCGGTTGCGGGATGATTCTCGGTCGAATTGGTTTGAACCATGGCCGTTCGTCTCCATTTCCCTTCACAATGAGGGGTTTCGTCCAGTATGGATTGCTTCGATTCTCTTACCCGATGACCGAAAAACTCGAATCGGGGTTGATCTCTCTCAAACGGCTGAAAAACCCGATGTTGCACAACCGGCCGGTGTATTTCATGACGAACTTGACCGGATCTTTATCGTGGTCCTGGCCGCCTTCCACCTTTTGAATCAATTCTTTCATCAAGACTCCAGCCACCGGGGCATTCTTGTACTGATTACCCGAAGTCCCGATGGCCATATAAAAGCCCGGCAGGTCCGACCTGTCGTAGATTGGAATCCAATCATCGGAGCAGTCGTAGAGGTCCACGACGCCTTGCATCTTGTTGGGGATAGGCAGGCCCTCCAGCCGCTGGGCCCCACGCATGGCCTGGGTCTTCCACTGGTCGGTAAAGTTCTTGTTGTAGTTGTCCGGATCGTCAACCCATTCCAGGTGATCGCACTCCGGGTCTTCGGAGCCGATGAGGACATGATTGCCCACCTCGGGCCGGGAGTAACAACCCGCGTCCCCGTCGGATATCATGGTCCCCAGGTTGTTGTAATCAAAACCCTCGGGAGAGGGAACGTGGCAGACCTCCTGCCTGAGCGGCTTGGTCTTGATGTTCATTTCCTCCTCAACTCCGGCCATCCGGTTGATGAGGTAGGAGTGGGGTCCTGCAACGTTCACGACGACCCGGGCCTTGATCTCCGTCCCGTCTTTGAGCGCCACGCCGGCCACCCGACCGTCCTTTTTGAGAATTCCAGCCACTTCCGCGTTAAACGCGAATTCGCCGCCCCTGGTCTCACAGGCCCGCTGAACGTTGTGGGTTGAGAGCTGGGGGTCGCTGATAAAGCCCGACTCGGGGACGTAAATGGCCCCTGCTACTGCATCGCCGGTCGGTTCACCGAAACGCTCATCCCCGGACAGGACGGGCGGACCATAGGCCCGGGTATCGATGATCGGCATCACGGATTTCATTCCGGCAGGATCAAGCTCCTGGTAGATGACGTTCAGCTCATCCAGAGAACGCATGACGTTCTTGAGGAACTTGTTTCTCACGGTTTTCACAACCACGCAGCCCGTGTTGACGTATTTAATCAGCCCGGACTCATCCACCGTCTGCAGGTACTTCCCCCAGTCGAGCCAGTAGTAGTACCCTTCCCGGGCCATGGAAACACCATCGGGTGTGGAGTAGTGCAGCCTGATTATGGCGCACGAGTTGGACGTGGACCCATAGCCGGCCGCCGGCAGCTTATCGATGTTGAGGGTCTTGTACCCCTTTTTGGCCAGCTCAAAGGCGACGCAACAACCAATGATACCGGCGCCGATAATGATTGCATCATAACTGTTTTTCATTGAGAGTTCCTCCGGATTTTGAGTGATTAGGATAAATAGGATAAATTTGATACGGGAATGGCAGGATATTGATTATTCCATCTCTTTGCCATAGAGCCTGGCCCGATGAAAAGAGATTTATTGAGGTTATACTCTTTGATGACGGGATTTCGCAAAGTTCAACTTGCCTATGTCCCTTTTTTCTGTACCTGTTGAGTTGACGACTTTTTACGAATTCATAAAATTGCGAATATAAACACATTATTTTTCCGAATAATAGCATACAAGAAGGCAGTAACATCAGCGGGAAAGAATCAGGTCTCGCAGGCGTGTCATTTCAAAGGAAGGCTTCTCCCCCAGGAACATTTCGAGTCTCTCTCTGCACTCACAGTACACTCTGAGTGCTTCGTTGGTATGTCCCATGCTTGACAGACACATCATCCGCCGTTGATAGAAGTTCTCACAGACAGGATCCTTGGAGATGGCATCGCAGTATAAACGATCGGCCGAGAGCCAGTCCTTTTTCTTTTCGAGTGAAGTCCCGATAAGCACGACCAGGTCCCTGAATCGATGGGCAAGATCCGATCGTGCGGCGAATGTCCATCCATCATCGGTTCGGTGAGACAAAAAAGGTCCCCGGTAGAGATCAAGGGCATTCAGGCCCAATGACAGCGCCTGATCGGGATCACCCATTTTCGCTGCTGCGGCCGCCTCATCGGCCGATCCTCTGAACGCCAGCACATCAAGCCAACAACAGGCAGGATTGATGGTCAGGACCTTCCTTTTGTGGACAATCGCCTCTTTGACGCCAAGCAGCTTGCGCAGCCTGTGGAGAGTTATTTTCAACGACCGGGACTGATCGTCTCCTTCACTATCCGGCCACAGTATATCCTGGACTCTCGTGTCGGCCACCTGATTACCACCCATGGAAATCAGCACCTTCAGCAGTTCGAGGGGCTTTGTTCGCCTTGCAGGGGAAACGGGAAGCCGATCTCCGTAGAGTTCCACCTTGAACTCACCAAGGGTAAAGATCCGTACCGGCCATGGCCACGAGTCAGGACATGCCCAGGGACGTTTCGGAACGAGTCCCCAGTGAAAAATAAATGACCGCACGAAGTCCGTTTCAATTGTTTCTTGCTGGGCCAGAACGCACAACTCCGTCAGCATTTCCTTTGTGAAGAAAAAGAATGCATTATAGCCGTGTTGTCTTGCCAGTGAAATCCCGTTTCGCACGTGTTCGATGGCTTCATCTCTTTGCTCCCGGCCCAGATGGACGAGGGCCATGCCCAGATGAGCCTGGCAGGTGAACCAGGGATTATAGGAGCGGGAGCAGAAATCGAATATTCTGTCGAAGTGCTCCGTCGCCAATTCATACTCTTGCCGATCGACTGCGAGAAGACCAACCCCAAGCCTGCACCAGTTCTCATAGGAAGGCATGCCCAGATTTATCCCCACTTCAAGGGCTTTGGCGCCGGAATATTCAGCATGCCTCTTTTCTCCCGTGAGCAGGAAAAAGTACGCCTTCATAAGATGGTAATAACTGAGATCAAGGCCCCGGATTTCATCGGGGGTCTTCTCAACCTCCGTAAGAAATTCTTCAGCCCCGACTCTATCTCCACTGTTCAGGCAACAAGCCGCCCCGAGGAGCAAGTAATGGGTTCTCCAGATTCTTACCCCGGTCTCTTCCACGATTTCGAGAGCTTCTTTCGTAGCCTCCAGGCCTTGCCCGGTTTGGCCCATCACCAGATGATATTGGAGCTTGAGGGAAAGGAGGCCGGTCAGGTCCAGAGGAGATGAGGCCAAATGTTCTTCCATGGCAAGAGATCTATTGAGCACGCTTTCAGCCTCTGCAAAGCGACCGGTCCACAGATAATGCAGGGGGAGAACCGGTCCCGGGATCAATCTTCCCTCTTTGAAAAGCCTCTCCACAAGCTCAGCCCAGAGTTCGATTTCCGGGTGATCGGGCCTGCGGGAGACAAGAGCGCGAAACATGCCCAGGACTAACTGGTCATCCCGCTGATCATTCCGACAGCCCAGTTCCCGCACATCTACCCGGCTCTGGATGAAGTCAATCAGGGAATCCATGGCACTCATGTCCGTCAAGAAGCTCAGGACGGCCCTGATCAAGATAGGACAACAGAAAAGCGCGCCCTGAAAATTCCCCTTGTTTCTGAATTCCTGAAAGCTCCTCTGGAGGCAATCAATTGATTCTTGAGGAATAAACGGCATTGCAGCGATGCCCTTATAGCACAGGAGCCAGGGATCACTTTCGATTATTTGCGCCGGCATTCCATGCAACCAGCGGAGAACCGTGCCGAATTGCGCCTTGCGGAAGATTGAATCCGCGTTCTCTTTTATCAGGTTGACACACGCCGTCCAATCCCGTGTTTCAAAAAGGAGTTCGATGCTCTCTATAACTTGTCCGGTGCCCTGCAGCAGTTCAGCTCCTCGACGACGCAGAGCCAGAAGTTCCTCTCCGGACATCTTTTCCTCTGCTGATTTTATAAGAAACTCTCTGAACAGGGGATGGAACTGGTAGATCTGCTGCCGGTTACCGATCCTGTACGTGAAGTAATTCTTTTGACTCAACTCCCGGAGGTACGGACCTGCTCCGGGCCATTCGCACAGGGTCTCCACCACTCCCACATCCAGTTCCCGCAGTACAGCAATCTTGAGAAGCATCTCCTGCTGTTCTTTTCCCTGTCTCTGGAATACCACATCGGCAAAATAGTCAAAGACGACTTCACGGCGAGGCTCATCCGAGCGTCCATCCTGGTTGTCCAATTGTTCCAGCATCAGCGTCAGGCCTGCCGCCCACCCCAGCGTGACGTCATGAAGATAGTCGGCGAGATTATCGCGGTCCGCAGCGATCTCCTGGAAGGCAGGCATTTCTGCGATTTCCTCCCGGGTGAATCGGAGGCGTTCTTCCGCAATCACATTGATGAGTTTATTGGCGCGAGCACGCGCGAGCGTTTGAGGCGGCTGGGATCGACTCAGGACGAGCAACCTGGAGTCCGGCGGCAATTCTTCCAGCATGAGAGCGATAATATTATGGACCAGAGATTCATCCTGGATATCCTGATAATTATCCAGTACGACAATTGACTTCTCCGGATAAGCCCGGAAGAGTTCCCGAAAGAATTTTTTGGAAAAGAGCTCCAGCTGAAGCATGGTCTCCGGCACGAACTCCGGGAGGGATAGTTTTTTCTCCTCTTGATATGCGAAGGCCCGGGGGAAAAAAGAAAAAAAAGAGGCCAGGTCACTGTCGAAGATATCCAACTGATACCAAAAGGAAGGGATCTGTTCAGAATGTACATAACATGACGCCAGAACGGTCTTGCCGGCGCCTGGCGGCCCGGCAATCCAGACCGACCCTTCAAGCAGAAGCTCATGCAGATATTTCATGAGATCTTCACGAAAAAAGATATGAGGATTCAAGCGGGGAGGCGAAATTTTGTGTCGCGGAACGCTTCCCTTCGGGCTGCCCGCCAGTCTCGCCCTCAGATCCTTCTGCTGGGTATCTGCTCGAGCCATCACGCTCTCAATGTCGCGCCAGCGACAACCGTGAAGTCGTGGATATACAGACAAGCCATTCAGCAAGTACTGCCTCTTGGCCTTCCTGGTGCACCTCAAAGCCTTCCGGGGCCTTAAAAATGCCATCCATTATTGACTTGAAAATCAGATATGTTCTTGCTATTGCATTGAAATATATCCAATTGGCTTCCCCACGTCAATGAGTTTGTTTCTGTACTTGTTCCTTTTCACGATCTTCTTCCGCCGGCTTGACCGGAGAAGGTCAAGTGATTAGTTTTGCGCATGTGAGAATGGAGACTATTCTCACCCTGTATCACTTGCTTCTTTAATCGGCATATTGTTCCGAAAAGCAAGCGAGCGGGGGAGCTTAATCGTGAGAGGTTCGGCTTTTTGCCAATACGCTCTTCTCCGATTGCTCCAGGTTTCCAATGGAAGTCGAGAAAGGATGGGAAAAAAATGAACACAAGAAAAACAATTAACGTGGGCATCATAGGTGTCCTGGCATTACTGCTCTTCACGGGATGCGCAACGACCCAGGGCGTGGCACTGCTTGGCGCACCGGAAACTCACGGACAAAGGGTTACCCTGCAAGACCTCGTAAAAAACTGGCAGGATTACACAATTTATTATGCCGGGCTATCTCCGGATACTCCGGCGGCACTCCTGTTTGATCCGAAGAATGATAACAAGAGGCTGGAGGGCAAGTGGTGGGAAAGGGTGAAGGACAAGGATACCCTGACCAGCATGGTCTCATTTATCAAGAACTACGCGAATTTCGAGCCGCATCTCTACAGCATTGTCGGACCGGGAGATGTTGTCTATGGGTACGTGTTCTCTCCCACAAATGATGTCTTGGTGAAAGTTGTGAACGCAAACACCCTCTATGTCTACAATGTGGAATCTCCTCTTTACAAGGGCGGAGGTGGAGACATAGATATGGGGCATGGCATGTCCAAACAGTGATCGCAAAAGGTAATTCACAAAAGAGCTAAACCGTGACCATCGCGTGCGGTTTTTTCGCGGTGAGTTACTTCGCGGACAGGAAAGGGAGCGGGCTCCCTTTCCTATACGCGAGGGCCTGGCATGACGCAATCAGATGACCCTCGTGGTCGTAGGCCTTGATATCGTAGCTGGCAGTCTTCCTGCTCCGGCTCAATTCACGGGCCTCGGCCGTGAGGGTGCTTCCCGGCGCAGGCGGCATCATGTATGTAACGGTCACGTTCAAGGCCACAGCAATCGTGCCGTGGGAATTGCAGGCCGTTTCGAAGGCCTCATCTATGAGGGAAAATATGGCGCCGCCATGAGCCATGCCAAAGATATTCTCCATGTCGGGAGTGTATGTCATCTCAACCCGGGAATATCCTTCTTCAAGCTCCACAAGCTTTAAATTGAGTTTCCGGGAGAATTCTTCCTGCGCCACTTGCTCAAAAAGTGCTTTGCGTACTCTTTGGTCCATGTCTCTGCCTCCACAGTCGTTGTCATTTTTTCCAAGAGCTTTCCAGGAAGATGCTGCGGAACTGCTCCCCTTCCTGTGTTCCATCCGTTTGGGAAAACCTTCCTTCTCTCTATGCCCTGAATCACGATGTCGTACAGGACACCGAACGTGTCCGGCAGGGCCCGGCTTGCACAGCCAGATCTACCTTACCGCCGCATCGGCTGTCAAGTGAGTCTCCTCCAGCAGAACGGGATGCATCATGAGACTCCCTGAGCAGGCCGGCTTTAGAGAGCTGGGACCGGGAGAACCTATCCGGGCCCTGTTTTCCTGACGGTGCTCATCAGCACGACTGCCAGGGAGGCCATTACGGCATTGATGAGGAATGCCTGATCATACGCGCCGGTTGTGTCCCGGAGCATGCCGGTTACCCAGTGGACCGAAATGGCGCCCGAGCCATAGAACGGTGTCCAGGCCCCGATGACCGTTCCCATGACCTCCCTGGAAAAGTAATCTCCCGCACACGCGCCGTATATGGGAAATGTGACGCCGTAGAAGACCGCCATAATCCCAATGAAGACACACAGCATAACCCATGAATCTCCACTCAAGAAGATACCTATCAAGCACGCAGTTATAGCGGCATTGGAAATGATGATGGTCCGTTTTCGGCCGAGATAGTCGGACAGGGGCAGGATCGTGAGGACCCCTACGACCTCAAATATCCCATGGATTGTGGCCAGGAGACTCGCCGTTTCCAGAGGCAGTCCCAGCTGATACCTGGCATAATCCACCATGAAGGTAGTGATTCCATAGAGGCCGTAAGAGATGCACAAGTATGACAACCCTATGATCCAGAATGTCTTGTCTCTGAATACTGCTGAAAGGCCGGTCCTTCCCGAACGGTCTTTCCGGCCCAATCCCCCGGGTTGGATGACTTCCTTCTGACCCCACGGCAGGTATCCCTCCGGTTCAGGGCTGCTCCTCAATAACGCCCCGTCCGCCACAACCATGGCGAGTGCTCCCGCCCCCAGAAAATACCAGGTGTGGCGCCAGCTGAAATGATTCACGATCAATGGGGTAAGGATCCCCATCGCAGCGAAACCCAGCCCATAGCCGGTCGAGAGTATCCCCAGGGCCAGTCCTCTGCGGTTGGCAGCAAACCAGCGCTGGACCAGGGTGATCACAGGCGTCCACATGCCTGTGGCGCCCAGACCCACTACCGCATAAAAAACGCATGCCGGGAAAAGAGTTTTGACCGTTCCCATCAGGAGAACACCGGTGCCTAAGATGAGAGCACAGACGGTGATGACTCGCCTGCCCCCAAACCTGTCTGTGAGGAGACCGGTTAATGGAGTCAGGGCAATATAGGAAAAGAGATAGGCATTAAATATGGAGCTCCCTGCGGTTCGGTTGAGGCCAAGGGCCCTGATCATCTCAGGCAGAACAACACCATACCCCAGCCGGACGGAGTAACTGATGAACAGATTGACAAAGCAGGTTGCAAGAATGATCCACGCCCAGTGTACCCGACCTTTTTCCTGCACCGAGACCATCCCCCCTTTCGGGTAAGGGTATCGCACGGGCAGTTTCCCCCTCTTGCCTGACGCGGAGACTGTCATTTCAGGTTTCAGAGGTCGCTGCCCGTGTGACCAATAGGAGAACTACGTGCTCCGTCGCAAGACATTGGCAAGGATCGGACTGTTCAGCGGCGCACCAAAGTGGCGATGATATACGGAACACTTCGAAAGGAGCATAAATGTCACCTGCTTGTCTTGAGGCATCTCCTCAGACAGGGTCTCAAAGTTGCCGCCGCCCTTCGAAATGATCAAATCGGATTCCGCAACCAGAGACCGAATTTCCGGTGAACATCTGCTCAAGAGGATTCCAGGCAACGGTCCGTCTATCCCATTTCCCACCACATGGGCGACTTCTTCCATACCGATAAATCCTGCATCTTCGAGGACAACATCGTTTAAGGCAGGAAGAGACCTCACCACATAATATACCTCCAGCGCGCCCCTGCCCCTGACAGTCTGTATGAAGAGTTTGTCGAGCACGGCTTCGCCTGCGTTGTCAGCAAAGTATAAAAGGAGATTGGATTGCTGGAGTCTTTCCTTAAACACTGCATAATCCTCTTTCCTGATGTCCAGCTCTCCGAGTGCTGTCTTCATTCTTTCGAGCATATTGGACGACTGCGCTGATCCGACCATTGCATCGATGGCATTTCCCAGGATTGCTAGTTTCACGGCACAAAAAAGAGGGTCTTCGGAGTGCTCGACAGTCTCTTGCAGTGCGGGATAGATCTCCAGAAGCTGCCTGTTCTGGGCGAGTTTTTCATTCCGGAAGGGATCAGGTTCTTTTGAATGGGCCGTAATGACTTTCATAACCAGTTCAACGACTTCCGCACTTGTGGTATCCCACGATTTTCCGCTCAAGGCCGGGATTTGGAGTATCTCTTCAAAAACCGCCTTCAGATCATCCGATCCCGGAACGGTCTTTCGGAGGGCGGAAAGAGTCATATTCAATATGCAAGGAATACAATCAGGCTGAAGCAGCATAGATATTCACCTATTCGCAGATGATAACCGCATCCAGTACGGTCAACCCCTTTTCATGCACCCGTACAGGATTGAGATCCATTTCCTTGATTTCCGAGTGATGACCTATAAGACGGCCTATCTTGAGCAACGTTTCCGCCACCTCCCTCTTGTCATACAGCGCCCCCCCGCGCCATCCGTCAAACAAAACACTGCTTTTCAGCTCAGCGATCATGTCCAGCGCATCGAAAAGATCCAGCGGCGCCAGGCGCATGACTACATCATTCAACGCCTCAGCCGCCGTTCCGCCCAGGCCGAGCAACACCGTCGGTCCGAAGCCGGGATCATTCGCAGCGCCGATAATGATTTCCAAACCCTCGGGCGCCATTTCTTCAATGAGATACCCTCTCTCTCTTACAGTTTCAATGGCATCGATCTGTTCCAGGGCCGAGACCAATTGATCCTCCGTCCTGATGTTGAGATGCACTCCTCCCACATCTGTCTTGTGGATAATCCCGGGAGAGAGGATTTTCACCGCACAGGGGCCTCCCAGTTCAAGGAGACCCTTTTTTGCTTCCTGATGCGTCCCGCAGACAACACGTGACGGAGTGCGGATTCCCAGCGTTTCGAGGATCGACTTGGCAACGGCCTCATCCGGCGCGCTCTTAATGGGATCGACTGCGGGTAGATCATCAAAGTCTTGAGCCGGACGCGCTCTTCGATAGGCTGCCTTCGCGTCTTCAACCAATGCACAGGTTGCCCTGGCCGTCCTGTCGGGCGATATAAACGAGGCGACATGGATGGCTTCCAGTTCTTTCTGAGTCGGCGATACGTGCTCCGAAAAACCCGCCGTGCCGAAAACCAGCGGCTGCTCGACCTCTTCTCTCATCTCCCTGAACAGGGTCACAGGATCTATGACTGCAGGTTCGTGAATGGCGAATGTAACAAGCACATCAACGGACGGATCTTCCGCCATGGCCAGCAACACTTCACGAAATGTGGGCCCCGGACGTCCTGTGTCCACCGGGTTTCGTATGAATGTCATTGGCGGAATCAATCCTCTGATTCGTTCGACCGTTGAAGCACTCAACTCCGGGATGTTGACGGAATGGCTCCGGAGGTGGTCGGCAATCACCATTCCGGGCCCCGCCTGGCCGGTCAGAAGACCCACCCCCGGGTTCGGCTTGGCCTTAAGCCGCACCTTGGAGAGCAGATTTGCCGCATCCACGAGATCGTCACTTGAAGACGCAAGCACGGCGCCCGCCTGTATCAATGCAGCCTTCTTGAGGGCAAATGACCCAATGAGATTGCCCGTGTGAGAAACCGCAAAATCGCCGATATCTGCCTGTCCTACCGGAAACACGACAACCGGTTTCTTCTCCACTGCCCTGCAGACAGCTTCGTAAAGCCGCCTGCCTTCGCGTACTCCTTCCAAATAAAGGGCGATCACTTTTGTGTCAGGGTCTTCAGCCAGGTATTCCACTACGTCGCTCACAGCAACATCGGCCCCGTTGCCGATCCCCGTTGCCAGGCTGATACCAAGCCCCTGGTTATACATGGCGGCTGCCAGTATCAGGTTTATGGCCCCGCTCTGGGAAACCACTCCGACAGGGCCCGGTTTCAATTCTCCGATCCAGGGAGTGAAATTTGCAGAGACTCCGGCCCTTGGATTTCCAAAACCAGCGGTATTTGGTCCCAGCAGCCGGATGCCGTATCTGCGGCAGGCAGAAAGGATCTCATCCTGAACAGACTTTCCCGCTTCTCCGGTCTCGCCGAAACCGCCGCTGATGATTAATGCGCCCCCCGCGCCGGCCTCACCGGCTTCCTTGAGAACCCTTGCGCATCCCTCTGCCGGAATGGCGAGAACAACGAGATCGACGGATCTCCCTACAGCACTGAGTGTGGGGTAGACCTTGAACCCCAGGATCTCATCCGCATGGCGATTGATTGGATACAGCTCTCCGGGAAAATGCCTCAGCGCATATACCATCTGGTATCCGGCCTTATACTCATCGGTTGATGCCCCGATCACTGCGATGGATCGGGGTTTGAACAGTCTGTCCAGCGTCAAATTGATGTGCCTCACTCTAGATCACTTCATCCTCAGGTAGCTGTCCTCAATGGCCCTTATCAGGTTGGTCATCGTCGTGTAAAAAGGCACCGGGATGCCTTTTTCCTTTGCATATTCAACGACCTTTCCCCCGAGAAAGTCAATCTCCGTAGGACTCTTGTCCGCAATGTCCTGGCACATTGAATCCTTATGAATCCCCACCTTCTCCAGGTAAGCCAGGGCCTCCGATAGGTAGGCGCTTCCCAGATCATACCCCACTGCCTTCGCAACGGTCAGTGCTTCCTGAAAACAGCCTTCCGCAATCTCCCGGGTGGGGGGAAATCCAAGGACATCCTTTATGGTCCTGTCAGTAACCGCGCAGATGGAGGCCATGGTACACTTCATGATCATCTTTTTCCAGACATAGAGCTTGATGTCGTCGACGAATTGAGTGTCCAGCCCGCACCTGGTGAGCAGTTCGGCGACCCGGCGTCCGAGCCCCTCATTTTTCGATGTCACACATCCCAGGTGATTCGGACGGTTGAAAAATGCAGCTTCCACATTTCCCGGCCCCTTGATTGAAACACCGTAATTGAGAGACATCCGGAAGGCCGCGTCTGCTCCGAATCGTTCTGCAATGACATCTTCAGTCCCCAGGCCGTTATGGGTGCTGACTATCTTTGCGCCGGGCACAAAGACTTTTTCCAAATCTTCGAGCACGCGCGAAAGGTGGAAAGTCTTGGTCGAAAGAAAGAAGAGATTCGGCTCCGCCTCTTTCACGTCTTTGATCCGCGGGAAGAAATGCTTCACGGGGACCTTGTATGAGAGCGCTCCGGAGATATTGATCCCGTTCTTTCGAAGTTGCTCTTCCAAACCGGGTCTGGGATCGACAAGAACTGTTTCCGGGTTCCTGCTCAGCAGTGCTGCAGCCAGGACTCCGCCTGTAGCGCCGATCCCGATAACCGCAATCCTGAGATCTTTCATGGCCTCCTCCTCATCGCACATATCCTTAAATACGATGTCGTATCCGAATTGGATAATTTTCCCCACCGCAACGCCGCAGAGTTCGCAAAGAATTTGATTTTTCCCTTTCCGTGCGAGTTACACTGCTCGGTCTACCTCGCAGGTTTTATCTCTTGCTCAGGGCTTCCACGCCAAGCCTCTCAGAGAGGGCCGTGAAATCACCCCAGAAGATACATCCCGTAGGGCAGACAGCGGCGCAGGCGGGTCCCTCGTCGTCCTTAAGCCGCTCGACGCACAAATCGCATTTCACTGCCACATCACCGCCCTCATCGAATTGCATGGCCCCGAAAGGGCAGGCCTCTACGCAGGCCTTGCACCCGATGCACGCGTCGTTGTCGATAAGCACGATTCCCTCTTCATTCCTGCTGATAGCCTCGACAGGACAGGCCTCCCCGCAAGGGGGGCTGGCACAATGGTGGCAGTAGATCGGGACAAAATCCGGTGCCTTTTCAACGACCCTTACGAGTCTTGGACCAACGCCGAGTCCGTGTTCCTGTTTGCACGCAACCTCACATGCATGGCAGCCCATACAGTCCTTCTTGAAAAACATAAAAGAGAGTTTCTTCACCTCATTCCCTCCTCATCGTCATCGAACGATCATTGCTGTTCAAAATTCCTCCCCCCGGACGCAGCGGACATAGTAGGAGTTGGTCTTGTAGTAACTCAGGACATAGGCTCCGTCGAACATCACGATCCATGCACTGTCCGTACCCCCCGAAAACGTGGTAGAAGACCAGTAGGACAAATGATCCCGAAACGGCACTTCCTTGCGCATGACCGGGCGATACCTGCTCCTGTCGAGGAGGGTCTCCAGTTCCCTGGCGCTCGGCAAACGCCAATCACTTTTTCCACCCAATGACAGGGCGCCCGCATACTCCACGGCTTGCGCCCAGGTCATTTCTCCCGGAGTTGCACACTGCCATTCCAGGCCGGTTTCAGGATCTGTCCAGGTCAGCATCATTCTTCCACGGGAGCGATGGTGCAGAGACAGGCCCGCAGATTGGTTGCTCCGATAGCCGGATCCATGCTCTCATGGGAGTTGTCCGTCAGAAGATTGATATTAGAAATGTCCCAGCCATGTCCCGGATCCTTTATTTCCGGAAACCACCAGCCATGTTCCGCCACCACGACTCGCGGATCAATACCGTCGTTCAGCTTTGCGCGCTCCCTGACCCGCCCCCTCGGGGATTCGATCCAGACCCATTGGCCGTTTTCGATCCCGCGCTCCGCTGCTGTCTCAGGATGAATTTCCACGATTGGATCCGGTCTGATTTCCCTGAGCCACGGAATCATCCGATTGGCGGAATGGAAGAACGTCGGGATCCTGAGTCCCGGGTTGAGGATATACGGGTATTTTTTCGCAATATCCGGTTTTGAAACCGGGCTCTCAGGCAGCTCCGTGTACTTCGGCAGAGGATCGAATCCCCACTTTTCCAGTGTTGTCGAATAGAGTTCAACCTTTCCCGTGGGGGTTGAAAAACCCCTCTCCCTGTACTTGCGGTACACCATTTCACCCTGCAGGTGCCCTATCTTCTTGAACTCCTCCCACGTCAGGCCGGAGGGCTCGAGCAGGTAATCCAGGCCCTCTTCCACGGTATCCCACCATTCCTGGCCCATCTTCTTTCCCAGCTCCTGAAAAATCTTGTGGTCCTGCCAGCACTCCCCGATCTCCACACACTTCTGCCTGGCAAGAACAAAGCCGTGGCGCTTCCAGTTGTCGGCCACGTGATTGGATTCGAGCCAGGTGGCTGCAGGAAGAAAAATGTCCGCGAGTTCAGCGGTAGGGGTCAGGAAGAAATCAACCACGGCCAGGAACTCCAGCTTCTTCAGGGCCTCGTATGCCTCCCTGGCGTTGGCCCTGGTGATAACCGGATTGGTCCCGCACAGGATTCCTGCCTTCAGCTGGTATGGCTTCCCCGTCAGGATGGACTCCCAGGCAACCTTGGGAGTTATAAATGCTACCCTGGCGCCAAGCTTGTACCGATCGCCCCCGAGCCTTTTTGCTCGAACCTCTCTGGAAAGGTCCCTGTGGCGCGAGAACTCGGCGACCGTCCGGGTCGGAGGATTCACATAGAGGACATTCCCGCCGGGCACATCCAGGTTCCCCGTCGCAGCCATAAGGCCGGTCATGGCACGCGTGCAATCCGCACAGTTGTTGGTCTGTTCCGTTGGAACGCCCCAATGAATGCAGGCCGGCTTGGTCGTGGCGTACATCCTCGCGGCCTTGCGGATGAGTTCCTTGTCAACCCAGCTGATTTCCTGCACCCTTTCAAGCGGATACTCCCTGACCCGCTCCTTGAAAGCGTCCCATCCGTTGATATAATTCGCCGTGAACTCCTTGTCATAGAGCTCTTCCTCAATGATGACATTGTGAAAGCCCATTGCCAGTGCAGCGTCCGTTCCGGGCCGGAGCTGAAGCCACAGGTCTGCTTTCTTAGCCACAAAACCTTTCCGGGGATCCACACAGATGAGTTTTGTTCCCTTCTTGTATGCCTTCCAGAAATCTACGCCCTTGTACTCGTCCGGGTTGGTCCACTGGGGGTTACAGCCCCACAGTACGATACACTTCGGCCCTCCCCGGTAGTCGCAGATGGGCAGATTACCGCAGGTGATCAGTGTTGACGCAACTCTCGAGACATAGCACATGTGGCCTGCCGTGAGTACATTGGGAGTCCCCAGCTGGTTTGCGAAGCGGTATAGGTGACTCTCGTAGTCCCTTCCGGTCCCCTGACCGACCACGATGTACTCGGGTCCATATTCATCGATAACCGTCCGAAACCTGCTCGCGACGGTGTCAAGCGCCTCATCCCAGGAAATTCTCTGCCATTCCCCGGCCGCCTTCTTCATCGGATGGAGGACCCTGTCCGGATGATAAGCCAGCTGCGTAATCGACAGCCCCTTGCTGCAAAGGGTTCCATAACTGATTGGAGAATCCGGGTCTCCTTCCACTTTTATTACCTTGCCGTCTTTCACCTGGGCAATGACGCCGCACCCACCGTGACAGCTACGACAGACAGTGCGAATTTTCATTACTTCTCCCATTGATTATCTCCTTCACTCTCGAGATCGACAACATCCGAGATCCCGAATTTCAATGCAAAGATAAAACTCAAAATGCATCGTGCGTTCTTCTCGACCGCGGGAATCCCTTTCCCCAGGTCCTTCAGTTCTTCGGCAAGGTTCTCGATTCCTTCTATCCTGGCCTCCATTTCCTTTAAAAGATGGGAGTTCTTCCCGGTCACTCCGCCTCACCTCCCTTCATTTTCCTGAGGTCTTTGAACCGTTTCGATTTCAGTGTATACCTGGGCAAGGTTCCGGGCTTCACGGGCGCCACGAGAAACCTCAGATTCGTCTTCATCTTCAGTCTCTCAGATATCCTGATCACGAGATCTTTCATCGCAGATTCTCCCATCTCCTCCAGTAGTTCCGCTTTGAGGGATATCTCATCCATGATCCCTCTTCTCTGGACGATGATCTCGTATTCCGTGATCTCGGGAAATTCCGCCCTCAGCACCTCTTCCACGGACACCGGGGTGAAAAGTACGCCCCGGATCTTTCTCAGGTCATCCGCCCTGCCGACAACCCCCTGAATCATCATGGACGTTCTCCCGCAGGCGCACTCGCCTTTTCCCTTCCGCACCACATCCTTGGTGTTGAACCTGATGAGTGGAAAAGAACGCCTGCCCAGGGGGGTCACTACCGCCACTCCCAGTTCGCCTTCATCCACCTCCCTGCTCAGGGTCTCCATGTCGAGAATCTCCACCAGGAAAAAGGGCTCCATGATGTGGAGGCCTTTCCGTTCACCACACATGGCGGCCCAGGCACAGGGTTCAGTACCGCCGATATGATCGTAGACCTCCGCAGCCCAGCTTTCCTCCAACCTCTTCCGTGTCGCGTCCGGCAAGGGCTCCCCCGCGCACACGATCCTCCTGATCCCCATCTCCCGGGAAGACAGCCCCATCGATCTCGCGGTTTCGGCAAGATGGAGGCCGTAGGTGGGGGTGTTGAGCAGGGCCGTAGCTTTCACTTCCCTGATTTTGTTGATTCTCCCCTTTGTATCCAAGGCACCGCCCGGGATGACCGTGCAGCCGAGTTTTTCTGCTGCATAATGGCCCTCCCAAAAGGCAACGTAGACATTGTAACCGAACGGAATAAAGACCCTGTCCGTCTCTCTGAAACCGGCCATCCATAGGATATGACACCACACCTCAACACGCCACTGCCAGCTCTCCCAGCTCTCCGGCACATACACCGGCGTCCCAGTGGTGCCGGACGTCTGGCGGAACATAGAGATATCTTCCGCAGGCACCCCAAGGAGTTCCCCGAACGGGAAAGGCTCTCTGCCGTCCTGGGCGCGTCTCAGGTCTTCCTTGTCGATTGTTGGAATCCGCCTGATATCCTCAACGGTTTTCACATCCTCAGGGTCAATTCCCCGATACTTTTCACCGTAGAGAGCGGAGTGCTCCTTTGCGTATGAGAAGATCTTCTGAAAATTCCTGATTTGAATCCGGCGTAATTTCTGCCTCGGCAGTGTTTCCACAAAGGGATTCCAGTAGTTTCCTCCAGGTGAACGCATGATACCACCTCCGTTGGCCCTTGTGATACCTCCTTGGCTCTTGAAAATCGAATGTTGATCTCATTCGATATCTCTTGTTCAACCGCTCGTGAGAAAGGCGACCAGCTCGGTGAGACTGTCGAGGATAACCTCGGGCTTTGTATCTCCTCCAACGTCTTCCTTCCTGCACTTTCCCGTAGTCAAAAAGATCCCCAGCAACCCCTCTCTCTGAAATCCTTTGATATCCGTGTACAGATCATCACTGACGACGGCCAGCGTCTTCTTCTCCTGGCGAAATTGCTGGAACAGGACCTTGTTGTACAGTTCCCCCATCTTTCCGAAATGGACAACATGGTTGTGATAATCGGTGGCATAGGTCAGCAGCCTGCATATGGCACCGGCCCCGGCGAACAGCATGCCGTCATCGTCCAGAATAGCTCGATTGTCATTCATTGCAAAAAGCCGGGCCCTGTATCTCCTTATGGCCGTCATGGCCGTTTTGATCTCCTCAAAATGGAGTGTCCTGTCCTGTGCCACCAGAACGGCGTCGACAGCCGGATCGGTTTTGACTGAAAAACCCTTCTCCGACAGGGCCTCCTTCAGGCCTTCGGTCCCCATGACAAATATCCTCTCCACGCCTTGTTCCTCAAACACCCGCGGACAGATGACAAGGGGGGAAACAATTTCCTCTTCACCAACAGGTATGCCGTTTTCCTGCAGCCGTCGGGCAATCCCTCCGGGTGTCTTCGTGGAGTTGTTCGTCACGACCCTGAATACAATGCCTGCGTCTTTGAGGAACTCGATGAAGTCCGCGGCATCCGGAAACGGGGTCATTCCTTTTCCCTGGATCAGTACGCCGTCCAGATCAACGAGCAGGCCTTTTATGTTCTTTATTGGCACCTCGCTCTCCATTAAACATGAAAGCCGTCGAACCTATCCCAGAATTCCTTATCTTCTTCCTGCCAGCCGGACCCGAATTTCCTTTCAAAGTAGGACGAAAAACGGTCGTACCAGCGCCACCACGTGCTCTTTCCCTTTTCCCGGGCATCCAGGACATCATTCAGGAACAGGGGAATATCCGTCATCTTATCTTTGGGCACATAGAGGGCAGCGCCTTCCTTGTACGATTTTATCACGTTCTCCTTGCTCACGGCGTGGGCGGTGAGCATCACGGGAACGACGTTTCTTTCCTTTGCGATTTCCAGGAGCCCGTACCCGTTAACACCCATGATATCGAGGATCGCCATATCAAAGTATTCACTCTCAAGCAACTCCTTCCCCTTTTCAAAGGTAGCTGCTTTTACCACTTTGCACATGGACAATAATTCACCCAGTGTTTGCAGGACATCTTCTTCGTCATCGACAATAAGGATTCTCTTTCCTTCCAGCAGGGTCGACTTTTTCATCCGTATACCTCCCTTTGATCTTGCCAATTATTTCTTCCGGCAAATTCACGCGTCTGATGTCTCAGCGATACTTCAGCGGAGAGCGCTTTTCAGCTCCCATGTCCAAGCTCCGCCGAGATCTTCCCGCAGGTTTCCTGCAATTGGCGCGCGAGGTCATCTATTGCTTCTCTTGGAACACCATGCCCGGCAGGAACAGCGAGCCCAAGAGCGGCTATCACTTTGTGCGTATAGTCCCTGATGGGTGCGGCTATCCCGATGATCCCTTCGACGGCCTCACCGTTTTCGACAACATAGCCTTGTTCCCTGATTTCTTCCAACCGATCCTTGAATTTCTCTTCATCGGTAATGGTCCTTCGGGTATACGCCGTAAGCGGATACTTTTTAAGGATTTCTTCTCTCTTCTCAGCCACCAGGTAGGCACTCAATATCATACCGAGCATTCCATAATGGAGAGGTCTGCGCCAGCCGATGTCCGATGAAATACGGACCATGCCGTTTCCCTCACGTTTATCAACATACACCAATTCTTCTTCCATCATGACGCCGAGAAGGACGGTCGATCGAGTCTCCTTCTGCAGGAGATCCATGAAATGGGCGGCCGCTTTTCGCAGGGAAAAGGAGGAAAAAACAATCCCGCCCAGTTCGAACAGACGCATTCCCAATTTGTACCTCTTTGTTTTCGGGTCCTGCTGAAGATACTTCCGGTGGGTCAGGTTAGCGAGCATCCTCTTGACGGTCGTTTTATTGAGCCCGGTTTGCCTGGCAATCTCGACTAAACCCAATTCCTTCGTTTCAAAGGTGAAGCAGTCGATTATATCCAAAGCGCGTTCAAGTGTTTGGACCCGATACGCGGGCTCCGGCTCGTTTCCGTTCCTCACATTCATTATACATCTCCAGATTCAGCTTATCTGAGTTCCTTCCTTTTTGCTTGACATTATCAAGGCCACTGGATAATGTCAATTACATTATGAACCTTGGTTTCACATAATGAAACTACCACGGGGAGGGCTGGTCATGATTAATGATTTGAGGGAATTTCTTGGCGCTCTTGAAGAGAAAGGGAAACTCCGAACTGTCAATAATGCGGACTGGGATCTGGAAATCGGGACGATCAACGAGTTAATGGCCGAACGGCAGGGGCCGGGTCTGATCTTCGATCACATCAACGGCTACCCTCCAGGATACCGTGTGGCAACAAACCTCATGCACCACAGGATCGGGCAGAAACTTGCGTTTGGTTTTCCGGATGAGATGTCCGATCTGGAATGCGTAGCCGACTGGAAAGACAGATGGAATGAATTCGTGCCGGTTCCCCCTGTTGAAGTCAAGGATGGCCCTGTCCGGGAAAACATACTGACAGGGGATGACGTAGACATATATAAGATACCAACCCCCAAATGGCATACCCACGACGGCGGCCGGTATATCGGGACGGGCGTAATCACCATCACCAGGGACCCCGATGAAGGCTGGGTAAATTTCGGGACCTATCGAGTCATGATTCAGGACAAGACCACCCTGGCCTTTTATGCTTCACCGGGAAAACACGCCACCATCATGCGGGAAAAGTACTGGGCAAAAGGGAAATCCTGTCCCGTTGCGATGTGTTTCGGCCAGGACATGCTGCTTTTCGGCATTTCCACCATCGGCCTTCCCTGGGGCATGTCGGAATATGACCTGGCGGGATATATCAAAGGGAAAGGGATTGAAGTGGTGATCGACGAGGAAACACGGCTTCCCATTCCCGCCACTGCGGAAATTGTGGCCTGCGGGTTTTCACCCCCGCCGGCGGAAGACAGCCGGCCTGAAGGACCCTTCGGCGAATGGCAGGGATACTATGCGTCGGGGACGAGAAACGAGCCCGTGGTGCATATCAAGACACTCTATCATCGAAACGACCCGATCCTTTTTGGTCAACCTCCCGTTAAGCCGCCGGTCAATACCTGGTTCCCCATTCCCCTGCACACGGCAAGTTTCCTCTGGAACCGTCTGGAAAAGTCCGGTATGATGGACATCAAAGGAGTATATGTACACGGTCCGGGCAACCGTATTATCGCGGTTATCTCCCTGAAGCAGAGATATCTCGGGCATGCCAGACAGATCGCCACCCTTGCCGGGGCTTTTCTGCAGGGCGGGGCATGTACCGGACGGTACATTATAACGGTCGACGAAGACATCGATCCTTCGAATCTCGATGAAGTCCTCTGGGCTGTTTGCACGCGCTGTGATCCCGAGAATTACATAGCCATTGTGCCGGGATTCTTGACCAGTCCACTCGATCCCATGCTTAATCCCGACAAACGCGCAAGAAAGGATTATACTACATCCAAGGTTTTCATTGACGCATGCCGGCCTTACCATTGGAAAGATGTATTTCCGCCGGTCAATGTGGCGGGCCCTGATCTGCGGGAAAAAGTCCTCAAGAAATGGAAAAACCTGTTCGAAGAGGCCCAGGAGTAATTCCCTTTCTTGAAAGTCTTTCACAGAACCGGCTCTCGCCAAAGAAATACAATGCCGTACAGAGGGAAAAATGAGCAAGGTAGTGCTTCTCATCGGGACTCTTGACACGAAGGGTGAGGAGATTGGTCTGCTGAAGAACCTTATCCTGGGACGGGGCCACGAGGTCCTTGTCGCAGATCCCGGCATTTTGGGAAAACCCTATCTCAAAGCGGACATTCCACGCGAACAAATTGCCGAGGCAGCCGGGACCACCATTGACAGTTTGAGAGAGAAGGCCGATGAGGCGCACGCCCAGAAGGCCATGGGCATCGGGCTGAACAGGATAGTCCTCTCCCTGTTGGAATCCGGCCGCATCCAGGGCCTGTTGGCTATAGGGGGCGGACAGGGTTCCATTATCGTTGCCCCAACGCTCAAGTCCATGTCTCTCGGATTTCCAAAGATGCTCGTTTCAACAAAGGCAAGCCAGGCCGGAATCAGACCCTATGTCGGAGCGAAGGATGTGGCCGTTCTTCCGCCGGTCGCCGACCTTGCCGGTGTTAACCGTCTGACGCGCAGGATCCTGACCAATGCTGCGGGGGCGATCTCGGGCATGGTGGAGATGGAGGAGCCGGCTGCTGAAGACAAACCTCTCATCGTACTGAGCATGAATGGAACGGTCACCGGTTGCGGCCTGGCCGTGAAATCCCTCCTTGAAGAGGACGGATATGAAGTCCTGGTCTTTCACAGCATCGGAACGGGTGGCGAAGCGTTGGAGTCCTATGTAGCCGACCAGGATGTCTCGGGGGTCATTGAACTCGCTGTCAACGAGATCGGGAATGAGCTTTTTGGCGGACTCGCCTCTGCAGGTCCACGTCGTCTTGAATCGGCCGTAAACAAGGGAATCCCCCTGGTTCTCGTTCCCGGAAGCGCCGACTTCATAAACTTCCTCGGGCCCGATACCGTCCCGGAAAAGTACCGAAACAGAAAACTTCACGTACATAACCCTCAGGCTACCATCTTGCGAACGAATGAACCGGAGAATCGCCTCCTGGGGGAGACCATCGCAAGAAAACTGAATCAGACACGGGGACCCGCAGTGATTATGTGGCCCAAATTGGGTCTCTCAACAGTAGACCGCAGGGGAAAACCATTTTGGGATCCGGATGCGGACAGGGCTTTGCTCGAAAGCATGAAAGAACATCTCGATCCGAAAATTCCCATACGGGAGGTGGACGCGCACATCAACGACAGCGACTTTGCAAAGACCGTGGTGGAAATGTTGAAATTGGGAATCCCGGACGCAGGCTGACTCGCTCACTGCTCAACTGCCATTTTTCTGATCGGATTCATGACCGCACTCTCTGCCGCCCCCGCCTTCTCGGCATGAGTGATAACAGGGAATCTCCTCCCGCAGAGCGGGAGGCATCAGGCGGCACCCGAAGGGGGCTCAGGGAGGGAGCCGTTTCGCTTGGAAAATCCTGCGGCCTGATTTTTCTTGACCCGCATGGCCAAACCCCATATTATCACTCTTTAAAGTAAAAGTTCTTATCACCTTTATCACCTCTCTTTCCGTTTACTGTTCACATCAGAGTATCGGAGGTGAAGATGGCCAAAGCCCTCGATATGGACCTTGAAGAACGAGTCAACCTCTTCAGGTGCGCCATGGGTTTTCAAGGGATCTCGGATTGTGAGCTTGAAAAGATCGCTCCCAAGGCTTCCGTCGGATCGTTTGAGCCTGGTGAGGCCGTTTTTTTCGAAGAGGATCCATGTGAGGCCTTCTGTGTGGTGGCCGAAGGCCTTGTCAGGGTCTCCATCGGATCATCCTCCGGGAATCGAATGACCTACCTATTGGCAGGCCGGGGAGAACCTTTGAACCTGGTAGGTCCCTTCACTGGTTTGCCCCGGCTCCTTTTCGCCGAAGCCGTGAGCGAGGCCAAGGTGGTCTTTGTGAAGCGGGATGCTTTTCTCTCCTTCGCCTTCAGAAACCCTCAGGTCATGATCAACGTCATCTCCATCCTGGGAAAGGCGGTCGACAGCGCAAACGGCAGAGTGCTGGACATGTGGGAGAAACCTGTGGAAGAGCGGCTTTTGAAAGTGCTTTACACCCTTTACAGGAAGTTCGGGGTCACGCTCTTTTTCACGAGTCGAGAGTTGGCTGAACTGGCCGGCACGACTCCGGAGTCGGTTCTTCGCGCCATCGGGCGATTGCGCGGACTGGGGATCATAAGCACTGCCAGGGGCAAACTCGTCATACGCCGAAGCAACCTGCTGGCGGAATCCTGCGAAAATACCCTCTGGATTTAGGCCTCCCTGTCTCCCAACATGATGCCCGTCATTGACAGCCTTGACCCTAATCAAGCAGACTTGGCATGATATGCAGCACTTTGGAGCGAAATTCCACTGATGCCGCGACAATACGTGTTCAACTGAGAAGTGGTCCCCACATGCCTTTGAAATGGGAGGAGGTGATGTGGGTGCCGCGTCACGCTGAGTTTCAGACAACGAGTGCAGAACCATATCTTGACTAACGGCCCGAGAATACAGGGAGATAAAATGGAGAGGAACAAATTCTTCTGATGCTTGCAGATCAAAAGTATTGGAACCCATTGCTGGAAACATTGCCTCTCCGTAAGGTCAAAGAGCTCCAGTTGAGGAAGTTCCAGCGCATCTTCAAATGGACTTATGAGCACTCTAAGTTCCACCGGGCCCTCTATGACCGGGCATCCATCAAGCCCGAAGATATCGGGTCCCACGAGGACATCCGGCGTATCCCCACGGTGGAGAAGTCCATGATGCGGGATGTGCAGCGAAAGGACCCGTTTCCTTACGGAGACGCGCTTTGCGTTCCCCTTGACGAGGTGAGCGAGTTCAGACAGACCAGCGGCACCACCGGTCAGCCGGTGTATCAGGCCGATACCTGGCAGGACTGGGAGTGGTGGGCAGAGTGCTGGTCCTTCATCTTGTGGGCGCAGGGGTACCGCCCGTCTGACCGGGTGTTCATCCCGTTCGGCTACAATGTGTTCGTGGCCTTCTGGGCAGGGCACTATGCCGCCGAGAAAATCGGGTGTGAGGTGGTGCCGGGCGGCGTCTTGGATACAGCGGCGAGGGTTCTGAAAATCCAGGAACTGAGGACAACGGCCCTGATGGCCACACCGACCTACGTTCTTGGAATGGCCGACACGGCCAAGAACAAATTGGGCATTGATCCCTATACGCTCGCCGTCAACAAAATTACGTGCGCAGGTGAGCCCGGCGCGAGCATTCCGAGCACCAAAAAGCGCATGGAAGAGGCGTGGGGCGCAAAAGTCTTTGATCACGCCGGCGCCACCGAGATCGGGGCGTGGTCGTACGAATGCGCGGCGCAGCCAGGCGGGATGCATGTAAACGAGGCCATGTTCCTGGTGGAGATAGTGGACGTGGAGACCGGGAAAATTATCGACGAGCCGGAAAGGCAGGGCAAGATGATCATTACCGCCCTCGATCGTCAGGCTCAGCCCTGTGTCCGATTTGATTCCAAGGACATCATTGAATGGGACCCCGAACCCTGTCCGTGCGGCCGGTCATTTCGGCTCATCAAGGGCGGCGTGGTGGGCAGGTCGGACGACATAACGAAGGTCAAAGGGGTACTCCTTGCCCCTTCTGCCATTGAGGAGGCCGTGAGGGGAGTGGTCGGACTCGGAGATGAATACGAAGCGGTGGTGGACAAGGTAGGGGATATAGATCGCATCACCCTCAGGGTGGAATTGAGACCAGAGGCCCTGGCACAGGTCGATTCTGTCAAAGACAAGCTGGTGGACCAACTCAGGATCAAGACCAACCTGAGATACAACATCGAGTTCCACGACTATGGATCCCTGCCCAGGTACGAGGTAAAGGCTAAGCGATTCAAAGACCTGCGCAAGCCACACTGAACCGGAGTGAGGAAATGAGCCCGGAATTTGACATGGAGAAGATGGACCACCTGATTCAGGAGATGAAAAGGATCGCCGGGGCGGTGGAAAATGCCGGAGCCGAAATTCCAGCGGTCGTAAGAAACGTAAAGCGTATTATGGCGAGCATCAAGATGCTGGAAATCAACGTCTCCGACGTATCAGAGATACTGAAAACAACCTGATGCCCTGGGGAATCCTGGACGTAAACTGATCCGCTCGCTGGTTCATCAGAGGAAAGGGGGTGGTATGGCAAACCTGGTTCTTTTGTCGACTAGTATGCAAGAACAATCACAAATTTGGAGGCGCTGAAAATGAAAAGGAATTTTCTTACCATTTTTCTGATCGGATTCGTGATCGCTTTATTTGCCGTCCCGGCTTTCTCGGCAAAAGTGATCACCCTGAAATTTGCCAACTATTTCCCTCCCCCCGCGCAACAATCCAAAATATGCGAGGAGTTTGCCCGGGACCTGGAACAGCGCACAGACGGCAGGATAAAAATCCAATACTTTGCAGGGGGGTCCCTGCTCAAGGCCCAGAGAATGTATGAAGGCGTGGTGACAGGTATCGCGGATATCGGCCTGGCACATGTTGAATATACGCCGGGCCGCATGCCTGTTACCGAAGCCTGTGACTTGCCCATCGGGTATCCAACCGGCTGGGTCGCCAATGAGGTCGTGAATGATTTCTATGACAAGTTCAAGCCCAAGGAATGGAATAACGTCAAGGTACTCTGGATGCACAGCACCACTCCCAATGTAATCATCTCGAAAAAGCCCGTCCGAACTCTTGAAGATATGAAAGGCCTGACTCTTCGTGCCCCGGGTCGTGTAGGCGACACCATGAGGGCATTGGGCGCGACCCCGGCCCCCACTCCCATCATGGAAACCTACGATGCTATTGCAAAAGGCGTCATTGACGGGACAAACACCCCGTACGAAACCTTAAGGACATTTCGCTTTGCCGAGGTCGCCAAGTACGTGACATCCAGTTGGCAGGTCGGCAACGTCTATACCTTCTATGTTGTCATGAACAAGAACAGTTACCGGAAGATCCCGCCGGACCTGAAAGGAATCTTCGATGAGCTTTGCGGCGAGTATAAGGAAAGAATGGCACTGATGTGGAACTCGATAGATTTCGCGGGCAGGGCCTTTGCCGAAAAGAAAGGGGTTCAATTCATTGATTTGACTCCCGCCCAGGCCGCCAAATGGAAAGAGGCAGTCCAACCTGTGATAGAGAACTATGTCAAGAAAATGGTATCCAGCGGCTATTCCGAGCCAACAGTCAGGGGCTGGCTTAAATTTCTGCATGACAAGATTGACTACTGGACGCAAAAACAGATAAAATTGTATATTAAGTCCCCTACCGGTCCTCCCGAAGTGAGGCCGTCATCATTCCAGTGATGTAGGTAGGATACGAACAGCCGCCGGCTGCCAAAGGAGCCTCCTCCATGAATAGGCGGGGCAAAACGGGTTGGGAATGGCCCGCCTGCGTGGCTTCATTGGCAGCTTCGGCTGTCGCTCGAAGGGAACTTTCCGTCCCAGCCGTTGGTTTCAGGACGTAGACTCATGGACAAATTCGATCGATTCAATCGCTTCGTAAGCACCCTATTCGAGTGGATAGGCATTGCCGGGCTCCTCGTCATGATGCTGATCACCTGTATGGATGTGGTCGGGGCCAAGCTCTTTCTCTGGCCCGTGCCGGGTTCCATCGATATCGTCATGCTTTCCCAACTGGTTGCCATTTCTTTTGCCGGCGCCTCGGCCCTTCTCCTGGGCAGACATGTGCAGGTGGACTTTTTCGTCCCCATCCTTCCGCCGAGAATCCGCGATATCGTGGAGTGCGTCATGTCCTTCCTTGCACTGGTACTTTTCCTGCTCATTGTCTGGCGTCTGAGCGCGTACGGCTATTCTCTTCTCGTGGGGAATCAAGTGAGCCCGACTGCACGGATCCCGCTCTATCCCTTCGCGTATGGTATAGCCCTGGCGTGCATCCCCGTCAGCCTCGTCCTCTTCTCCTCATTTCTCAAGTCCCTGTCGAGGTCGATCAAGAGATGAATCCAGTCACCATCGGCATCATCGGGATCGCTGTCCTTCTCCTGTTTTTTCTCCTCGGCATGCCCGTTGCCTTCTCCATGGCCTTCGTGGGGTTTGTCGGGTTCGCCTACCTGGCAGGCCTCTTCCCCGCCCTCAGCCTTCTTGCTCAGGATATTTTCGGGGAATTCTCTTCTTATCCACTCTCCGTCATCCCCATGTTTATCCTGATGGGCACTTTTGCCTTTGCTTCGGGAATCAGCAAGCGCCTGTACGAAACAACCTATGCCTGGATGGGGCACCGGCGTGGCGGCCTCACCATCGCCACCGTGCTCGCCTGTGCCGGTTTCGCAGCCATATGCGGCTCAACTGCAGCAACGGCGGCGACAATGGGCAAGATCTCGCTTCCTGAAATGAAAAAATACGGGTACGACGACAAACTGGCCACGGGCACGGTTGCCGCGGCAGGGACCCTCGGCATCCTCATCCCGCCGAGCACAATCCTGATCGTTTACGGCATATTGACCGAGGAATCCATCGGGAAACTTTTCATCGCGGGGATATTGCCCGGTCTCCTCCTCAGCCTCGCCTTTGTGGCCACAGTGGTTTTTCTCTGCCTGCGCAACCCTGCTCTGGGTCCTCCCGGAACGCGGGTGGGATGGAAAAAGAGATTCACGGCGACAGCAGGGATTGTCGAGGCCATGATCCTCTTCCTCCTCACCATCGGAGGACTGTTCCTGGGATGGTTCAGTCCCACCCAGGCCGGCGCCATTGGGGCGGGCGGGGCCTTGTTGATCGGTCTGGGCCGACGCCAACTCACTTGGCGGAAGTTCGTCGAGGCCGCAAAAGAAGGCCTGGGAACAGCCTGCATGGTCATCTTCATCATCACCGGCGCCGTGATCTTCGGCCATTTCCTGGCCATCACCACCATACCCTTTCGGTTGGCTGACGCCGTCGCCGCTCTCCCCATCCCCCCGATGGGGGTCATGGCGGTCATCATCTTCATCTATTTCATCGGCGGTTTCTTCATGGATTCAATGGCCCTGGTGGTGGTTACCATTCCCATTTTTTTCCCGGTTGTCATGAAGCTGGGATTCGATCCCATCTGGTTCGGGGTGATCATCGTGCTCGTTGCTGAAATGGGGGTCATCACACCCCCGGTGGGCGTCAATGTCTTTGTGATCAAGGGTATTGCTCCGGATATCCCGCTCCATATCATCTTCCGGGGAATACTCCCTTTTCTTGTGGCACTGGTGATAGTCACGATTCTCCTGGTACTATTCCCCCAGATCGCCATGTTCCTGCCTTCATTCGTTGCGCGGTGAGGGGCCGCCTCGGACCCGCCACCTATGCCTGTTCTCTCTCTCCCGTAAGGACTTTCCAGGTCCTCCTCTGGAGAAAGCTCCCCTCCACGTTGGCTTCCATTTCCAGAAACATCTTCCAGGGGACCGCAAAGGAAAACAGATCCCTGCCGAGCTGTTTTCTGATATTCTCCCTGGCGGAGATATCGGTGAGACCGACGACAGCACGGGGGTTCTCGGATTTGGCTTCCTTGTAAGGGAAAATGCCGATGGTCTGGCAACCGGCGGCGTACGGGATGGTAACGTTATCTGTTCCGTTTCTCCCGTAGTTGGCGAGGATCACAAGAGCGGAAAGCTGGTCCGGGTCTGCCAGGAATATGACGATTTCAGGCTCTTTCTCCTTGGGGTCTACTGCCTCCAGGGGATTGAACACCACATATTTTGACGGAACATCCATAAACGGCATGCTTTCGACGAACGCTTTCACCAGTTCGGGAGATTTCAGGTACCTTTCTCCCTGCAGGAAGTCTTCGAGAAAGTCTTTTGTGACGAAGTCCTTTATCTTTTCAGCGGTCGCCTTGCCTCTCTCCCACTGCTCGTTTCCGGTGGAGAGGAAATAGTAGAAACACTCGATGCCGCCCGGAAACGTGAGGTACTGGTTTCCAAAACCGAGGCCGACCCCACCTCCCCAGCACCCGCACGTATCCTGGGTGAAGACGGCGGTTTTGCCCCTGGCAGCCCTGGCAAGCATCCACATGACACACCCCCACTTGCCCGCCTTGAACTGCCCGGCCCCCTCCGGCGCCTCATCGGTCCAGAGGATGGCAACAGGCGCATACTTCAAATTCAATGCTTCTCTGATCTTACTTTTCATCTTTCCAGCCTCCCCTCTCAGCCTGCTTTGATTCTCGTCCATCTTCTTTTTCCCCAATCCTTTCCAGGAAAGCCTCCCGGCGTCCTTTGTCCCATTGGGAACAAAAGGCCGGCTTCGCCTTTCCTACCCGCTTATTACACAGAGAACAGGCCGGCTCACATGGCACAATGGGGTCAGACACTTCCCCTTGTGCCTTTCTCGGCCACAGCGGATCTGCAAAGAGAACCCTTGCCAGGCCCACCAGGTCGGCCTGACCTTCCCCTAGTATTTTTTCAGCCGTGGAAGGAGACTGTATCCTGCCTGCTGCAACAACCGGGGTTGCCGCAAGGGATGCCTTGATTTCTCCGGCGAAATGGGCCATATACCCCTCGGATCTCTCCGCTTCCACGTACTTGGGGAGGGCAAAGGAATCATACGTCCCCGCCGTGACGGAGAGGTATGCAAGGCCCCTCTTCTCTAATTCCCCGGCAAGGGGAATCGTTCCCTGCGGATGGAGCCCATCCGGCAGCCATTCATCAGCCAGGAAACGATATCCGACGGGATACTCTCCTCCAACCGCCCCCAGGACCGCATCCACTACCTCCAGCGGAAAACGCATTCGATTCTCGAGGCTTCCGCCGTATGCGTCTTGGCGACGGTTGGTCCGCGGGGACAGGAACTGGACGATAAGGTAGCCGGTACCCCCATGGATCTCCACCCCGTCAAAACCCGCTTCTTTCACCCGTCTTGCCCCGTCTGCAAAGGCTTGCACAACCTTGCGGATTTCTTCGAGGCTCATTTCTCTGGGCACGATCTTCCCTGTCTTGACAGGCGAGGGCGCGAATCTCTCCTGCGGGTATGCATAACGTCCCGCATGATTGAGCTGCAGGAAGGCGAGAGCCCCCTGGTCATGAATGATCCCGGCCAGCTCTGCAAGGCCGGAAATGTACCGGTCATGGTCAACCCGCAGGATGTAAGGGGACCCGGACCCGGAGGGATCCACCGAGGCATTCTCCACAACAACCAGTGAAACGCCTGACGCGGCCATTTCCCGGTAGTGATCAATGACCAGCGGGGTCACCGCCCCTTCTCGATCGGCATACCCGACAAACAAGGGGGCCATGATCAACCTGTTTTTCAATGAAAGCCCCTTAATCGTATAGGGAGTAAATACCAAAGATGATGCATTCATATCTCCTCTCCTTTCTAAAATCCTCTCCCGGTGTTTCAAAGGGTGAGTCTCTCTCCGGAGACCGGCGGGCATCAGGCCATCCTCCAGAGGGCACTGAAGGAGGAAACCTTTTCTGAAGTGACTTCCCCCCTGAGCACCGGGTTTTCCAATGAGCAATAAAAATCATACAGGGAAAAGCCGGGAAAGACAACCGTAAGTCCCTCAGCGACGGAAAAAGAGCAACCGCAGAAAAGGGCTTGACAGGCAGGAGACTCGTACCTATAGTACTGACCGGTCAGTTCTGGTAAAAGAAAAATGCGAAAGGAGTACGAATATGCCGGAAGCCAGAGAAGACAAGCGTCAAAAGATCATGGATGCCGTGGAACAGCTCTTTACCAGGCGGAGATTCCACGAAATCACCCTGGACCAGGTGGCGCAAAAGGCAGGGGTCGGCAAGGGAACAATCTACCTCTATTTTCAAGACAAGGACAATCTCTTCTTCCAAACCGCCATATCGGGCTTTGACGAGCTGTGCGGGCTGTTGACGCGAAAAGTCTCAGACAGTGCGCCATTCTATGATCAGCTGCTGAACGCCTGCATCCAGATCGGCACCTTCTTTCGCAGCAGAAAGCAGCTGGTCCGTATGATCCAGAACGATGAAAATCGCATGTACTGGCAGAAGGGAAACATTCGTGAGCGATGGATGGAAAAACGCCAGAAGCTGATCGATGCGCTGGCCCAAATCATCGGAAAAGGAGTTGCAGAGGGCAAAATTCGGGAGGACATTCCTTCTGATATTCTGGCAAAATTCTTTCTGGGCATGTTAAGGACACGTGCCCGGGATCTTGCGGATGCTCCCA
>Ga0315542_1000162_pt1 | contig 38237 bp, 34 predicted proteins | sample SalMarSW160120MG_FD_202541 | JGI IMG/M metagenome (GOLD analysis project Ga0315542, IMG submission 202541) | Salt marsh sediment microbial communities from the Plum Island Ecosystem LTER, Massachusetts, United States - Salt Marsh Sediment SW1601-20 ...
TCATATTATATTTAACTTAACACTAGATAGTTACCTGTATTTCAACTTTATCATTCCAGATCATAATCACCGAATTTTTTCAGATAATCATATATCGATGTACCCAAAACATCATTCCTGTTTATCTTACCATTTGAATCAAGGAATTTTTTCAGGGAACCGGCCCCTCCAAGATGCGATGCAGCTATCATACCCGACCGGGTTATTCTTACACCACTGATTGAATCTCCTATGTAATGCTCATAATCCATTAAAAGGACCTGGTTGACCCTAATTAAAGTCTTTAATGCCTTCAGTTGCATATCCCTGGGAAAAATAAGCGGATTTTTCCTGAACTTTCTAAGAGTTAATTTTCTGTAACCAAGATAACGCAGGGTAGATTCTGCAAACTGCCATTCCCCGAAACAGCCGATCCTGTTAACAGATAACCAGTTATTTCCTGATTCTCTGTGCCCCAGGTCGTTAATGAACCTGTAAAATTCCAATTCATGATGTTTCTTTTCAACATACTTAGATATCGTTCTGAATCTCAGCATTCTCACTCTGAAATCGACAATAGGAGCACTGCAGATCTGAAAAATGAAAAGGATAAGAAATGTCAGAAATATCTTTCTCATTATACGAATATTAAAAAATATACTTCATCTATTCAACTATTTGATAATCATAGTAAAATTAGGACTTAAAAGGATAGGTGTCAAGCGGGGAATTTCTGATTTAAGGCTAAATGAGCCTCAAAAATTTTATCTTGTCAAATAAATCATTACGAAGGTTTATTGAAATCTGATGTTGATAATCAACCAGAAACAGTTCGTCAAAAACCGGCTAAAATTTATAATGAAATTGAAATAAATTAAACCAACCGGACAAACCTAAAATATTAAAACACTGTAGAACAGCCCAATATTAAATCAATATTTTTATATATTCCTAAAAATATGATTTTGACTAATAGTAAATTATAAAGGATTAAAAATCGCTATTGAAATTTAATATCAACTCAAATCGTACTTTTTTATGAAGTTAGCTATCTTTAAATCTTAAAATACTTTTGCGAAATACGGTTCATGGCCAAATACAAAATATTTCTTCTGTTCTTCCTGAATCTTATTACCATACCCGGAATATACAGCCGTAGTCATGTTAACAGGCTTCCTGCGGGTAATGATGAAATATTTCAGGATACCATTCCGGATAACCAGGTTCTTTTCAATGGAAAATTATGGGTTAATCTTTATTATATGGTGAAAGAGGATCAGTTTCTTTTTTCCAAAAATTACTTGCCGGCTTCCGTTACAATTAAAGGTCAGACTTTTACAAATATCAATATCAGATACGACATCTATAATGACGAAATCCTGATGCCTTTGGATTCCGGCAGAATTTTGCAAATAAACAAAGAAATAGTTGACAGTTTTTCTCTTTCCTTTCAAAACAAAACATACCATTTTATCAGGATCCCTAAAGATAGTATTTCGGGGCCCGATGGCTATCTTAATATTATATATAAAGGGAAAAACGCTCTTGAAGTCAAATACACAAAGAAAATCGATCGTCCTAAAATTGAAGGAGAGGAGGACAATTTTTACCAGTTGAGCCGGGTATATTTTGTTAAAGACGGACTGTTTTACCAGGTAAAGAACAAAAAAGAGCTGCATTCTGTTCTCGATCGATATAAAAAACAGATCAGGGATTACATGAAAAAAAATAAAATCAGGGTTTCGAAAAATCTGCCTGAGAGTTTTATTCCCGTGATCAGGTATTATGATAGTATCAGTCAGTAGACCTTCGTGTATGAAATTAAAGATTCATCTTATTATTTTAATGTTGCTGCTATCATACAATCTTGAGGCTCAGGAAAAATATAAGATTACAGAAAGCTATAAGAATCTCTCTTTCAAAGAATTTGTGGCAAAGGCGGAAAAAGCTTTTAACGTAAAATTCTTTTATAAAGATGACTGGGTTAAAGGGTTGAGAACAAGTGATAATTCACAGTGTACAACACTTTCATGTATCCTTGATAATCTTTTCAGGGGAACAGCTCTTTACTATTTAATAGAAGAATCGGGAAACATTGTAATTACAAAAAACTGGGCCATTAAAGTTACAGTTGAAGCGCCGGAAGAAGAAAGTAACTTTCTTCCGCCAACTGATTATGTTAACTCGTCGGAAACCCCGCAGTCAGGCAATATCTTTGTGGAAATAGGCAATCCTGCTGAAAAGAATAATACGGGGAATGTCGTTATTTCTGGTTATATAACAAACAGGGATACTAAAGAGCCCGTATCGGGGGTAACGGTTTTTATCAAGAAACTGGCGACTGGAACCATTTCCAATGAATATGGATATTATATCCTGAAGATTCCCCGTGGCATTCACCTGCTTCAGTTTACATTCATTGGAATGAGAGAAAAAACGATAAACCTTAATCTTAACGGCGCCGGGGAACTAAATGTTGAGATGAACAGTGTGCTGATCCCGTTAAAGGAGACCATAGTGTCAGCACAGAAAAGCATTACCCTTCAGCGATTCGAAGTAGGAGCCGAAAAGATCAATATAAATTCCTTCAGGATATCACCGACATCACTCGGTGAATCAGATATTATTAAAAATGTCCTGCTGATCCCGGGAGTTCAGTCTGCCGGAGAAGGTTCCTCCGGTTTTAATGTAAGAGGTGGCTCAGCAGATCAGAACCTGATTCTGCTTTATGGCGCGCCTGTATATAATTCCTCGCATTTTTTCGGATTCTTTTCTGCTGTCAATTCTGACATAATAAAAGATGTTACCCTCTATAAAGGAGGCATACCTGCGCGATATGGAGGAAGAATTTCTTCAGTTCTTGATATTGGAACCCTGGAAGGAAACAGGAAAGAATTTGAAGGGAATGCCGGCATAAGTCCCATTACCACACACCTCAGGGTGGAAGGCCCGCTGATAAAAGATACTCTTACTTATATTCTTGCTGCCCGCACAACTTACTCAAATTATATTTTTAATCTGATAAAGAACCCGGCTTTGCACAATAGCAGGGCTTCATTCTACGACCTTAACGGGATAATAACCTACGACCTGAATAAAAACAATAAAATAGAATTTTCTTCTTATTACAGCCATGATGATTTCAGGTTCAACTCCGATACTGTATATAGTTATAATAACTCAATCGTGGCTTTAAGCTGGAGACACTTTTTTACCAGCAGATTCTTTTCTTCCGTTTCGGTTAATAATAGTTTTTATAATTATGATATCTCAAGCTCAAATTTTCCTCCGGAAGCATTTATTCTTTCCCATAAGGTAAACAGCACGAGCTTTAAGTCAGATTTTAACTGGTTTTACGGAAATAATGAGATCAATTTCGGGTTCGATCTTACAGGGTATGAAATAACACCTGGAAATTATCGTCCATACAGCGATTCATCATTTGTTGCACCACAGTTGATTGAAAAACAAAAAGCCCTGGAAGCAGCATTATATATAGATGATAAATTTATTCTGACCGATTATCTGTCTGTCAGCCTGGGAATGAGAATGTCGTCCTTTTTTGATTTAGGCCCGCAGGCAATAATGATCTATAATCCCGACTTTTCAAAAAGTACCTCAACAATCACAGATACCCTTAATTTCCGTCCCGGATCAGTTATAAGAAAATATGCCGGTCCCGAACTGCGAATATCTCTGAATTTCCGAATATCTGAAAAGAATTCTTTTAAGATCAATTATAACAGAACTCGTCAGTACCTTCATCTTCTTTCAAATTCAACATCAATATCACCTACGGATACCTGGAATCTTAGTGGTTATTATCTGAAACCACAAATTGGTGACCAGATTGCCGTAGGTTTTTATGAAGTGCTGGCAAATAAGTTTGAAGGTTCCGCTGAAATGTATTATAAAGGTATCAGGAATATGGTGGATTTCAAAGGTGGTACTGACCTCATAATGGATGACAATATTGAAAAAGATATCGTGAATGTTAAAGGTAAGGCTTATGGGCTGGAACTGGTTCTAAAAAAGACTGAAGGAAAGATCCGTTACAGCATTGGTTATACCTATTCCAGAACCTTCATTAAAAGTATCACTAACTTCAGGGAGGAAATTATCAATTCAGGAAACTGGGTCCCCGCTAATTTTGACAAGCCAAACGACCTGGTAGTCACTTTTAATTATTTCTTCTCCAGGCGCCTCAGTATATCTGCCGACTATATCTGGAGTACAGGACGCCCTGTAACTTATCCGGTTTCCACCTATATCATGTATGATAACACTCTGGTACATTATTCTGACCGGAATAAATACAGAATCCCTGATTATTCGCGGCTTGATCTGTCTTTAAAAGTGAATGGAAAGCTTTTATCTCATAAATTAGCTCATCCAAGCTGGACATTCTCCGTTTATAACCTCCTTGGAAGAGAAAATATATATTCTGTTTATTTTAAAAAAGAAGGTGATCTCTATATGGGATATAAATTGTCTGTTTTTGACAGGCCTATTCCAACCGTAACTTTTAGTTTTGATTTTTAAACCAGGTATGAAACTACATATTAGCAAAAAATATATGAGAACAAATCAGCTGCTGCCAGTTGTTCTTTTAATGTGCCTGCTCCCGGTTACCGGATGTATTAAGCAATTTATTCCCGAGATCACCGAACAGAAAGAATTGCTTGTTGTCCAGGGTTTAATTACGGATCAGCCGGAAACATATACGATAAAACTTTCAAAATCCCTCCCCTTTGGGGAAAAAACGGTTGTTATTCCTGTTGAGGGGTGTTCAGTGCAAATTTCAGATGACCAGGGACATAACTATAGTTTAAATGAGTCTTCTCCCGGAATATATATTACAGATTCCACAATTTTCAAAGGTGAAACAGGGAGAACTTATACACTCGATATTTTCGAAAGCAATGGTAACGGTTTTATCCACTATAAGTCGTACCCTGCCGTGATGAGGCCCGTCCCTCCTGTTGACAGTATTTACTATGAGAAAACGATCATAAAAGAAAAAACCGCCTCCAGCAGGGGAATTAACGGCTGCCGGATCTACCTTGATACCCACGATCCGGAAGACAGTTGTAAATTCTACAGATGGGACTTTTCAGAGACCTGGAAACTTAGGCTTCTCTTTCCTGTTCCGAACATGACCTGCTGGATATCAGACAACTCTGACACAATAAATATAAAAAGCACTGCTGCTTTCGGGGAAGCCAGAATAATACGTCATCAGGTTAATTATATTTCAAACATTAGCGACAGGCTGAAAACTGAATACAGTATCCTGTTGAATCAGTACTCAATGAATGAAGATGAATATAATTATTGGGAAAAAGTACAAAATCTCACTTCACAGGTCGGGGGTCTCTCTGATATTGTCCCTTCTTCCATACCAAGCAATATATATCGTATAGATGACCCTGGGGAACCGATATTGGGCTATTTCAGCGTTTCGGCAAAATCATCCAAAAGGATCTTTATTAAAGATGCGTTTGAAGGTATTATTGATCCGTATAAAAACTGCATTACCGATACTGTGTATGGCGATGGAAATATTAAGAATCTTGACATTTCAGTATGGATACTTATAGATCAGCTGCCAGGTGGATTTGGATCGCCAAGAATGAGAGTACTAACTGATACAAAGGGTTGTGCCGACTGTACTGTGAGAGGGACAAATAAAAAACCGGATTTCTGGATTGACGAAAAATAACAATATGTTGCTGAAGAAAATACTTTAAATGACAAAGACACTTAAACCTGCGATTTTTCTCCTGTTTAATCTTCTGTTGCTCCAGACTGTTGCAAGCCAGGTTCCCGGTAATATAACAGACTCGCTTGCCAAAAGGTTTTTGAGATATTGCAAAGCAATACCCCGCGAAGAGATTTATGCCCTCACCGACCGGACAGAATATATTGCAGGTGAAGATCTGTGGTTTAATTTATTCGTTATAGACAGACAGAGTTTCAACCCTTCATTCAACAGCAGAATTGCCTATGTTGAACTGCTGAATTATGAAAACAGGCCGGTGCTACAAAAGAGGATACTCATCGAAAAAGGAACAGGACCCGGACAATTTGTATTACCAGATACTTTAAGTACCGGCATCTATACTTTAAGATCGTATACCAATTGGATGAAGAATTTTCTTCCCGATAATTGCTTCACCAAAAAAATCAAAGTATATAATACTTTAAATACAAAGGAATCTGTGAAGAGTTCTCATTTCAATAATATTATTGTGAAAGAATCCGGGAATGAAGCTGACAGGGACAAAAAAAACACACATGCAACTCATAAGGGGAATAAGATTAAAAAAGATTCGCTGGAAATTAATGTAACCACGGATAATAATTTCAGGTCGGAAAACAACAATATGTTTTGCATTTTTATTCAGACACATGGAAATATCAATTATATAAGCTCTGAAAAGACGACCGGGGATACAACAAGGATAATGATTCCAAAAGACAAACTTGAAACAGGAATCAATCAGATTACAATATTCAATTTAATGGGAAACCCGGTAAGCGAAAAATATATCTATACTCCTTCAGAGGAAAATACTCCGATTAAACTACATTCTTCCGACAGTTATAAACTAAGGGATAAAATTATTCTCGACCTTGAACCTCCTAATGAGGTATTAAAAGAATTGAGGTCATCAAAACTGAGTGTTTCCGTTTCTCCTCTCACAAGCGACACAAATACCATAAATATTGCTGATTATATGGTGTTTGGTACTGAGTATGGATCATTGCCCGGAAAAATAATTAAAGGAAGGAAAATAAGCGAAATTTCTTCTGAAACTATTGACAGTATCCTTTTAAACATCAGAAGCAACTGGATTAACTGGGGAACCATTGTATCAGGAAACCTGCCATATTTTAAATACAAGACCGAAAAAGAAGATCATTTTCTTCGGGGCAAACTCCTCTCTGATGTGAACCAGCTATCGCATTCTGAAATTGTTCTTATGTGCTCTCCGGGAAAAGATGCCTTATTTCAGTATGCAAGAACAGATAAAAGCGGAAATTTCAGATTCAATATTCATATCGATGAAGGGCTTAATGATTTAATAATCATGCCGGATAATATTAATAAGAATCAGAAAATAATGATTGAATCTTCCTTTTCAGATCAATATGCAAGGACTGAAATTCCGGTTGATACTTCGATAAGGCAATCCCCCGCATATGTTTCAAAATTGATGGTAAATTACCAGGTAAGAGCTATATATGGAATTTCTTCCCTTGGAGATACCTTAAGCAGAGCCGTACAACCCCTGGAACGGCAACGATTTTATGGCAAGCCTGATTTTGAACTTATTATGGCAGATTATATCAAATTGCCAACCATGGAGGAGGTTTTTTTCGAGCTTTTACCACATGTTTCGCTGAAAAATAAAAAACCAGGTTATGAAATAGTAATAAACGACCGGGTGGATAACAGTCCGTATATTACATATCCATGCCTGATGATAGATGGTGTAATAATAAAGGATGCTTCAATGATCGTTAATATTGATCCGGAAATTGTTGAAAAAATTGATGTTATCAAGGAGAAATACCTGATTGGAAAATACTGGTTCCCGGGTATCATTAATGTGATTACAAAGTCAGCCGATTTTAGCTGTGTCCCACTTCCCGACTATATGATCAGGATACCTTACAGAGTTATAAATCCGGTGCGATCGTTTGTTTCTCCTGATTACACATCAACAGAAATGAAGAACAGCCGTATTCCCGATTACAGGAATACGCTCTACTGGAATCCATCTGTTAAGACTGACAAAGATGGCAAAGCCAGAATTGAATTCTGGAGTTCTGATAATAAAGCGGATTACCTTATCAATATACAGGGAATCTCGGAGGATGGAAAAATGTTATTGGTTAAGAAAGTCATTCACGTGAAATAAAGGAGCGTTTGAAGCGCAGCGTAATGAGGAAACTCCTTCGTAGGAAAACGCAGTATTTATTAAAAAATCTTAAATAATAAATGAATTAGCAAAGCAATGTGTATTTTTATTCTATCTATCATTTTGGATTAACTGGTATTCTCTAATGATATTAAAATAAGAAAAAATGGAAAACAAATCAAAAAGCAAGCTTTCAAGACGTAAATTTCTGGGGAGCACTGCAACCATTGCAACGTTTTCAATGGTTCCTCTTCATCTCCAGGGCAGGAGTATGCCACTACCCGGTATTGATGACTCAAAAACTCCTGATTCAAAATTCGGCGGTGTACAAATCGGTACCATTACCTATAGCTGGCGCAGCATGCCGGGTGGTGTTGACAATGTCATTAAGTACTGTAAAGCATCAGGTATCAGTTCAATAGAGCTGATGAGCAACGATGTGGAAGAAACTCTTGGAGCTCCGAAGAATCCAATGATGGGCATGTTTGCTCCACCTCCTCCACCGCCAAAGCCTGCAGAGACAACAGCGGCTGCAGCTCCTCCGCCATCACCTGCTCCACCGCGTCGTCGCGAACTGACACAGAAACAAAAAGATGCCCTTGCCAAATACAACCAGGATATCAAAGCCTGGCGTATTTCTCTTCCAATGTCTAAAGTTGAAGAGGTCAGAAAAATGTTTGATAATGCAGGTATCTCAATTCATATAGTCAAATTCTCTCCGGCAAAATGGTCCGATGAAGAGATTGATTATGCTTTTAATGTGGCAAAAATACTTGGTGCAAAAGGTGTGTCAGAAGAAATCGGAAAAGAATCAGTAAAGAGACTTGCTCCATTTGCCGAGAAACATGGGATGTATGCTATATTCCACAGCCATATGCAGTTTGCAACACCCGGTTTCAGCTATGATCCTTTTATGGCAGTATCTCCTGCAGTAATGTTCAACTTTGATGCAGGACATTTCTTTGGTTCGACCGGTTTGCATCCAAACACTATCATTGAAAAATATCACGATCGTATCGTAAGTATTCACATAAAAGACAAGACAGGACCAAAAACCGATCCTCCAAATACAAACCAGGTATGGGGCCAGGGAGAAATGCCTCTCGAAGATGTACTTTTATTGGTCAAAGAAAAAAAATGGCCGATCTTCTGTGACATTGAGCTGGAATATGATATCAAACCCTGGTCAAATGCCGTTAAAGAAGTGACGACCTGCCTTCATTATGCGAGACAGATTTTAATCTGACCCGGACCAGTTTATGAGTGGTGACTGGTAAAAATTTATCCCCATGGCTTTAAAGCGGGGTCCCTGTTTTGCCAGTCGCACTTTATATTCATCCCAGCTCCTCGATGAGGCAGGGGTCCATCCAATCTCCGCATACCCGGGAAGGCGTGGAAAGACCATATATTCAATTTCATCCATATTGGTAATGGTCTCTGTCCATAATGGAGCTTCAATACCCAGTACATTATCCATCCCGACACCCGGAACAAGTGTTGCAGGATCCCAGATATATGCGCTATCCAACTCAATGTATGCGGCCCAGTGCTGGCCTAGCTTTGTTGATTTATCATACTGCATGTCGAGGTATGCTTTTGTTCCTGGCGACATCAGTATTTTCGCACCCTGCTTAACAGCAGCATTCGCATTCTTAACATTTGCCCAGTGCTGGGCAACAACGCCAGGTTTAAGACTTGCTATTGCAATATCATCCCAGCCCATAACCTTTTTCCCATGAGATATCACTATATCCTGAACTTTATTGATAAAAGGAATATAATCTTCTCTTTTTGTCGAATGTGATTCATCCCCACCGATATGAATATAGGGCCCGGGGGTAATCGCTGCCAGTTCCTTTATTACATCATCGATAAATTTATAGGTTATATCTTTTGTGGTACAGAATGAACTGAATCCAACCCTGGTTCCGGTATATAATTCAGTAGCTTTTCCGCTGCAATTAAGTTCAGCATATGAAGCAAGGGCTGCATTGGTATGGCCGGGCATATCAATTTCAGGAATTATGGTAATATATCTTTCCTTAGCATAATTCACAATGTCGGTATACTGGTCCTGGGTATAATACCCCCCATTTCCGCCACCAACCTCTGTGCTGCCTCCGTGTATGGCCAGTTCGGGCCACGATTTGATTTCAATTCTCCATCCCTGGTCATCGGAAAGATGCAGATGGAGCGCATTCATCTTATAAAAAGAAATAAGGTCGATAAATCGCTTTACATCCTGCACACCGAAAAAATGCCTCGAAACATCAAGCATTGCACCACGATAAGAATAAACCGGATAGTCTGTAATCGTACCCGTTGCCATTTCCCAGGATCCAGGCTGTTTTGTTGTAAATTCAATACCAACAGGCAGCAACTGGCATAATGTCTGTACTCCCATGAACAATCCGGCAGGTTTATTTGCTGTAAGTGTGACCAGCTTTTTAGTTATTGTCAGTTCATATCCTTCCTCTCCGAGTCCGGAGTTTTCTTCTGACAGGACGAGGTAAATATTACCTGAAAGGGGAACCTTGTCAGTGACTTTTACTTCAAACCCGAAGCCCGTTGCAGGCTTCAGTCTGTCAGCCAAGTACTGACCCACCTGCCGTATCTCAGCTGATTCACCCTGAATATAAATTTCTGTAGCAGGTTTTAATTTAAAAGAACTTCCTGTTGCCACAATTGAAACAGGTTTAGGTATAATACTCTCCTTTGAAAGGTCAGTTGCTGTCTGGGACGTGCATGAAACCTGCATTAATGCAATGACTAAAATGGTCAGTGCGGTGATCGGATGAATTCTTTTTCTGATCATGATTATAGAATTTAGTTTATTATCTTACAATTTAAGTTATTTGTATTTATTTTTAAAATCTATCTAACAGGCTCAAAAAATAAAATGGGAAAATACAAAGATCTTTCAGAAAAAACTATTGCGACTGATCCTTTTATTCAGTTTGATTTATGGTATAGAGAACATTCAACTGCAGGTATTGCCATTCCGGAATCTGTCAGCCTTGCCACGTCATCAATTGAAGGAAGGGTATCTGTAAGAACAGTTTTACTGAAAGATTATAATGAAAATGGTTTTATTTTTTTCACAAATTACAATAGCAGGAAAGCAAAACAGATATCATCAAATAATAAGTCAGCGCTCCTTTTTTACTGGCCGGAATCGGGTCGCCAGGTGCGGATAGAAGGCTCTGTAGAAAAACTCTCAGAAGAGGAGTCAACAGCCTATCATAAAAAAAGGCCAAGAGAAAGTCAGCTCTCAGCATGGGCCAGCACTCAGAGTTCAGTTATTCCCGATCGAAAGCATCTTGAAGACCAATATAATTTATATAAAAACAAATTTTACAGAAAACCCGTTGAAAAACCAGGGTCCTGGGGCGGATTCCGTATTATTCCCATTTGGTTTGAATTCTGGCAGAATGGAAAATACAGACTTCACAACAGGATAACCTATTCTTTAAAAAATAGCATATGGGTAATTGAGCGGCTTGCTCCTTAGAAGCTGAAACCAACCTGTAAAAAAAGTAACCATATTGGCCCCCGGGGTTGTTTAAAAAGTTAAAATTCCACTATAAAACAGGTCGGGGTATCTTCTGAAGAGACAGCTATCACTGAACCATTATGCAGTTTCATAATTTCCTGGGATATGCTTAATCCTATTCCGGAACCGTTTTTTTTGGTTGTAAAGAACGGGACAAATATTTTTTCAAGCAACTCATGAGGTATTGCTGGTCCGCTATTTACAACCTTAATAATTACTCTGTTCTCCTGGTTTTTCATTATGCGAATCTCAATCTTTTTCTCTCCCTCAAATTCCATAACTGCGTCAAATGAATTATTGATGAGATTAACTATTACCTGGTTCAGTAATTTTTTATCGGCAATGATCCCCCCCCGGATACTTTTATCTGTGTCAATGCTGAAGTCAATGTTATTTTCCTTCATCCTGCCTGAGAAGGCTATTTTAAGCTGGTTAATCCAGTCACCGACCATAAAGGACGCAAACTCCGGCGGAGGGATCTTCGATATTTTACGATAGTTGTTCATGAAACTTACAAGGCCATCGCTCTGCTCATTAATAAGCTGAAGCCCGTCTATCGTAGTGGTAATCAACGATTCATCAATGCGGGAAAATTCATCAGAGATATTTCTGTTACTTAACATTGCATATAATTCTTTCGCTACTGAAGTCAATGGAGAAAGAAGATTCATTATTTCATGTGTGAGAACATTAATCAGCTTTCTGTAAGATTCCAGTTCTTTCGATTGCAGTTCATTGCGGATATCCTGAATTGACACAAGCTTAAGCTCTTCGTCTTTCCGCCGTATAATTGTGGCCCTGAAAAATAATAATTGCAGGTTATTCGAGACAAGATTTTTGTATGTAACATTTTCTCCCGGTTTCAGGTTACACACTGCTTCAAAAAATGCCGGATGTTTTATTCTCAGCAAGTCATGATTTGTTGAATCAGGTGATATACCTGCATAGATACACGCTGTTTTATTTATAAGCTCCACCCGGTTATTGCTGCCTATCACCAGTAACCCTGCTGATGCATGCTGTATCAATGTCCTGTAGTATGACTCATTGTACTCGTTCCTGAGTTTGATTTCCTGAAAATGGTCGTTGAGTTTGTTCATGCTCTCAAATAACCTGGATAATTTCCGATTTTTGATATTTACAGGAAAATGAATAGTTGTATCATCATTGCGCAGTGAATCAAAAAACAGGCTTATAGCTTCATTTGTGTAATTGTATATCCTGTTCAATATCAGGAAAATTATAAAACCTGCAACCAATAATGCAACAGCTGCATAGATATTTTTTCTGTCAATTAAAATTCCTGCCCAAATGAATGAAACGGCAGTGAGTAATAACAAAATGACTTTTACCCTGAAAGTCAGAAGCTTTTCAGATTCCATATTTTTTTATTTTATTATAAAGGGTCTGCCTGGTTATTCCAAGCTGTTCAGATGTAATTACCTGGTTGAAATTATTTTTCTTCAGAGTACCAATAATCATTTTCCTTTCCATCTCCTCAAGAGTCTCGGTCTGGTTTGCTACGTTTACATCGTCCTCGAGAAAAACAAAGTCAGATGACCTTAATTTATCACCCTCTGCAAGAATTACTGCTTTTTCTATTGTATGCTGTAATTCCCTTATGTTACCGAACCACTGGTTTCTTTTCAGTTTTTCCAGCGCATCTTTTTGTATATCAAGGTTATTTTTATTGTACTTCTTGCTATATATTTTCAGGTAATGCAATGCCAGGTCTTCAATATCTTCAATCCTCTCCCTGAGCGGAGGAAGATAGATCTGAATAGTATTCATCCTGTAGAGAAGATCCTGGCGGAATTGATTATTCGTAATCATCTCCTGGAGATTTTTGTTGGTAGCGCTTATAAGGCGGAAATCCACGGAGATTTCTTTGGTTGAGCCGACTGGTGTAACAATCCGTGTTTGCAGTACAGTAAGAATTTTAGCCTGCAGGTTCATCGGAATATTTCCTATTTCGTCAAGAAAAAGACTGCCTTTGTCAGCCATGGTAAATCTCCCGGTTTTATCTTCAAAGGCGTTTGTAAAAGATCCTTTTTTATGACCAAAAAGTTCACTTTCAAAAAGTGATTCTGTGAGAGTTGACAGGTCAACTAGTACAAATAGCTCATTGCAACGGCTGGATAATCTATGTATTTCCCTGGCTATAAGCTCCTTCCCGGTACCATTCTCCCCGGTAATAAGGACATTTGCATCTGTATCGGCAACTTTGCTGACAAGCTTTAATATCTCTTTCATAGCAGGTGACTTACCAATAATAAGGGGAGTATTCCTGTTTAAGTCCTGTTTTAACACTTTCTCCCTCGATTTCAGATCTGATATCTCCAGGTTTGAGTTTCTAAGACGACAGGCAGCTTCCAGGGTAGCTTTCAGCTTATCGTTATCCCATGGCTTCAACACAAAATCGGCGGCTCCTTCTTTCAGAGATTTTACAGCCAGTTCTACATCTCCATATGCTGTAATCATGACTACTTCCACCAGTGGAGCTCTCTTTTTTATCTCCCTGAGCCAAAATATTCCCTCATTTCCTGTATTAACACCGGCTTTGAAATTCATATCCAGTAATATTACATCCGTATCATTCTTATCAAGCTCTGAATAAAGCTGATTGGGATTGGAAATAGTTTTAACCGATTCAAACCCGGGTCTGAGCAATAGTTTAAGAGCATTTAATATTCCCTGGTTATCATCTACAATAAGTAGTTTTTTGTTTTTCATGATTTTATTAAATATCCTCCAGATGTAAAATTATTTTAATTAAGCATGTAAAAAAATTTTACTTCCGGAAAAATTAAAATTTCATATATCATTGAATAACAGGGAGTAAATAAGTTTGGCATGATGTTGGACTAAAGAGGGAAAACATTAAATATGATACAAATAGTCAATTTATCGAAGATCTTTCGCACCGAAATGGTGGAAACAACCGCTCTGCATAATGTGAGTCTGGAAGTAAATAATGGTGAATTTGTTGCTGTAATGGGTCCTTCGGGATGTGGAAAATCGACATTGCTGAATATTCTGGGCCTGCTCGACAGTTCTGATTCAGGAGAATATTATTTCGACGGAACTGAGGTTTCCCGCTTCAGTGAAAAACAAAGGACAAATCTGCGGAAGGGAAATATTGGTTTTATTTTTCAAAGCTTTAACCTGATTGATGACCTGAATATTTATGAGAATGTTGAATTACCGTTGCTGGCCCTGGGAGAGTCGCAGTCGGTGAGAAAAACAAAAGTTGAGGAGATTCTTGAAAAAATGAGGATCGGACACCGGAGAAATCATTTTCCAAGACAGCTCTCGGGAGGTCAGCAGCAGAGGGTAGCAATTGCCCGTGCTCTTATTACCAGGCCCAAGCTGATCCTTGCTGATGAACCAACCGGAAACCTCGACTCGATCAATGGAGAGCAGGTGATGGAGCTTCTAGAAGAGATGAATGCAACCGGAACTACAATAATAATGGTCACACACTCACTGAACCACGCTGAAAGAGCTCACAGAATTGTCAATCTGTTCGACGGACATCTTGTAATGGAAAGATCCGATAAGGTATTTGAACCCGTAATCTGAATTGTACTGATGTTTTGAACAATCTTTAAAACTGTAAAAAAATGATATTACAATCAGTCTATATGTTACTCCGTAGGATTTTCAAAGATAAATTACTCTACTTTATAATCTTTGCCAACCTGATAATAGGATATGCCACATTCATAGTGATAAGCCAGTTTATAAGTGGCGAGTTTATGTGGGATAGAAACAATACAAAATACGACCGTATTTACAGGCTTCAGCTATTCATGGATCAGAAAGAAAACACAATAAAACATACCTGGAGCACCACTGCGGCTCTAAGCCGGAAAGACCTGGCTGACTTACCGGAGATTGAAAAAATTGCTCTCATTCATGATGTGGGAGATAATAACAAAAGCGGTGTATTCCTGTCTGTTGATAAAAGGAACCAGTTCCTGACCCGTTTTGGGTATTATGCTGACCAGTCTGTATTCGATATCTTCACCTTTAAATTTATCGAAGGGGATCCCCGGCAGGCTCTGACACAACCATATTCCATCGTTCTTTCTAAAGAGCTTGCCAATAAGCTTTTTCCGGGTGGAAATGCCCTCGGAAAACAGGTTTATGGTGAAAATAAGGTGGTATTCAATGTTACAGGGGTATATGATGATCTCCCGGAAAGGTCAACCTGGAGGCCAGTTTATCTTCTTCCAATGCTCTCCTTTTCCGCTCTGACAGGATATAACAATTATGAAACCAATTATTGGGGATATTCATTCTATACTTATGTTTTACTTAAGCCTAATGCCACTGCTTCCCCGGTGGATAACAAAATATTTAACACACTCAAGGATTTCAGAAAAGAGCATCACCCCTACCTGCGTCCGATGTCAAAACTGAACCTGAATCCTTTCTTTGATCCCTCATTGTATATAGCTCTTGGCCTTCTTACATTTCTGTCAGTTCTTATCCTTGTCCTTTCCTCAATAAACTTCATCAATTTACAGACCGCCAGTGCTACAAACCGTTTCAGGGAAATCGGAATAAAGAAAACTCTGGGCTTCAATAAAAAACGTCTCTGGCTCCAGTTTATGTTTGAATCGATGATAACGACAGTTGTTGCTGCCTTGATAGCTATTTTCGCTGCTCAGCTGGCACTCCCTTTACTTAATAATATGCTTGGTTGGGGAACGTTTCCGAACATTCTTGAAAATCCGACACTTATTTTCATAATCATTGCTGTAACTCTTATTACAGGATTTTTATCAGGAATGCACCCTGCATTTGTAATTTCTTCCTATAGCCCGGTTGCAGCCCTGAAACAGAAATTTATCACTGAAAAATCAAATGGTGTAAGCCTTAAAAAGGTACTTGTTACCATTCAGTTTAGTATTTCAGTTTTCATGCTTATTGTTGCCTTCATAATCTACAGGCAGACAAAATTCATGCTTACAAAGGATATGGGCTTTAATAATCAGACAATTCTGTTCTCGAACATTATTACAAATAAAAAGGGGCCCTTCGAACCATTAAGACAGAGCCTGCTTGAAAACCGTGAAATAAAAGATGTATGTTTTTCCGATTATATCCCATTTATCCTTCCCGGCGGTGAAGATCTTAACTGGGAGGGAAGCAAACCTGATGAAAAAGTATTTGTAAGATACAGCAATATAAGCTATGACTTTGTCCCGACTTATGAACTGAAAATGCTGTATGGCAGAAATTTTTCAAAAGAATTTCCTGCTGACAGAAACAAGTGCCTGATTAATGAAACGGCGGTGAAAGTTTTTGGCTGGCAGGAACCGATAGGAAAACGTATTAAAGCATCTGGCAAAAACTATGAAGTAATTGGCGTAATTAAAAATTACACTGTCCAATCAGTATTTAATCCTGAAGAACCTCACCTGTACAGGCTTCTTCCGGATTCAGTCATTTCAGATGGTATATATTCTGTAAATTTTGCAAAGGGAAAAGAAAAAAAGGCAATGGAGATTGTTAAGGATGAATTTCAGAAATACTTCCCCGATGATGCTTTTGAATTCACCAATATTCAAACCCTTATACAAAATGATACTGCGGCAAAAGCTTTTAAAGGCCTGCAAAAAATTACCAGCCTTATCGCCATTTTGACTATTCTTATTTCCTCAATAGGTATATTCGGCCTGATTTTATTCATGACCCAGCGAAAAATGAAAGAGGTAGGCATACGCAAGGTCCTTGGGTTTTCTTATGGCAACCTTTATCTTACCCTGTCTTCGTGGTTTATCAGGTTAATATTCGTATCACTTGTAATGGCATGGCCTGCAGCTTATTATGTGTATAAAGTATTGCCCGGGGCAAATAAATACGGATTGCAGATCTGGGAGTTTCTTTTAGCATCTGTAATAATCCTAATAGTTGCTGTTGCAACAATAAGTTATCAGATCATAAGGGCATTAAAGGTCAGGCCTGTAGAAATACTCAAGGATGAATAATATGATTAACATTAAATCATTTATCACACCAGGTCGCAGGCATCAGGCGGCATCCAGTGAGCATCCTTTCCTTCCCACTTAACATTGCAGCCGATGGGATTGGTCACCGGAACTGATACTGGTTTACCTGAAGTTAATTCTTCAAGGGCCATTTCAAGGTTATTAACAACCATCTTTGAGGTGTCCCTGGGATTATCAACACCCCTTCCTGTATAAACAAGCTTCCTCTCTTCATCATAAACATAAAAATGGGGGGTCCTCAATGCGCCATAAGCTTTTGCCACTTCCTGTGTCTTATCATATAGGTAGACCCATGGAAATTTATGTTTCTTCATCCTTTCAACCATATTTGGAAAACTGTCTTCGGGATATGTGTTCTCACTGTTTGAATTTATTCCCACAAATCCTACACCTTTGCTTTGATATTTATTTGCTGTCTTCCTTGTGACCTCATCTGAACCAATTACATATGGACAGTGATTACAGGTGAAAAACAAAACAAGGTATTTAAATTTCGCAAAATCTGTTAGGCTGAACTCTTTCCCTTCCGTAGAGGGAAGTTTAAAGTCTATTGCTTTCTGTCCGGGCCGTAATGTGTATGCCATAGCTTTTTATTTTAAAACATATTACTAACAACCTGTTTTCTGAATTGTTTGTTGTACCAAAACATTGTTTTTTAATAATAAATTTCAGAAAAGTAAAGATAAAGAAATATTAATTATCCTTCTTTTTCGCTACGTTTGATGCCTGTTCAAAATATATAACAGATGAGTCCTGTTTTGCTGCTTGTCATCATACTGTCCTACTTTTCAATACTGATGCTGATTTCGCGTTTTACCTCGCGGCACACAAAGGACACAACATTTTTTGACGGCGACAGGGTATCTCCATGGTTCCTGGTTGCATTCGGAATGATAGGTTCCGGTATCTCTGCCGTATCGCTGGTATCAATTCCGGGAAATGTCGGGAATAACAATCTTTATTACTTCCAGTTTATCCTTGGCACCATAGTGGGTTATCTTTTTATCGCTTTTGTCCTTACACCGATTTATTACAGGCTGAAACTGGTTTCAATCTATACTTATCTTAATATCAGGTTTGGAAATGTAACGTACAAGACCGGGTCTCTGTTTTTTTTGGTTTCCCAGTCCTTTGGAGCAGCACTGCGTCTGTTATTGTCTATTAAGATTTTACAGTATGCTTTTTTTGATGCCCTGCATATTCCCTATTTCATAACGATAATAGTGGTTCTGATACTGATATGGCTTTACACCAATAAATCAGGTATCAAAACCATTGTATGGACAGATGCCCTGCAGTCGCTATTTCTCATTACAGTCATTGTCATTTCAATTCTTACAATTAAAAATTCTCTTGACCTTTCGTTTTCTGATATGGCAAAGACTGTTATTAATCATCCCTATGCCAGATTTTTCGACTGGGATGTGCATTCCGGATCTAATTTCTTCAAGCAGTTTATATCAGGTTTGCTGATCACCGTTGCCCTTGTTGGTCTCGATCAGAGCATGATGCAAAAAACACTTACTGTAAGTAATGCAAAAGATGCAAAAAAGAATGTACTGACTTTCAGTTTCTTTATTGCTTTTGCCCAGACTTTGTTCCTTGGGCTTGGCGTTCTGATCTATATTTTTGCCGAACGCCATGGCATTAAACTTGAAACAAGCAACAGACAGTTTGTCAATACTGACGGACTATATCCGTTGCTGACTTTAAATTATTTCGGTAAGATAGGAGCTGTTGCATTTCTGATAGGTGTAATCGCCTCCACGTTTGCCAGTATTGATTCATGCATAGCAGCGCTGACAACAGCTTTCAGCTACGATTTTATGAATATTGAAAATCAGCCTCATGAGTCAAGAAAGAGAATAAAGAATCGTGTTTTGCTCGGAGTAAATATAGTTATGTTTTTCATTGTGATGTCATTCTGGAACAGTCATGGAGCAATCATTAATACCATTTTTAAAATTGCCGGATATACTTACGGACCAATACTGGGATTATATATGACAGGACTTTTTTCAGGAATAAAGTTCAAAGAAAAATGGGTTCCGGCAGCCTGTTTATCAGCAGCAATCTTTACCTGGCTTCTTAACGGATATTTTATTAGGGTTTTCCACTTCGATTTCGGCTTTATGAATATTTTTGTAAATGCTTTATTGACAGTATTGTTTCTGGTGATAATAAAAAAGAAGAAATAATGGCCGCGGTAGAAAATTTTCCGGTAATTCTTACAACAGATCCCGATGATATGGCCGTCTGTGCTCTTATGATGTCAAAAACAGACCCATGGATCACTCTCGGGATGAATTATGCTCAGTGTATCAAGGCATTTGAAGGTTTATGCAAAGAGATTTACGTTATCAGATCCGAAAATGAAATCGCCGGTTTTGTGATTCTCCAGGTATGCGGAACATTCTCGGGCTATATTCAGACAATCTGCATAAATGAGGCTTTCAGGGGCCGGGGGCTCGGAACGAAACTTCTGCTTTTTTGTGAGGAAAGAATCCTTAAATTCTCTCCCAATATTTTTATCTGTGTATCCTCGTTTAACAGGAGAGCAATGACACTTTATTATGAATTTGGATTTAAACTTGTCGGAGAACTGGATAATTTTGTGAAAGATGGCTTATCGGAACTGCTTCTCAGAAAGACTGTTGGCCCTCGTGTTGGGTATCAATATCAAAAAAATAAATAATTCAGATCTATGAAAAAACATCTTACAATCATATTAATATCGGTTTTTGCGCTTCCTCTTTTTTCATCATGTCAGAATAAGAGACGGGAAACACCAAAAACAGAACTTATTTCAACTATCGACTCTGTTCTGAAAAGCCAGGTTGCCAGTGATAAAATTCCGGGTGCAGTAATACTCATTAAAAAAGGTAATGATGTTATTTACGAACAGGCCTATGGCTTTGCCCAGAAATATGATTACAACCATAACCTTCTTAATCCACCTGAAAAAATGACCCCTGGCCATCTTTTTGATATTGCTTCACTTACCAAGGTAATAGGGACAACAACTTCCATTATGTTTCTTACAGACCGGGGTCTTATCAATCCGGATGATCATGTATATAAATATATCAAAGCATTTGATACTCCTGAAAAGAAAGGTATTACCATACGCAACCTGTTGACCCATACGGCCGGTTTATATGAATGGTATCCTCTTTATTACCGTTCCTCCGATAAACAGGAGACATATAAATTAATAGGTGAACTTCCGCTCAGATTCCCGATTGCAAAACAACGTCGTTACAGCGACCTGGGATTTATACTTCTGGGTGAAATTATTGAAAAAATTTCAGGCTTGCCTCTTGAAGAATTTGAAAAAGAGAACATATTTCAACCTATTGGCATGGATTCCACAACCTATAATCCGCTTAAATCCGGTAAATTCGATAAGATTGCAGCCACCTCCCATGGCAACCCGTATGAAAAAAGAATGGTTTCTGATTCCACTCTGGGATTCACAATAAAGGATATTGATCCTGACAGCTGGTCGGGATGGAGAAAATATACTCTTAGGGGAGAGGTAAACGATGGCAACACATGGTATGCTAACAGAGGCATTTCTGGTGCTGCCGGATTATTTTCCACTGTTAACGATCTGCAGAAACTGGTTGATATGTTGAAGAATAAAGGAAAAGTCGGTGATCATCAGTTTATATCTCAGGCTACAATAGACTTATTCCTGACAAAAGATAAATTTTATAATGGTCTTGGCTGGATGATGGACCCTGAAAATTCCTTTATGAGAAACGGGCCTGAAGGTACGTTCGGTCATACAGGTTTTACTGGACCAAGCATTAGTGTTATCCCAAAGTATAAAGCTTCTGTAATTCTTTTAATCAACCGTCAGAATAACGGCCTGCTTAAGAGCGGTGAATATTATAACTTAAATCCGGTCAGACTGCAGGTATTCAATGCCCTGATGCATTATTGCAAAGAGTCTGCAGGCCGTTGAATTTCAGATTATTATTGCTCCGGGAACAGTAACAGGAAAAAGAACCTTAAATACCTTGTCCCTGACAGAAACAGTGCTAATCCGATACCATTATAAATAATTGAAAGGTATTGTTTTGGCAGTGACGAGTGTCTGAGGGTAATTCCCATTGAAACCATTATCAGAACAATGAAATAGCTTCTCCAGGTCATAAAGCCAAATACACACTTTTTTTGAGTCAGGGGCAGCAGCCTGTTCAGATTTTTATCAGCAATCTTCAAAAAACCAAAGCGATGAACTGGAAGGGCCACAATAAATCCAATAGCATAAAAAATTTCCTGTTCCCTGATTTTAAAAAGCGACAACCACAAAACAGCATACCTGATCAGCATTATCCCTACTCCGCACCACATCAGCCCGGCTAAAAGAACAAGTATTCTTTTATCAACTGCCGGAGTAAATTTTCTCAGATTCATAGTACCTTAGTCATGTTTGGCAAGCCGGAATGGTTTAATATCAATAAGTTCCCATACTTTCCCGGTAATATAGGGTTCTTTTTCCAGCATTTTATCGAGCGACTGGCGATCGGGAAATTCATAGACTATCACTGAACCTATCATGTTTTCATTATCATCCAGAATAGCTCCGCCAAATAAAAATTCTCCTTTTTGTCTTAGCTTATCAACATTTTCAAGATGTTCGGGCCTTACCTTAGATCTTCGCCGGAAGGCCTCCCCATCAGTGCCGTCATAAGCTATTAGTAAAAATTGCATATAAGATCTTATTAATTAATAATTATCCCATGATTCTTTGCAAATTTATTGATTTTCAAGTGACCCGCTAAATAATCAGGACAATTTTAATTTTCATTGTTTATATTTGTTCCTGATAATGTTATGGCAGAATATCTCTATAAAATCGGGCTGGTGTTGAGTGGCGGTGGCGCAAGGGGATTTGCACATCTTGGCCTTCTGCAGGCGTTGAACGAAGCTGGCATATATCCTGATGTTATCTCCGGCACAAGCGCAGGAGCGCTGGTTGGAGTTTTGTATGCCGATGGTTACACACCAAAAGAAATACTTAAAATAATGAACACTGGCAGCAGGCTGGATTTTATGCGACCGGCCATGCCAAGGGAGGGATTACTGCAGTTAAACGGAATACACAAAATTCTGAAGACTCATTTGCGTGCTAATACGTTTAAGGAGCTTAAAATTCCAATGTTTGTATCGGCAACCGACATTAATAACGGTAAAGCAGTTTATTTTTCACAAGGCCGGCTCCTTGATCCTGTAATTGCATCAGCGAGTATCCCGGTTCTTTTTCCGCCTGTAAAAATCGATGATATTTCATACGTCGATGGCGGTGTTCTTGATAATCTTCCTGTTCATCCTATTGAAGATAAATGCAAAATACTTGTTGGTTCATTTGTAAATCCTGTAGGATATGTGGAAAAAATCAGTGGATTGATAAGTATTGCAGAAAGAACATTCATGCTTAGTATGTCAAAAGAAGTAATTGAAAAAAGTAAAAAATTTAACCTTTTCGTTGCTCCCCTTGAGTTAAGAAATTATAAAATCCTTGATCCTGAAAAAGCCAGTGAATTGTTTCTGGTTGGATATAAGGCAACTAAAGAAAAACTTAAGACAATTAATCTCGATACCCTTCTTGCATAAATAAAATTTGCGCTACAACAAACAAACCTGACTAAAAGCCTTTCAATTCTCTCTGTTTTATTCTTTATAAATTTAATCCATGAACCCGATTATATTGGAATTCTACAGATATTACTAATTTTGTGTTTGATATCCTATTAATACAATTGAACAGATGGAAGATACAAACAACATTACACAACCAGAACAGGAACCCAGAAAAGGGACTCCAATAAAAATGATTGCAACGTCAATTATACTGGCTATAGTGCTGATATTTATTGTTTTTATGTATTTTGACCAGAAACATAAAATGGTCGAGATGGAAGCAGTTCTGACACACGAAAAAGATTCTCTGGCCACTGAATTGCGGCACATGGTATATGCTTATGATACGCTGAAAACAGATAACGATAGTCTTAATGCCGGACTGGAAAAGGAAAAAAATAAAATCATACAATTACTTGCCGTCAACGCTTCGAATGTTCAACTTATCAGAAAATACAAGAGCGAGATTACGACGATGCGAGAAATTATGAAAAGCTATATCGTTCAGATCGACTCACTTAATTCCCGAAATAAAGTACTGGTTGCAGAAAACTCAGAAATTAAACAGCAGATGACCAGGGTAAGGAGCTCAAATACCGAACTTTCAAAAGTAAAAGAAGAATTAAGTTCGAAGGTTGAGATTGCTTCTGTAATCCAGGCAAAAAACATTACGGCTGTTTCTCTCAACAAAAAGAGAAAAGAAACAACCAGAATAAATCTTCTTGATAAACTGAGAATCTGTTTTACTCTTCGTGAAAATCCTTTAGCCAAGCCGGGAACAAAAGATGTATATATGAGAGTAATCAGGCCTGATTCACTGGTAATTACCAACAGTGCCGATAATTTGTTTGAATATAAAGGCAACAAAATCATCTATTCTGCCAGTCGTGAAGTTGATTATATGAACCAGGATATTGAAATGTGTATTTTCCTTGACAATACCGGAGATTTCATTATTGGAAACTACAGCGTTGAACTTTATCTTGATGATAACATTATCGGACGCACAACATTTATGCTTTCAAAAAGATAGTTAGTCGCTACCCGGCATCATAAATTCTGAAATAATATTATCTGATATCATCTTCCCCTGGTTTGAAAGAACCAGGGATTTTTTTTCCTTTTTCATAAGTCCGTAATCTATGAATTTCCCTGATAAATTTATGACATAATCATAGCCTTCTTTTTCAAAAGCCTTTTCAACATACTCAAGATCAATGCCCCACATGGTTCTGAGTGAGGTCATAATATATTCATTAAACTTCGCTTTTGTATCAAGTTCTTCTCTTTCATAAAACGTTTTTCCTGAATTTATTGCTTTCACATATCCTTTTAAATCACTTAGATTCCACTGTCGCGAATATCCGTTAAATGAATGAGCAGATGGTCCAAGTCCAATGTAATTTACCTGTTTCCAGTAATTAGAATTATGGATAGAAAAATATCCGGGCTTACCAAAATTTGAAATTTCATAATGAATAAATCCTGCCTTTTCTGTCTTTTCAATAAGTATGTTAAAAAGAGATGTGCTTTCCTCTTCTTCTATTTCTGTGATAAGCCCCTTCTGGAGCATTTTTCCGAGTACAGTATCCTTTTCAATTGTAAGGTGATACGCTGAAAGATGTTTTATATCAAACTCAAATGAATAATCGAGGTTTGAAGCCCATTCAGTTGAACTCATTCCGGGAATACCATAAATAAGATCTATTGTAACATTTTCAAATCCTGCTTTAAATGTATTTTTAAGTGCCCCGGCTGCCTGAGCAGAATCATGTCGCCTGTTAAGCATTTTAAGATCTGAATCTCTCCAGGATTGTATCCCCAGACTAATCCTGTTAACTCCCATATTACGAAGACCATCAAGATAAACCCGGTTAACATCATCAGGATTTAATTCAATGGTAATTTCGCATTCTTTTTCTACCCGGAATTGTTTATGTACTTCATTGATTATTGTTTCCAGTTCTTTTACTGAAAAAACAGAGGGGGTACCCCCTCCAATATAAATAGTGGAAACAGTCTCATTTCCAAGGTATTCCCGCCTAAATGAAATTTCACTCAGAAGGGCATTAATATATGTTGAATTGTTTTCGGGTGTAATTACATGATAGAAATCACAGTAATAACAAAGCTTTTTACAAAATGGAATATGTATATAGACTCCGGCCATATAATTTTAATTAATCACAAATTTAACTAAAGAAGTTCAGGGCACCAAGAATCACAAAGCCCATATTTTTAATACCTTACTCCTGTAACTTCGTGCCCTGGTGCCTTTGTGGCTGAAATCCAGGTTACCATAAACTGAAATATTAAATTATTAATAATTTATAAGAGTTTTCAAAATTTACGGAATATTCAGGGTAAATTTGCGATAAACCTATATAATGATAATCAGGAACAAATTTTCAATAATTGCAGCTTTAATCATTATGTATCTGAGCCTTACCAATTCACAAACATTTGATAAAGTTTCATTTCTCGATACCCCGTATACTGATAAATTCGTACATTTTGCCATGTATTTTGGCTTTATGTCAGTACTTATTTTTGAAAACCGAAAAACATTCAAAAGCAGGGCACAATTATTTCTGGTTGCTTTTATACCTCTTGGCTTTGGTATTTTAATGGAAATCGTGCAGGCTTTGTTTACAGTAACCAGGAGTGGCAGTTTTTATGATGTTCTGGCAAATCTGTCTGGTATTATTATTTCTTTGTTAATCTGGTTATATATTAAACCCAAAATAAAGGAATCAATCAGATAGTTATTAAGTTAACGCCATTATTTACTTTGATCACCAGGTCATATATTGTCTTATTGCTGAAAAGTTTTATCAGATTTTTTCTTATCTGCTCATAATCGTTATGAAGAGGACATTTATTTTGGCTATCATCAACAGATTCGCATGAACCATTATGCATAACACAATCTGTAAAAATATCCATTCCGTCAATTGAAGTAACAATATCAAGCAGTGTTATCTTTTTCGGGTCTTTCAGTAAAGAAAAACCTCCGTGAGGCCCTTTTGAAGAACTCAGAATTTTCTGCTTTGCGAGTTGTTGAAGAATTTTTGCAAGATACGGACTTGGCAGCTCCAGGTCACTGCTTATCTTTTTAATGCCTATTTTGCCGGCCGATGCCGGTTGATTAGCCAGATAAATAATTGCCCTTATGCCATATCTGCATGAATTTGATAGCATTTCAATACATTTTTAATGAAATCTTATCTATGCGCCTTTTATGCCTGCCGCCTTTAAATTCTGAATCGAGAAAAGTTTTTACAATAAGATAAGCTTCGGATTCCGTAATATATCTTCCTGGTAATGCACAAATATTTGAATCGTTATGTTCACGTGCAAGCCGGCTGATTTCTTCATTCCAGCATAATGAACTCCTTATTCCCGGATGTTTGTTAACAGTCATGTTAATTCCATTTCCGGTTCCGCAGATCGATATTCCCAATTCATATTCTCCTGCTGAAATTGCATTTGCCAGGATATGACCAAAATCGGGATAATCAACCGGTTCATCCGAATAAGTACCTAAATCTTTTATATCATACTTTTCCTTAATGAGATAACTTAACAATTTTTCTTTAAGAAAATACCCTGCATGATCTGCTGTTATTGCTATTTTTTTCTTTTTCAACTTGTTGCTTTATAAGATGTTTATTATGTACAGATCGCAAATTAGTATAATAGAATGATTAAAAGAAAAAAATATTCTAATATCTTTAATATTTTTCTTTATGCTAATATAATAACAAACCATTGTTCCTATTGTTTTGTTGATATGCGAAATATAAACAGATACTCAATCTTAACAAATCTGTTAATAACATGTAAGAAAATGGTAATTAAAATTTATAAAACCTGCTTTTTAGTATAAGATATAGTCTCCGAACCAACTATTGCCATTTTAATTTAAGTTATCAGAAAATTAAGTTAAAATATCAACTTTAAATAAACCTTAAAAGCAATAATTTTATCCTGTTATTACTATAATGAAAACCTTCTTAACAAATGTTAATTAGTTTACTAAACCGTTGATTTTCAAAAACGGTATATTTTTTGAACTGTTGAAAAGATGTTAAGTCGATTATAATGATGAAAAAAACAAGAAAAAACTGATTTATCTTTTAACACATTTAACATCCTATTATTATCAACATAAGAAATTTAAATATTTAAATTAAAAAATATTATGATGTTAATAACATGAGTAAAATGACTTGTAGTGAAAAAGCAATCTGATTTATATTGATTAAGTTTGCAAACCACATATTGTGGCATAATTTGAATAGAAAATTTAATGTACTCATCAAAATATTATATATCAGAGATTAATAGAATGAAAGCAGAAAAAAATGCTATCATTCTTGCGCATTATTATCAGACAGGAGATATTCAGGATATAGCTGATTTTGTAGGAGACAGCCTTGAACTTTCGCAAAAAGCGGCTTCCAATTCAGCTGATATTATAGTTTTATCAGGAGTAAAATTCATGGCAGAAACTGCAAAAATACTTGCTCCGGATAAAAAGGTGTTGTTACCCGATATATACGCCGGATGCTCACTGGCAGATTCATGTAAACCGGAAGATTTTAAAAAATTTATAGACGAAAATCCAGGAAGAACAGTTATTTCGTATGTAAACACCAATGCTGAAATAAAAGCATTATCTGATATAATCTGTACTTCTTCAAATGCGGTAAGTATTGTTGAATCACTTCCAGGGGATGAGAAAATTATATTTGCTCCTGACAGAAATTTAGGTAATTATATACTGAACAGAACAGGAAAAGACATGATTATATGGAACGGAACCTGTTATGTGCATGAAGAATTTTCTCTTGAGGCATTATTGGAATTAAAAAAGAAAAATAAAGATGCAAAAATTATTGTCCATCCAGAGTGTGAACTGCAGGTAAGAATGGTTGCAGATTTTATCGGATCAACAGCTGCTATGATTGATTTTACAAAAAATGATAATTCAAAGTCGTATATTGTGGCAACAGAAGCAGGTATTATACACCAGATGAAAAAGGAAAATCATGATAAAAAGTTTTTACCTGTTCCACCTGTTGATTCTACCTGCGGCTGCAGTGAATGCAGATTTATGAAACTGATAACAATTGAAAAAATTTATAAGTGTTTGCTTGATGAAAAACCTGAAATTATTATTGAGAAAGATATACTTCTTAAAGCACGCAAACCGATAATAAGAATGTTAGAAATATCTGAAAAACAAGGTTTTTAAGTTATGAAAAGGATTGTTATTTTATTAAGCGTCTTTTTGATCTGCAGAATTGGCTTTTCGCAGGAAGCAGAAACTTTAAAAGATGGTTATCATATATTTAAATATCCAAACGGAGCTGTTTCAAGTGAAGGAACAATTAAAAATGGAAAACCTGAAGGTTTCTGGAAAAGTTATTATGTAACAGGGGTGAAAAAGTCTGAAGGAAGAAGAACAAATTTCATGTTAGACAGTATCTGGATATTCTACGATCAGGCAGGAGATACAACTGAGAAGATCAATTACCTGTATGGTAAGAAGAACGGGTGGTATTTTAAATATAAAAAGGATCCTACAGTGGGAGTTTATATATGGTCGAAGGAACTTTTTGCAGGCGATAAAAAGGAAGGTACGGCATATCTATATTACCCTGACGGTAAAATACAGCAGACATTTTCGTATAACGGAGGTAAAAAAGAGGGCATCTCGAGGGAATATGATAAAGATGGAAATATCATTACACTTCTTGAATACAATAATGATTTTCTTGTAAGCAGGGAAAGAATCAACAGGGTTGACAAAAATGGCCTGAAACAGGGAGACTGGAAGGAATATTACCCTAACGGTATTATTAAATGTGAAAAAACATATGTAAATGATCTTCTTCATGGCTATTATAAAGAATATGATGAGAAAGGTAAACTGGTGCTGACAATGCTGTACGAAAATGGAGCCATCGTTAAATCAAGAGTTGAAGACGAACCCGATATTGAAGTTGTTAATAAATTTGACCCTGATGGAAAACTTATATATAGTGGCCCGTATCGTAATAATGTTCCGGTAGGCATTCATCGCGAATTTGACAAAGACGGAAAAGTAACCAATTCATTTATTTATAATGATAATGGCCTGTTACTTTCAGAAGGTATTATTGATGAAGCCGGAAACCGTAATGGAAAATGGAAAGATCTGTATGACAACGGAAAAGTACAGGCAGAAGGACAATATAATGATAACAGGCGAACGGGGCAGTGGAAGTTTTATAGCAAAGACGGAAAGACAGAACAGACAGGTGCATATAATAACGGGAGACCGGACGGATTGTGGACATGGTATTATGATAACGAGGCGATACTCAGGGAAGAAGAATACTTCCAGGGACAAAGGGACGGTTTATATACAGAGTATTCCGATAGTGGTGAAATAATTGCACAGGGACAATATTCCGATGGTGAAAAAAATGGTGCATGGAAATATAAATATGGGGATTTTTCGGAAGAGGGTAAATATATCATAGGGCTGAGAGATGGGATATGGAAATCATATTACAACGATGGAAAACTGAAATTCAAGGGTAACTTCATTCAGGGTAATCCTGACGGAAAGCAGAGTTTTTATTATGATACAGGCAAAATAAAGGAAGAGCAATATTACCAGATGGGTATAAGAGAGAAGACATGGAAAAAATACAATGAAGAAGGTACCCCCACTCTTCTTATTACTTATAAAAACGATGTGGAAGTTAGTATCAACGGAGTAAGAATTAAACTTCCTGCAGGTGATACAAAGCTTATTAAATAATTATTTTACTCTATGGAAGAAGACCTTAATTTCAGAAAAGATATTGTTTCCGTTACTGACAAGGAATTTGAAAAGCAATTAAGGCCATTAAGTTTTAACGACTTCAAAGGACAGAAACAGGTAATTGAAAACCTTGTTGTATTTGTAACTGCGGCAAAGCAGAGAGGAGAATCGCTCGACCATGTTTTATTACATGGACCCCCGGGATTAGGAAAAACAACACTTGCCACTATTATTGCAAATGAACTTCAGGTTAACCTCAGAGTAACTTCCGGTCCTGTACTTGACAAACCAGGCGACCTGGCGGGCCTACTGACCAATCTTCAGGAGGGCGACGTGCTGTTTATTGATGAAATACACAGATTAAGTCCGGTTGTGGAGGAATACCTTTACTCGGCTATGGAAGATTTCCAGATTGATATTATGATCGATAAAGGGCCAAGTGCAAGAAGTGTACAGCTTACACTTAATAATTTTACACTGATAGGTGCAACCACACGGTCAGGCCTTCTCACCAGTCCGTTGAGAGCCCGGTTTGGAATTAAATTCCATCTTGAATATTATGATCATCAAATACTCACAGGCATTGTCAAAAGATCATCAGGAATACTTAATATAAAAATAGATGATAATGCGGCCGTAGAGATTGCCAGAAGAAGCAGGGGAACACCAAGGATAGCAAATGCACTGCTAAGAAGAATAAGAGACTTTGCACAGGTAAAAGGATCAGGGCAAATAGATATTGATATAACAAAGTACGGATTGAATGCTCTTAATATTGACCAGCATGGTCTTGACGAAATGGACAATAGAATACTTACTGCAATTATTGATAAATTCGGGGGAGGACCTGTAGGGTTAAATACTATTTCAACTGCCGTCGGAGAAGAGAGCGGTACTATTGAAGAAGTGTATGAACCGTTTCTGATAAAAGAAGGCTATCTTAAAAGAACTCCAAGGGGACGTGAAGCTACTGAACATGCATATAAACATCTGAGAAAACAATTTGGCTATAATAAGCCAGAAACTTTATTCTAGAATCAGCTGAATATGTTACTTATCTTTTCAAGACCTTTTTTGTTAAGGATCTTTATCTTTCTCCCGTTTAACTCGACAAGCTTATCAGTTTTAAATTCAGAGAGTAACCTGATAACCGATTCAGTGGCAGTACCCACTATATTGGCAAGCTCTTCGCGTGTAAGAGAAATATTAAGGAAATTGTCGCTGTCAAGACCAAAATCATTAACAAGAAGAAGAAGAATCTCGGCAAGACGTTCTCTGACTGTTTTCTGGGCAATATCAGTAATGAAAGAATTGGCTTCTCCTAATTCATGACAGGCAAGTTTCAGCAAATCAAGCGAAAATTCCGGATTTGTTTTAATTAGAGAAATAAGTATTTCTGATGGAATAAAGCAAACCTGACAAGCTTCAATAACTTTGGCGGAAGTGCAGGCAAGCTCATTGCTTAAAACACTTCGATAAGCAATAATATCGCCTCCTTTTGCAAATCGAATAATCTGTTCCTTCCCGTCAAACCCGGTTTTAAAAACTTTAATAATTCCACTGTTAACACAATAAAACCCACTTATCCTGTTTCCTTCCTGGTATAAAATATCTCCTCGGTTGTACTGGCGGAAATCTTTTTCATAATTTAACATAACAACTTCTTCCGGAGAGAGATGCTTAAAAATAGAACCTGTTTCAAGAGCACATTTTTCACAAAGAGGTATATGGTGTTCCTGTTGTTTCATTAAAAATATTGAATTAAGTTGCTTTGTTTTAACATTCGCTAGTATATATTGTTCAGTTAAATTAAAAGGCAGTTTTGAACTGATCAAGAAATCTAAGGTCATTCTCAAAGTAGAGACGCAAATCGTTAACCTGGTATTTTAGCATTGCAGCCCTCTCAATGCCCATTCCGAAAGCAAAACCGGTATATTTATTACTGTCAATATTACATGCTTCTAAAACGTTAGGATGGACCATGCCACAACCAAGTATTTCAAGCCATCCGGTATACTTGCACACATTACAACCTTTACCGCCGCAAATCCTGCAACTTACGTCCATCTCGGCTGATGGCTCGGTAAAGGGGAAGTATGAAGGACGCAACCGGATCTCTGTATCTTTTCCAAACATCTCCCTGGCAAAAAATAAAAGAGTCTGCTTGAGATCTGCAAAGGATACATTCTGGTCGATATACAAACCCTCAATCTGGTGAAAAATACAATGAGCCCTGGCCGATATGGCTTCATTTCTGAAAACACGGCCGGGTGATATGGTTCGAATTGGAGGCTGCTGGCTTTGCATTACCCTTACCTGTACTGAGGATGTATGCGTGCGAAGCAATATGTCGCCGGGATTTGAATCTTCCTGGTCAAGACGTGAGATATAAAATGTATCCTGCATATCTCTGGCAGGATGTTCAGAAGCAAAATTCAATTTTGTGAAAACATGATTATCATCTTCGATCTCAGGACCTTCGGAAACAGTAAAGCCAATACGGCTGAAAATATCAATTATTTCATTCCTGACAATGGAAATAGGATGGCGCGATCCTGATGAATATGGAAAGGCAGGTCTGGTAAGATCAGAACCTTCAGATGAAACATCTACTGATATTAATGATGATTTAAAAAAGTTATATTTTTCCAGAGCACTTTGTTTTAACAAGTTAAGCTTTTGGCCAATATCTTTTTTTTCTGAATTGGGAACATTCCTGAAATCTTCAAAAAGCTCTGAAATAATGCCTTTTTTGCTTAAATATTTCAGGCGAAATGACTCCAGCTCTTCCGCGGAATGCAGAGTCGTTGAAGAGATTCCATCTAATAGTCGGGAAATTTTGTTAAGCATTGGCTGTTCCTCTTATTTCAATTTTTTATAATTTTTATATTAATAATCCTGACATCATTCAAGGGTTTATCATTACTGTCAGTTTGTACTGAAGCTATTTTGTCCAAGACATCAAGTCCTTCAATTACTTCTCCAAATACTGTATAGGTGCAATCGAGACGCGGAACGCCGCCAATGGTTTTATACACCTGGCGATGATCTTCGGGGATTTTATAATCCTTATTAGTTGTCAGATAATCAAACATTTTTACAGAAGCGAGATCCTGTATTTCAGAATCAGAAAGGTTCTTTCCACTAAGTTTCGCACTGTCAGCAGTCTCTTTTATTAAGCGATTGAACAAAGCCTGTTTAATATTGGAATTAATGCGTTTTTCAGCAAGATCAAGTTCATCATCATTATATTTGACACCCTGAACTATATAAAACTGTGTTCCTGATGACCTCATCGATGGATTGATATCATTACCCTCACGGGCAGCTGCCAGGGCCCCTTTCTTATGAAAATTAAGTTGGTTGAATTCAGCTGGAATGGTGTAAGTTCTAAGAGAATCGGGAAGGCTTTCTCCGGAATTAAGCCTTGTATCAGGATCACCTGCCTGTATCATAAAATTTTTAATTATCCTGTGAAATGAGATGCCATCATAAAAGTTGCTATTAATGAGTTTTATGAAATTATCACGATGGATAGGAGTGTTATCATATAATTTTAGTTTGATATCGCCCATAGTGGTTTTAATAAGTATCTGTGGGTTCTCATTATCGCTGGGCGCCTTACATGATGTTGCAAAGAAGAACAATGAAAGAAGAACTAACCTTTTAATTATTATGATCATGAGTAATATATTTTGATTAATATCATGCTTCAAAAGAGACTGCAAAGATATTTAACTTTAGGCGATACACGAAAATATTGCTTTTCAAATTGAATTATTTTATTTAAAAGAGGAAGAGAAGTTTAAGAAATAAGTGTTTAAAGATATCTTTGTAGTCGAAAAGAATATTGATTTTTATAATGAAAGTAAAAATATTAAATAAATGCAGGCATAGTCTGACGACTTACTCAACCGATGAATCAGCAGATATGGATGTCGGTTGATAATCATCTGGAAACAGAACGGTGAGATGGTGATTTTGGTCATACAGGAAAGGAATAAATATGAAAATTACAAAGTATTTGATTGGTGTCACTTTGCTTTTATTAGCAGGGACATCTTGTGGGAAAAAAATTGTGCCGGCTTCTTCTACAGGAAAGGGTAATACTCACTTTGATGAAGCATCGTATAATTATTTCTATGTTGAAGCGATAAAACAGAAGTTATTGGGAAATATAGGAGATGCTCTTAAATATTTCGAACAATGCATTAAAATTAACCCTGAAAGTGATGCGTCTTATTATCAGATGGCACAGATTGTTACTTTAAATGGAGATAATAAAGACGGGAAATATTTTATAAAAAAAGCAATCGAAATTAATGAGAAAAATGTTTGGTATCTTACGATGCTGGCCGGAATATATTACCAGGAGAAAAACCTTGACAGTGCTATTATTTATTATCAAAAAGCTGTAAAATTTTTTCCAAAAAGGGAAAGCCTGCAACTTACACTTGGTAATTTATTCGCAGAAGAGGGTAAATATGAGGATGCAAATTCAATATTTGATAGTTTCGATAAAAAATATGGCGTTAATGAAGAATCTACTCTGTCATCAATAAGAAACCTTATGGCAGAGGAAAAGTATGATGAAGCTCTGGAGAAAGCTAAGTCGCTGGTAAAACTTGAGCCCGATAATATTATGTATAATGGACTTCTTGCTGAAGTATATAGCGCGAGAGGAGATAATGAGCAGGCTCTGGCTGTTTATGATGGAATCTTGGAACGAAACCCTGATGATCCGCATACTCAATTGTCATTATGCAGCTTTCTTGTCAATACAAAAAACTATAATGAGTTATTTCTGCTTCTGAATAGTGTAATATTAAATAATAATGTAAGAAGAGAAGATAAAATTTCATTAATAGCCCGCCTTATAGATGTTCCTGATATTTATCAAGACTACGGTGATAAAATGATGATCGCAATTATGGTACTCGAGGCAAATTATAAAAATGACAATATTGTTCCTCTGCTTAGACCGGAATTGCTTATTAAGCAAAACAAGCTTTACGAAGCTGATGACAGGCTTGAAGAGATAGTATCAGAAATGCCGGATAATTATTATGCATGGGAGAAATTGCTTCTAGTGTATCTGCAGGAAGCAGATTACAAGGATTTAATGACAAAAGGAGAAGAATGCGCAACACGTTTCAACAAGTCATTTCTTGCAAAAATTCTTTATGCAAATGGTGCACTGGAAAACGGTAAATATGATATTGCCCTGGGTGAGCTAAAAAAAGCAGAAATACTTGCAGGAAACAATAAAGATTCTCTTGTACAGGTGATTACCATGAGAGCGGATGTTTATTACAGGATGAAGGATTATAAAAAAGCTTTTGAATTATTTGATGAAGCTCTGAAATATAATAATGATGATCTTACAGTGCTGAATAACTACGCATATTATCTTGCAGAACAGGATCAGAAACTGAAAGAGGCAGAGGAAATGGCAAAAAAAGTAATCGAACTGGAAGGAGACAATAATACTTTCCTCGATACATATGGATGGGTATTGTATAAGCGGGGAAAGCTTAAGGAGGCGGCAGAAGTAATGCAGAAAATAATTGGAAGCGGAGGTAAACCTGATGCGGAATATTATGAGCATTACGGATATATTCTGAAAAAAGAGAGAGAATGTGATAAGGCAATAGAAAACTGGAATATGGCCCTTAAACTTGACAGTACTAAAATCAACTTGATTAAAGAGATTGAGAATTGCAAAAAGTAATTTTAATATCGACAGTTTATATCTTACTTACAGCTTGCTCAGTTCTTAGGAAGGAAAAATCAGAAATAAGCGGAATATCGAATGATTTGACTAAAGAGAATTTGATCAAAGTACTGACGAAAGGTAATGTTTCAGATAGTAGTTTTTATATTCAAAAAGCCGAGGTGGAGATAATTACAAATGGAGAGAAGAAAAAATTCTTAGCTGCATGGAAGTATGAAAAATCTGGAAGATCATTATTAAGTTTAAGAAGCAGAACGGGAATAGAAGTAGCCAGGGTTTTAATTACAAAGGATACAGTGCTTGTAAACGACAGAATAAACCGAAAAATATATTATGGAAAAGGAGAATATATAGGTAGAAAATATAATGTTACTGTTTCTTCTTTGCCTGTTGTTATCGGAGATTTTATAGGAGGAAATTATTATTTAAATCAGTTGGTAAAATGTTACGCAGGAAGTATAAATTTGCAAACGGCAGTAAAAGGTTTGAAAACTGATTATATTATAGATTGTAAAAAAGGTAAAGTTATTTCAACCACTATCTATAATAGCCTGAATGAAAAGGAATTAGATATTAATTTTTCAAAATTTATCAAAGTTGAAGAAAAAATTCTGGCTTCAAGGGTTTCAGTTAAATATTATAAGAATGATTCTGAAGTGAATATTAAAATAGATAAGATTGTTTGCCCATGGGATGGAAAAGTTGAATTCATACGGGGTAAAAAATATGAAGTTCTGGAACTTAAATAGATTTCGATTTAAAATAGGATAAGGTCTTTATAATCAGGTTGATTAAATAGAAGAAGATTATAAAATGAATTAATTATAATATTTTGCTGATGAAATATTTAGTACTTTTTACTATAATATTTTTTGGTTTTGTAAAATGTTTAAATGGTCAGACAAGAGCCGAACTGGAAGAGAAGAGAAACAAGACTCTTGAGGATATCTCATATACTGATAATCTTTTAAAAGCTACTGCACGAGAGAAGAATCAAAATATAGGCGCTATAAAGATTATTGGTAATAAACTTAATTTAAGAGAAAATGTTATAAAAAGTATGAGAGAAGAAGTAGATCTTCTTTCAGAAAGAATTGACCTGAATACACTCGCGATAGGAATGATGGAAAGTGACCTTGTTCAACTGAAAAATGATTACGCAAAAGCTGTACTTAATTCGTACAGGCTTGAAAAAGGTAATCCGGAGATTGTTTATATTCTTTCTGCCAGGGATTTTAATCAGGGATACAAAAGACTAAAATATTTGCAACAAATAACAAAATTCAGAAGAAATGAAGCAGAAATAATTCTTGAATTAAAGGGACAGATTGAAGATACAAAGGAGAGACTTGAAAGTGATTTAAAGAAAGTATCTGATCTGAAAGCGAAAGAGGAACAACAAAAATCTTTACTACAGAATGAGCAAAAGAGAATGAATTATATGGTTCAGACTTTAGGGAATAGGGAAAAAAAGCTTAGAAAAGATCTTGAAGAAAAAAAGAGAATAGCAAGAAAAATAGAAAATGAAATAGCCAGGCTTATTGAAGAAGAGAGAAAAAGGACTATTAAATCGGAAAATACACCAGAACAAAAGCTGATAGGCGATAATTTTGCGGAAAATATGGGAAGGTTGCCCTGGCCTGTGGAGAAAGGAATTATTACAAGTCATTTTGGCGTACAGAAACATCCGGTTTTAAAGTACCTCACAGAAGATAACATTGGAATAGAAATAACGAGTTCGGGAAAAGTGTATGCTCGCAGTATTTTCCAGGGAGAAGTAGTTAAAGTATTTGCAATTTCGGGTGCAAACATGACTGTTATAATACGACATGGTAAATATTTATCTGTGTATGCTAACATTGTCAATGTAAAAATTAAAGCTGGAGACAAAGTAAACACAAAACAAATTATAGGTGAGGTCTATTCTGATCCGGATAATAACAATAATTGTGTCTTAAAGTTTATGATTTTTGAGACAAAATACCAGGATCCTGAGTTATGGATAGCAAAAAATTAGATGTAATTATGTAACAAATAATACATATTTAAGTATAAAGGGGAGCATTTAAGAGAGTATGTATAAGAAAATTAAAATAGAGTCAAACATAGTAAACCTGCGAATTGTAGAAAATGCAATAGATGAAACTACAAACGAAATAGGTATAACTCAGGACAATTATGGTAAAGTTTTAGTGTCAACACTGGAAGCGGTTAATAATGCTATTATACATGGTAATAAATCTAATCCGGAGAAAATAGTAGATATTGAAATTGCATTTAAAAGCAACAATCTCAAAATAAAAATTACAGATGAAGGAATTGGATTCAGACCGGAGGAAATTAAGGATCCGACTATGCCTGAAAACCTTGAAGCGCTGAATGGTAGAGGTATATTTTTAATGTCGCATTTAGCGGATAAAATCAGGTATAGTAAAAGAGGAAACAGAGTTACAATTACATTTAATAATATAATATCTTGAGTATAAAAGTTTTCTATGACGAGACGAATTTCAGGCTAAAAGGCTGGAGAAAAATAAAACAATTAATAGAA
>Ga0315542_1000163_pt1 | contig 38203 bp, 29 predicted proteins | sample SalMarSW160120MG_FD_202541 | JGI IMG/M metagenome (GOLD analysis project Ga0315542, IMG submission 202541) | Salt marsh sediment microbial communities from the Plum Island Ecosystem LTER, Massachusetts, United States - Salt Marsh Sediment SW1601-20 ...
AAATCCGGTGCCACGCGGCGCGGGAGGGGCGCCGGCGGGCCGATCCTCGGCGGTCCCTTGCAGGAGGCGTGCCGGAAGGGGCAGCGGGGCCGCCCGGCGGCCCCGCTCGTGGAAAGGGAGAGGCAGGAACGCTACTTGTGCAGCTCCTGGATCGCCTCGGTCAAGGGCGGCAGGATCTTGAACAGGTCGGCCACGATCCCGTAGTCGGCCACCTTGAAGATGGGCGCGTTGGCGTCCTTATTGATGGCCACGATGCACTTGGCGGAGCTCATGCCCGCCAGGTGCTGGATGGCGCCGCTGATGCCGCAGGCGATGTAGAGGTTTGGGCTGACGGTCTTGCCGGTCTGGCCCACCTGGTGGGGATAGTCCACCCAGCCGGCGTCGACGATGGCGCGGCTGGCGCCGGGGGCAGCGCCCAGGGCGTCCGCCAGCGCCTCGATCAGCTGGTAGTTCTCCGGCCCCTTGATGCCGCGGCCACCGGAGACCACGATCTCGGCCTCGGTCAGGTCGACCTTCTTGCCCTCGCCCTTCAGGATCTCCTTCACCACGGCCTTCGGGGTCACGCCTGCCAGGCCCGGGTCGAAACTCTCCTCGGCGGCGGTGCCGCCCGTCTCCTTCAGGGTGAAGGCGTTGGGCCGGATGCCGACGATGACGAAATCACTCTTGGGGCGGACGTCGACGTAGCACTTGCCGGCGAAGATGGGCCGGCGCACTTCCAGGCCGCCGTCCAGCTTCAGGCCCACGCTGTCGCTGATGGCGGGGCACTGCAGCTTGGCGGCCAGCTTGGGGGCCAGGTCCTTGCCCATGGCGGTGGCGCCCATGAGCAAGAGGTCGGGCTTCTGGGCCTCGACGAAGCTCTTCAGCGCGACGGCGTAGGCCTCGCTGTTGTAGAGCTTGAAGTGCTCGCTGGCGGCGACGAACAGCTTGTGGGCGCCGTACTTGCCCGCCGTGGCCGCCGTGTCGCAGGCCGCGGCGTGCAGGTGCACCCCCCAGACCTCGCCACCGGCGGCGTCGACGAGGCGGCGGGCCTCGCTCAGCATCTGCCAGGCGATCTTCCGCACTTCACCTTCGCGCTGCTCTATGAATACGGCGATGTTCGGCATGATTCTCTCCCCTTCTCAGATGACCTTGGCTTCCTCACGCAGCAGGCGCGCGAGCTCCTTCGCGGCCGCGACCGGATCATCGGCCTCGACGAGCTTGCACTCGCCGCGCGGCGGCGGGGGAGAGTAGAGCTTGTACTCCACGAGCGGCGCGGGCGGTTCGAGGCCCAGATCGGCGCAGGTCAGCGTCTGCAGCGGCTTGGCCCCGGCCTTCATGATGTTGGGCAGACTCGGCAGGCGCGGCTCGTTCAGCCCCTTCTGGCAGGTGATGAGGGCGGGCAGGGGCGCGGTGACGATCTCCTTGGCCCCCTCGATCTCGCGCGTGGCGGTCAGCTGGCCATCCTCCAGGTCCAGCTTCGTGACCACCGAGACGTGGGGCAGGCCCAGCAGCTCGGCCACCATGACGCCCACCTGGCTGCTGTCGCCGTCGATGGCCTTGATGCCGCACAGGATCAGGTCGTACGACTCCTTCTGCAGGACCGCCGCCAGGACCTTGGCGGTGCCCAGCTCGTCCAGCTCGCCGAGGGCCGGATCGTTCACGAGCACGGCCTTGTCGCAGCCCACGGCGAGGCAGTCCTTCTTAAGGGTCTCCTTGACCCGGTCGGTCCCGATGGTGATGGCGGTCACCTCGCAGCCGGCGGTGCGTTCCTTGATCTGGACCGCTTCCTCGACGGCGAAGGCATCGTAGGGATTGAGCACCCGGGTGAAGCCGGATTCGTCCAGGGCGGGAGCCGGCTTCTTCAGCGTGATCCGGGTCTCCGAATCTGGCACCTGTTTCACACAGACAGCGATCTTCATGAATCCTCCTCGGACGAGGCCAGCGGTTCCAGCGGTCCGGTCGCGGAGACTTCCCTCGACGCCGCCCGGGGACAGGGCTGACAGGCGCGGGGTTCTGAAATAATAGAAGCAGGTTGCGAGGGCGTCAAACGAAGGGTCTGCGGCTCACTGGATGTAGCCCAGGGCTCGCAGCTCGCGATCCTGCGCCGGCTCGGGAGCGGCCGCGACGGGGGGCGAGCCGTCCTCGACGGCGATCTCCTGCTGCTGCCGGCTCCAGTCCCGCAGCCGCGCGAGCTCGCCCGGGATCTCCGGCGGCCAGTCCTGCTCCGGGAGCGGTCGCTGCTCCAGCCGATCGCGGACGTAGTCGTAGACCTCGACCTCGCCGTCGTCGAGCGAGGTCAGGATGTGGTAGCGGTCGGTGGTGAGCGCGCGGCGCCGGCCGTTCCACGGCAGCTCGCTGTAGGCCCGGTTCTTCCAGCCGGGCGCGTAGCCGTTGATCAGGCCCAGCAGGCTCTTTCCCTGCACGCGGTCCGCCGGCCGTGCGCCGGCGATGTCCAGCAGGGTCGGCAGGACGTCGGTCAGCTCCACGATCTCGGGGACCCGGTGCACCGAGCCGGGGCCGCCGGGAGGCCGCACCACCAGCGGCACCCGGGTCACGGTGTGGTAGAGCTTCTCGTGCAGCACCGAGCCGTGCTCGGTGAACTCCTCGCCGTGATCGGAGGTGACGATCAGCCAGGTGTGCGCCAGCAGGCCGCGCTCCTGCAGGCCCCGCACCAGCTCGCCGATCCACTCGTCGGCGTAGCGGACACCGCCGTCGTAGCGGTCGCCGATGTACTTCACGTCCGCGGGCGAGAGGCCGTTGCCCGCGGCGGGATCCCGGTGCATCCGCTCGCGGATCGCCTCGAGCGCGCCGGCGGTGGGCTCGAAATCGCCCGCGTAGTCGGGATCGGTGAACAGGTCCCGGTAAGGCGGCGGCGGATCGTAGGGGCTGTGCACGTCGTAGCAGTGCAGGAAGATGAAGTAGGCCTGGTCGCGCAGCTCGTGGTCGATCCAGCCCAGGGCCTGCGGCACGGAGGCGGCGATTCCCTTGCGCTGGTCGTCGAAGCGCTCGAATCCCTGCCCGAAGCCGACGCGGGCCCGCAGGTAACCGCCGTCCGTGGTGGCGAAGGTGCGGTAGCCCGCCTCGCGGAGGTACTCCGTCAGCGTGAAGCGCCGGTCCGGCAGGTGATCGGCGTTGCCGGTGAAGCCGTGCACGGTGGGATACAGGGAGGTGAAGAGGGACATGTGCGCGGGCGGCGTGTTGGGGGCCGGGCTGATGCAGCGCTCGAAGAGGACCCCGTCCAGGGCCAGGTGGTCCAGGAAGGGGGTGGCGGGGCGATCGTAGCCCAGGCTGCGCAGGCGGTCCGCCCGCAGGGTGTCGATGGAGACCAGGATGATGTCGGGCCGAAAGCGGGCCGCGCCGTGGATGGCCCGCGCACCCAGGCCGACGGCCAGCGGGAAGAGCAGCGCCACCAGCCAGCTCGCCGGATGGCGCAGGGCTCGCCGGATCCCGGCCGTTCGGGCGGGACGGCGGCCGAGCCAACGCTGCAGGAGCAGGTCCACACCCACCCCCACGGCGGCCCCGGCCAGGGCCAGCAGCAGGTTCACGCCCCAGACGTCCGCCCGCAACAGCGCCCGGGGCAGCGGCATCCCCAGCAGATGGCGCTGCTGCAGCCAGAAGGCCGCGAAGCGGGCCCGGTTCACCGGCTCCGCCAGCGCCAGGAAAGCGCCGGCGCCGGCCGCGAGAGCCAGCAGCCGCAGGAGGAGTTTCGTCCCGTCGCCGCCGGCCCTGGCGCGCACGGCGGCGGCCAGCGCGAGCAGGATCGCCGCGCCGAGGCCCCAGGGAACCAGCTGCCAGGTCCGGACCTGCAGGATCAGCAGCAGGCTATGCCAGAATCCGTGGACGAGATAGGTCTGCCGGAGACCCGTGATCAGGGTCAGCAGCAGCGCCGCAATGCCGGCCGCCAGCAGCCCCGCCGCCACCACGCCGAGGGCGTCCCGTGCTCGCTCCAACCCCTTCATCGATCTCTCTCCCGGCGGCGGTCTCCGCGGCCGCCGCCGTGGCTGACAATAGACGGGCCGCCCGGACCGGTCAACCGGACCCGCTGCCGGCCCCGGCGCCCTCCTGGCGGAGGGCATCATATTCCGCTTGAGCCCCTCCTGGCCCCCACCTATTATGGAGCTCGCGCTAAATGATTATGATAGGCAAGGTTGGCAGCAACCTGCCCCGAATCGGCCCCGGCCGCGAATTGAGGAACACCGCCGGTGAAGAATGGTGCCCGCAAGCAGGAGGCTCTGGCCCGCATCCGGGCGGCCGGCGTGGTCGGGGCCGGAGGCTCCGGGTTCCCCACCTACGTCAAGCTGGCCGCCGCCTGCGACACGGTCATCGTGAACGGGGCCGAGTGCGAGCCCTTGCTGGAGAAGGACCAGTGGTTGCTCGCGCAGGAGACCGAGGGCGTGCTGGACGGTCTGCAGCGCGTGGCCGAGTTGGTCGGGGCGCGGCGCAAGCTGGTGGCCGTCAAGCGCAAGCGGTCCGAGCTGGTCGAGAGCCTGCGGCGGGCCTGCGCGCGCCTCCGCAGCGTCGAGGTCGTCCCGCTCACGGACACCTATCCTGCAGGCGACGAGTTCGTGCTGGTCCACGCGCTGACCGGCCGCCGGCCGCCTCCGGCGGGCTTTCCCACCGACGTGGGGGTGCTGGTGCAGAACGACGAGACGCTCCTGAACGTCTCGCGGGCCCTGGCGGGGGAGCCGGTCACGACGACCTGGCTGACGGTGTGCGGCGACGTGGCCCGGCCGTTCACCGCGGCGGTGCCGCTGGGGACGAGCACGGGTGAGCTGCTGGCGCAGGCCGGCGGCTTCACGGGCCGCACGCGGGACGGGGCGCGCAGCTGGGTGGCCATGGAGGGTGGCGCCATGATGGGGCGCCCGTGCACCGATCCGGCCCATCCGGTCACCCGCACGACGGCGGCCCTGCTTTTTTTGCCGGCGGATCATCGCGTGGTGCGCTTCGCCAGCCGCACGGAGCAGGTGCAGCGGGCGGTCAACCGGTCGGCCTGCGACCAGTGCACGTACTGCACGCAGTTCTGCCCCCGCTACCTGCTGGGCTATGCGATCGAACCGCACCGCGTCATGCGGGCGGCCGGCTTCGCCGCCGACCGGGCCGACGAGTTCGATCCCTGGGGCCGCCTCTGCTGCGAGTGCGGCATCTGTGATCTGTACGCCTGTCCCGAGGATCTCTCGCCCCGCGATGCCTGCCGCACCGCCAAGCGGCGCACCGCGGCCCTGGCCGCCCCGCCGCCCCTGCCCCCGGATCGCGGGACGGTTCATCCGCTGCGGGAAGGCCGCCTGCTGCCGCTGTCCATGCTCAAGCAGCGGCTGGATCTGCGGCGCTACGACCGGCCGGCGCCCTTCCGCAAGCTCGAACCCCTGCCCGAGCAGGTGGTGGTGCTGCACAGGCAGCACGTCGGCGCGACGGGGCGTTCCCTGGTGCAGGAGGGGCAGACCGTGGCGGCGGGCTCCCCGCTGACCGAGGTCCCGGAGCAGGCGCTGGGGGTGCCGGTACACGCCCCTTTCGCCGGGACGGTGCGTGAGGTGAGCCCCGAGGCCACCGTCCTGGAACGCGGTCTCTGAGCGCCGTGGCCTCCGGGGCCGCGACGAAGCGGGCGGCCGCGGCCGCCGGGAGAGAGTCGATGGAGAACACACCCTCCCTCGGGATGATCGAGACCAGCAATGTGGTGCGGGGCATCGAGGCGGCCGACGCCATGCTGAAGGCGGCCGCCGTGGAGCTGGTGCTGAACCGCTCCGTCTGCTCGGGCAAGTACGTGGTTATGGTCCGGGGGGACGTGGGCGCGGTCCAGTCCAGCGTGGCGGCCGGAGCCGAGGTGGCGGCCGATGCGCTGGTGGACGAGATGGTGCTGCCCCACGTGCACGCGGCCGTGGTGCCGGCCCTGGGGAACGTCTGTCAGCCCCGCGCGCTGGAGGCCCTGGGCATCGTCGAGACCTTCAGCGTCGCCACCATGCTCGCAGCGGCCGACGGGGCCTGCAAGACGTCTCCCATCGCCATCATGGAGCTGCGGCTGGCCATGGCCCTGGGCGGCAAGGCCTTCCTGACCTTCACCGGCGAGGTGGCCGCGGTCCGCGCCGCCACGCAGAACGCCGCCGCCATCGCCCGCGCCAAGGGAATGCTCGTGGACAGCACCGTCATCGCACGCCCACGCCCCGAGATCGTCCGGGATCTGATTTGAGTCCCGGCCTGGACATCCAGACAGGAGCAGCGGCACGGTGAACGAGACGACCTGCGACCTCGTGGTGATCGGCGCCGGACCCGGCGGCTACGTGGCTGCGGCCCGGGGCGCGCAGCTCGGCCTGCGGACGGTGCTCGTGGAAGAGGACGCGCGTCTGGGCGGAACCTGCCTGCTGCGCGGCTGCGTGCCGACCAAGGCCCTCATCCAGGCCGCCGAGGTGTGGCAGCTCTGCCGCAAGGGCGCCCGCAACTTCGGGATCGCGGTCGGCGAGGCCGGCTTCGACTGGTCCCGCGTCCAGAAACGCAAGGAGATGGCCATCACCAAGGGCAGCAAGGGCGTGGAGCTGCTCATGCAGGAGAAGGGCGTCACGGTCGTGCGCGGCCGCGGGCGGCTGGCCGGCGGCGGCCGCGTCGTGGTGACGCGCGACGGCGGCGAGCCGCAGCAGCTGTCGGCCCGCAAGATCGTGCTGGCCACCGGTTCCGTCCCGGCCGGCATCCCCGGCCTGGAACCCGACGGCGAGCGCCTGCTGACGAGCGATCATCTGCTGCAGATCGATCACGTGCCCGGCTCCCTCGTGGTGCTCGGCGCCGGCGCGGTGGGCGTGGAGTTCGCCGCCGTCATGACCGCCTTCGGCTGCAAGGTCACCCTGGTGGAGATGTTGCCCCGGGTGCTGCCCCTCGAGGATCCGGAGTGCAGCGAGGTGGTGGCCGCGCACCTGCGGCGGCGGGGCATGAAGATCCACACCGGTACGCGGGCCGCGGCCGTGACCGCGCGCGGCGACGGGGTCACGGTGCAGCTGCGCCGCGAGGACGATGGTTCCGAGGCCGAAGTTCTCGCCGAGCGGCTGCTGCTGGCCGTGGGGCGCCGCCCCGCCACGCGGGACGTGGGCCTGGAGGAGACGGCGGCCGCGCGGGATCCGCGCGGCTTCGTGTTCGTGGACGGCATGATGGAGACGTCCGAACCGGGGCTCTACGCCATCGGCGACGTGGTGCCCACGCCGCAGCTAGCCCATCTGGCCTCGCGCGAGGCCCTGGTGGCCGTGGGGCACGCGGCCGGCCGGCCCCTGGCGCCGATCCGCTACGACCACGTACCGTCCTGCACCTACAGCAGCCCGGAGGTGGCCTCGGTGGGCCTGACCGAGGAGGCGGCCCGGCAGCGGGGACACCGGGTACGGGTGGGGCGTTTCCCCTTCGCGGCCCTGGCCAAGGCCTCCATCCTGGGCGAGCCGCACGGCTTTGTGAAGATCGTGAGCGATGCCGAGGCGGGCACGGTGCTCGGCGCCCACATGGTGGGTCCGCGGGTGACCGAGCTGATCGCGGAGGCGACGACGGCCCTGGGTCTGGAGGCGGACATGGCGGCCTGGAGCGGGATCATTCACCCGCATCCGACGCTCAGCGAGGCGGTCCTGGAGGCGCTGCACGCCGCCCTCGGCGAGCCCCTGCACGGCGGCTAGCCGGGTCGGCTCCCGCCCCGGCGCAAGGATGAAGCGATGCAGAGGTACAGGCAGGATTTCCTCGGCGCGCTGGCGGATCTGCTGGGCCGCGAGAGCTGCCTGACCGATACCGCCGCCCGGGCCGTCTACGCCCGCGACGCTTCCCACCTGACCCTCGGCCGGCCCCTGGCCGTGGCGCTCCCGGCCGACGCCGAGCAGCTGGCCGCCGTGCTGAGGCTCTGTCAGGCGCAGCGGATCCCGTTCGTGGCGCGCGGCGCCGGCACCGGTCTGAGCGGCGGCGCCATCCCGCAGGAGGCCGCTCTCGTCATCTCCCTGGCTCGCCTGGACGAGCTGGGGCCCGTCGAGCCCGCCACGGGGACGGTGACCGCCGGAGCCGGCGTGGTGAACGAGCGGGTCAGCCGCAAGCTGGCCCCCGTCGGCCTGCAGTTCGCGCCCGATCCCAGCAGCCAGAGCGCGGCCACCATCGGCGGCAACGTGGCGGAGAACGCCGGCGGATCGCACTGTCTGAGGGTCGGGGTCACCCTGCACCACGTGGCGCGCCTGGACTGGCTCGACGCCAGGGGGCAGGCCTGGGGCACGGGGCGCGGTCTGGCCGCCGAGCGCGGGATGGACCTGACCAGCTTGCTGGTGGGCAGCGAGGGATGTCTGGGCGTGGTGACGGCCGCCGACCTGCGCCTGCAGCCGGTCCCCGCGGCGGTGGCCACGCTGCTGGCCGTCTTTCCCCGCCTCGAATCCGCGACGCAGGCCGTCCTGGCGCTGATGGGGGGCGGTGTCCTGCCCGCGGCGGTGGAGATGGTGGACCGGGCCATGCTCGAGGTCGTCGAGCGGGCCTTCCACTTCGGCTTGCCCACCGACGCCGAAGCGGCCCTCATCGTGGATCTGGAAGGCGTCCCCGAGGCCGTGGACGAGGATGCGGCCCTGGCCGCCGCGTTCCTGCGGGAGGAGGGGGCGCGCGACGTGCGCCGGGCCCGCGACGAGGCCGAACGGCTGGAGCTCTGGCAGGGCCGCAAGAAGGCCTTCGGCGCCGTGGGCCGGCTGGCGCCCACCTACATCAGCATGGACGTGGTGGTTCCGCTGGGCCGTCTGCCCGCGATGGTGCACGCCATCGAGCACGTGCGCACCGAGCACGGCGTGCAGATCGCCACCGCCCTGCACGCGGGCGACGGCAACGTCCACCCGGGCGTGCTGTTCGACGATCGCGACGCCGAATCGGCGGCCCGCGCCCATCGCGCCGCCAACGCCATCCTCATGCAGGCGCTGGCGCTGGGTGGCAGCGTATCGGGAGAGCACGGCATCGGCATCGAGAAGCTGCACGTGCTGCGGCTGCAGCTGGACCGCAACGCGGCGGGACTGATGCGGGGGATCAAGCGCCTCTGCGATCCCGGCGGCCTCTGCAATCCCGGCAAGGCGCTGCCGCTGGATCCGGCCTCCTGCCCCGAGCCGCCGCCCGTGCCGGGCGCCCCGGAGTTCGCCTGGGACAGCCTGACCGTCACCGCCCCCGCCGAGACCAGCCTCGCCGAGCTGCAGGCGGCGGCACTCGCGCGCGGTCTCTGGATCCCCGTGGGCAGCCTGCGTCCGCTGGAGGCGGGGCCCGGTCCGGGGCTGGGCACGGCTCCGGCCGTGGGGGAGCTGATCGATCGCCTCCTGCCCGGCCCCTCGCTCCTCGGCACCGGTACCGCGCGCGATTTCCTGCTCGAGCTGTGGGCCGAGACCGGAGACGGCCGGCCGTTCCATGCCGGTGCCCCCGTCCTCAAGAACGTGGCCGGCCTCGACCTGGTGCACCTGCCCTGCGGCGCCGGCGCCCTGCTGACGAAGATCCAGGGTGCCACCTTCCAGCTGCGGCCGACCCCGCCCCACGCGGCCCTCTGGCATTTCCGCAGCGAGCAGGAGGGGCCCGATGCTCCCGCCCTGGCCGCGCTCCTGGAGGAGCTGGCGAGCTGGGAGGCGGCTCTGTCGGCGCCGGTGTGCATCATGGATGCCTTCGAGGTGGGGGCCCGGGGCGTGGCCGTCCTGGCCGGCGGGCGCGATCGGGAATGGGATCTGACGAGCAAGGGGGAGACCATCGCGCGCTGGGCGGCTGCGGCGGGGCTGTCGCCCTCCGTGCGCGAGATCGTGCCGTTCGCCCGGGTCGGGGAGCTGCTGGAGCATCCCGCCCTGCCCGGATGGGCGCGGCGCAGCGGCGAGTGGACCTTCCTGGCCCGGACACCCGGCTCCCGGGACTGGCCCTCCTTCCTGACGCGAGAGCGGGCCATCTGGCAAGGGGCGCCGCCCCTGCTCTGGGTGCCGCTGGCCCGTTGCGAACCGGGCCCGGGGTGGCACGCCGACACCCTCTACCGTGCCGGCCAGGCCACCCCGCCGCCGGCTCCGGGCCCCGGCGTGCCGCCCTGGTTGCTGGTGGGCCTGAAGGAGCTTTTCGATCCCAAGGGCTGGCTGGGTGAGCCGGAGTGGTTCGAACGGATGCGGGAGGAGCTGACGTGAGCACCCTGCCGCGGCGGAGTGCGGAACATCGCGGGGCTGCGGGCGAGATCGCGCCGGAGCAGCGCCAGCGCCTGCAGCGGGATCTGGACCTCCTGCTGCGCAGCTGCATCCAGTGCGGACTCTGCCTGCCCCACTGCGCCACCTACCTGGCCAGCGGCAGCGAGGTCCAGTCGCCCCGCGGGCGTCTCCTGCTGCTGCGGGATCTGCTCGCCGGCCGGCTGCCGAGGGGGCAGCGCGACGTGCTACGAGCCTTCGACCTCTGCCTGGGCTGCCATGCCTGCGAGACGGCCTGCCCCAGCGGCGTCTCCTTCGAGCTCTTCGAGTTCGCCAAGGCCCTGGCCTTCCGGGAGCTGCCGGGTGCCGGGTTGCCTTTTCCCGGCCTGCGTCTGTCCTCACGCTCCGGGCTGCGCGTGCTGCGGGCCGGGGCCGGTCTGGCGCGGAGCCTTCTGCGACGCCTGCGCGGGCCCGCCTGGCGCCAGCGCCTGGCCAGGGGGCCCGCCTGGCTGCGCCCCTGGGCGCGCAAACTGGGCACCCTGCCCTGCTCCCCCGAGAGGAATGCCGAGCTGGTGGCCCTGCTGGACGGACTGGCGGCGCGGGCGAGGCTCCGGGCTGGCGGCGGAGCCGCAGCTTCCGCTGCGCCATCGACGGCCGGTGCCGGAACCGGAGCACCCGCAGTGGCCTTCTTCCGCGGCTGCGTCAACGATGTCCTGCTGCCCGGGAGCGCGCGACGGCTGCGGGACCTCCTGGCGGCCGCAGGTTGCCGGCTGCTCGTGCCCGCCGGACAGGAATGCTGCGGTGCCCTCGCGGCGCACACCGGCCGCGGCGACGTGGCCGCACGCCAGCGGGCAGGGAACAGCAAGGCCCTCGGCGCCGCCCTCGCGGGCTGCGACGCTCTGGTGGTGGAAGCGGCCGGCTGCGGCCTCGAGCTGAAGGGCTACCCTCCCGAGGTGGCGGCCAAGGTCGTCGACGCAGCGGTCCTGCTGGCGGACCTGCCGCTGCCCCGACTCCGGCCGGTGCCGCTGCGCGTGGTCCTGCACGATCCCTGCCACGCCCGGCACGGCCAGGGTATCATCACCGAACCCAGGCGCCTGCTCCGGCGCATCCCCGGCCTGCAGCTGTGCGAACCGGAGGAGGCCGAGGTCTGCTGCGGCAGCGGAGGTGCCTACAGCTTGATGCACCCGGATCTGTCCGCTGCCATGGGGCGGCGCAAGGCCGAGAAGCTGGCGGCCACGGGCGCCGACCTGGTGGTCACCGGCAATCCCGGCTGTCTGGGGCAGATCGCCGACGCCCTGGCCTTCGTGGCGCCGGAGCTGCCGGTGATTCCCCTGACGGACCTCGTCTGGTACGCCTGCCTGGGTGGGCGCCGAGACTGATCGACGATCGCGCGATGATCCGGGGGATGGGAAGCCACCATGGGCGAGCGGGACTCCTTCGAGCTGATCAGGACGGCCCAGGGCTGGACCATGGGCCGCTTTCGGGCCCTGGCGGAGCTGCCGGACGTGGCGCACGGCGTGACCACGCGGCAGGCCCCGCTGCTGCCCGCCGATGTCCGGGAGCCGGCGGCGATCGCCGGCATGCACGAGGTGGCCGAGGCTCTGGGCCTGCGCCGGGTGGCCTGGTGCCGCCAGGTGCACGGTGGCACCGTGCGGATCGTGGCCGCCGGCGGGTTCCAGGGCGAGGCGGACGCCCTGGTGACGGGCGCACCCGGCCTGGGCGTGCTGGGCCGCAGTGCGGATTGCCCCCTGATCCTGGCGGTGGGACCGGCACCGCGCGCCATCGGCAGCTGGGTCGTCGGCGTCGCCCACGCCTCCTGGCGCTCCACCCTGGCCGGCGTGACGGGCCGCATGATCGAGGTCCTGCAGGAGCGTTTCGCCGCGAATCCCGCGACCCTGGAGCTGGGCATCTGCCCCTCGGCCGGCCCCTGCTGCTACGAGGTGGGGGAAGAGGTCCATGCGGCCGCCCTGGACGCCCTCGGGCCGCAGATCGCGGACTGCTTCGAGCGCCGTGAGGGACGCCTCCACTTCGACCTCTGGCGCGCCAACGCCATGCAGCTGCAGGCGGCCGGGGTTCCGGCCGAACGGATCCACGTGGCCGGGATCTGCACCATCTGCCGTCACGACATCTTCCCCAGCCATCGCGCCGAGGGCGGCCTGACCGCCCGCTTCGCCGCCCTGGTGGGGCTCAGCTGAGGGGCCGGGGCACGGCGGACTTTCCTCAGCAATGCCGTCAAAACCCCCGCAGACATCTTGACAGGCCCCCCATTGTTTGATAACCTTATAACGATTAAGTAATGTAGTAATTCGATCTCCGGGCCGAAGCGGCAGGATCCGTCATGCCCCGCACCGCGACCGCACCCGCCCCCGCCGTTCTCCTGCAGGCCGTCGGCGAGACGACCCGCCTGCGCCTGCTGCGCCTGCTGGCCAAGGAGGAGCTGAACGTCCAGGAGCTGGTGCGCATCCTCGGCATGAGCCAGCCGCGGATCTCCAAGCACCTGGCGGTGCTCAGGGACGCCGGCTGGATCCGCCAGCGCCGCGAGGGGACCTGGTCCTGGTACCGGGCGCGGGAGCCGGAGACCTTCGTCGGCGGCGCGGCGCTCTGCGCCAGCGTCCTGCAGGCCGCCGGCAGCGAGCCAGCGGCGGTCGCGGACGATGCCGCCCTGGCCGGCGTGCTGGCCGAGCGGGATGCGCGCAGCCGGGACTTCTTCGCGGGCGTCGTCGGCAAGTGGGACGAGATCCGCCGCACCTACGAGCACGCGGACATCAGGCTGAGCGTGCTCGGCGCCCTGGTGGATCCCGGGCTGGAGGTGATCGACATCGGCACCGGCACCGGCGCCCTGCTGCCCCTGCTGGCGGGCGTGGTGCAGCGGGTGGTCGCGGTGGACAACAGCCCGGCCATGCTCGCGCGGGCCCGGGTTCTCTGCGAGCGCGCGGAGCTGACCGGCGTCGAGTTCGCGCAGGCGGACATCCAGGAGCTGCCGTTCCCGGACGGCGGATTCGATGCCGCGTTCTGCTCGATGGTGCTGCACCACGTGGCCCGGCCGGCCCGGGCGGTCGGCGAGATGGCCCGCGTGGTGCGACCGGGCGGCAAGGCAGTGGTGATCGCCTTCACCCGCCACAACCTGACCTGGATGCGCGAGGAGCTGGCGCATCAGTGGCTGGGTTTCGCGCGGGAGGAGATCGAGCAGCTGTTCCGCGACGCCGGCCTGCATCTGCGCCGGTACCTCGTGCGCAGCCGTCTGGCCGCCGACAGGCCGCGGCGCGGCGAGCGCGGTCCGCAGTGGCCCGACGTCTTCCTGGCCGAGGCCATCAAGAGTTCTGGTTGATGAAGTGGGCGGAGGCCGGTTGCAATCCACCCCGCCCCGGCAGGCACGCAAACCTCAGGAGGAGAGATGACGAGCAAGGGTGACAACTATCAGGTGGCCGACATCGGCCTGGCCGAGAAGGGACGCATGCGCATCGACTGGGCCGAGTCCCACATGCCGGTCCTGATGGCCCTGCGCGAGCAGCACGGCCCGCGGCAGAGCCTGAAGGGCATGCGCGTGGCCGGCTGCCTGCACGTGACCAAGGAGACGGCGGTTCTCGTCGAGACCCTGCGCGCGGCGGGCGCGGAGGTCTCCTGGTCCGGCTGCAATCCCCTCTCCACCCAGGACGAGGTGGCGGCGGCTCTCGCCGCGCGCGGCACCTCGATCTACGCCTGGCACGGCATGACGGTGGAGGAGTTCTACTGGGCCATCGACAGGACGCTGGAGTTCAAGCCCGCCTTGACCCTGGATGACGGCGCGGACCTGATCTTCTCGGTGCACAACCGGCACCCCGAGCTGGCCGCAACCATCATCGGCGGCACCGAGGAGACCACCACCGGCGTCCACCGCTTGCGCGCCATGGCCGCCGACGGCGCCTTGAAGTACCCCATCATCGCCGTCAACGACGCCGAGACGAAGTGGGACTTCGACAACGTCTTCGGCACCGGGCAGTCCAGCGTGGACGGTATCCTGCGCGCCACGAGCGTGCTGCTGGCCGGCAAGAACTTCGTGGTGGCCGGCTTCGGCCACTGCGGCGGGGGCTGCGCCATGCGCGCCGCGGGCCAGGGGGCCAACGTCATCGTCACGGAGGTCAAGGCGACGGCCGCCCTGAAGGCGCTGTTGAACGGACACCGGGTCATGACCATGGACGAGGCGGCGGCGGTCGGCGACATCTTCATCACCGCCACCGGCATGAAGGACGTCATCGTCGGCCGTCACTTCGAGAAGATGAAGGACGGCGCGGTGGTCTGCAACACCGGACACTACGACTGCGAGATCAACCTCAAGGACCTGGAGGCCATGACGAAGTCCTCCCGCGAGATCCGGCCCAACTGCGATGAGCACACCCTCGCCGACGGCCGCCGGATCTACGTGCTGGCCAAGGGCCGTCTGGTGAACCTGGCCGCGGCCGAAGGACATCCGAGCGAGGTCATGGACATGTCCTTCGCCAACCAGTTCCTCAGCCTCGTGCGGCTGGCGCGCGAGGGGCGGGACCTGGCCGTCGCGGTCCACGACATCCCCGCGAGCCAGGACCAGGAGATCGCCGGCATCAAGCTGCGCACCATGGGGGCGGGCCTCGACGTCCTGACCCCGGAGCAGATCGCCTACGCGACCGATTACTCCTCCGGGACCTAGATCCGGTCCGCCGGAGGCCGCCGGAGCCAGCCAGAAAGCGAGAGTGCGCCGCTTCCCGCGAAGCGGCGCACTCCTGCGTGCGGAAACGGCGGAGGGTCAGAACTCGATCATCAGGCCGAGGGACATGTCCCAGGCGTGGGTGTTCGTCCACCCCTGGTTGACGTTGGTCCACTTGTTCTTGTCCTCGGTGAGGATGTAGCGCCAGATCCACTCTGCCAGGACCATCAGCCGGCTGGAGAAGGGATACTCGACGCCCAGCCCGGCACCGGCCATGTGATCGTTACCCTCGACCGGCTCGTCCAGGATCTGGTAGACCTCGCTGCCGCCACGGCCGTCGGTCAGCAGCTTCCAGTCCACCTTTCCGAAGATCGCGGTCACGTAGGGGTCGAACTTGGAGTTGGGCAGGAGCATGTTGCCGACGTAGGCCCGCAGGAAGACCTCCCAGCCCCGGAAATCGATGAACTCGTTCCCCGTGAACCCGAAGCGCGCGAGGTTCTTCGCGTTGGTGTCGAACGCCAGCCCGCTCTCCAGCCAGCGGCCGCCCAAGGCGAGCCCGTCGAGCAGGTAGACGTGCCCGCCCACGCTCCAGCCCGAGGCCGAGGTGGTGATGTCGTTGATGTTCCGCTCATCCTCCTTGAGGATGTAAACGGGATACCAGATGCCGTAGCGCCCCTCGATGCCGAGATGGCGCTGGTGACGCACGTGTCCCCGCGTCTCGACCTCGACCTGGCTGGTCTCGGCCGCGGCCGTTGAGAGGGAGCCGCCGGGCCCGACCCCGGCGCGCTCGAAGCGGATCGGCATGGTCGTGCCCGCCAGCACGAAGACGCCCTTGATCGCGTCGTCCCAGCTCTGGTAGTTGCCGCTGAAGAAGGCGGCCTTGCTCATCTGCTCCGTCTGGTAGCGGAAGGAGAGGGCGGAGCCGCTCACGGCCAGGCCCTTCAGTTCGATCAGCTGGCCGCTGCGGTTGGGATCGATGCTGCCCGACCAGGAGCCGTCGGCGGCCTGGTCCAGCTTCATGACCACGGGAATCGTCTCCTGACCGGGGAGTGTGAGAGTGCCCTGCCACTGCCCCTGCAGGGGATCCTGCGCATGAGCCAGCACCGGCAGCAGCAGGACCAGGCAGACAGCTGCCAGCGGCAGGGCCCTCGACGGTCGAACGTGGGGGACCCTCCGCGTCTTCTCCCAGCTCATCATGTCGCAATCTCCCGTTCCTTGTGGGGGCAGGAAACCCGGCCGGAGTCAACCGCAGCTAGGTGATATCCGAACGAGCCCACGCGAGGACGATACCGTGGCGCCCCGCGCGCGGCACGCAACGTCAAAGGAATATATGGCTTCAGAAGTTCGCTGTCCAATACGGACATGCCGGCCGATGCCAGAGGACTTGTTCCCCTGCAGACCGCTCCGTATCTTCAGCCAGGCGCGGCGGCCTGGCCGCGGAGCGTGGCCGGGCTTGGACTTCGATGCGGGTTTTCGCAGCTCCAGCCCTTATGAGCTGCGGAGTCCGGGGCGGCCGAGCCTCCAGAGGATCGAGTCGCACTCTGGAGGAGGCCAACTCGCCCGCATCGATCTTTTTGGTTGTGCCATCGAGACAGGCTTCACTTCGCCGCGCCATGGCGGCGGGGCGCAAAAGCATAGAAACGACCTGCACTCTGGGTTAAGATCCCAAGCATAAGTGCCGGATGAGGGCCGGACCGTTCCCTCCGGGTTTCACAGCAGTCAGCGGCTCGCTATCGCCGAGCTGGCTGGAGCCCCCGGGCCCAATCCGTATCCTCTAGCAACCGATAGGGCCATGGCAACGCACATCGTCAGACAAGGGGAGACCATTGTCGGCCTGGCGAAGCGGTATCGGATTCCGAAAGACAAGATCCTGGAACATCCGGATAACCGCGCTCTGAGCGATCGGAATCGTGCCACCGGCATTCTCCGGGCCGGCGATCGCGTCACCATACCCGACGTGGAGACAAAGACGATCTCAGCGGCCACGGAACGGCTCCACCGTTTCCGCTGCCTTGGGCGGAACACTCTGCTCAGGGTGCGCTTCATGCAAAACGAAGAAGCGCGGGCCAACGAGCCCTACGTGCTGCGAATAGGCTTGCGGGAGACCAGGGGAAGCCTGGATGGCGACGGATGGTTGCAGGAGCGCATACCAGCTGATGCTCGTGAAGCGGTGGTGAAGTTGGGGGAGAACGCCGACGAGGAGGTTCGATTGCGAATCGGGAATCTCGATCCGATCAGCGAGGTCTCCGGATTGAAACAGCGCCTGAACAACCTCGGGTATGCGGCCGGGGGCGAAGACGACGCCCACTCGGACGCGTTGCGGGAGGCCCTCAGGAGCTTTCAGGCCGCCCATGGCTTGGAGGAAACAGGGGAACTCGATGAACCAACCCGCAACGAACTTCGCAATGCGTACGAGCAGTAGATTGAGGGATACAGCGAAATGTATCGAGTGACGGCCCAGATGTATGGGGAAGACGGCATCGCCATCACGATACCTGACGAGCCTGTCGCCGAAAGCGCCCGTGAAGCCGCGGTTTCACCGGAGCAGGGCAACGTCATTGCGTTTCACCAGTTCTTCGTATACCTCGATGTGGGGCGCTGGGGGGGGGCCTCGGACCGTTACTTCGGTGTGATATACGGGGACGCCGGCCTCACCTACGTGGCGATCTGCGAGTATGCCTCGGCCGGTTCCTACATTGACATCCTACCCCACATACGAGACGAGCACCTGACGCACCCAGTGGTCCGGACCGTCCTCGGCTTTCTCAACGATTGCAGCGCCCGGGTCGTCGACGGCTGGGGTTTTCAGGGATTGGTCAACACGGAAGGGAAGCTGTACCTGCTACTCGGAGACGTACATCTGCCGGTATATGCTGCGACCCGGCAACCTCCGGTGCTGGGGGCCAGTTCCCCTCCATGCCGGATCGACGGCAACTATATTCGCCACATTCAGCAGACCCCCAGCGAGCGCACCGCCCTGGAGAACATCCTGGCTTCGGGGATTCTGAGCCCCCTCGACGGGGGACGAACGGATCTGACGCGCATCAACGAGGTCGACGGATGGCGCAGCCAGTATGCCCGCAACGATATCTTCACCGTCCCGTCATCCAACGCTCCGGCGGAGGATCTCCATCGTTTCGTTCGCCTGGCCCGTGGATGGGAAGACGGGGAGGAAGGCCTGAGCGGTGCGACGGATAATCCTCGGGTGCCGATCCATTTCATTCAGCTCGGCGACATGTACGAGTTATGGGTGGGGTTGCGACGGCTCTTCGCCGAAAGAAGTGATCCGGTGCTGGAACTCCGTCCGCCGCCCCTATGCGACAGCTGCAGAGTGGAGCCCGATATCTGCCCGGAGCATTCCTCCGGGGGCGTCCCCGTGACGGCCGAAAGTGTGATCCGACAATGGGTGGACTGCGTTCATCAGACCACTCGCTGGCCGGCCGCGAGCCGTCCCGGACTTTCGGTGACCACCGGTCTGGCGGAGGGACTCGGCGGTTGCGGTTTTACCCGCCAAACCTGGCTCTACGGCAACCATGACAATTACCTGGCGTTGCTGCACCGTCAACTCGGACTGGACGAACGCCACCCGAACTTCTTCGACGATGGGATTCTCGTGGAGCACGGTCACGCCGGTGACGAGTATAATCGGGACGGTGCCGCAGGCGGACACGCTGTCACGCAGTGCGGCGCCTTCGTCTGGAATGTGCGCACCTTCACGAACTTCGACTTCGTCAGAACCAGCGAGCGGCGCAAGTTCCTTCGACACGCCACCCGCCAATTCATAGCGCCCCGTTATCTATTCAGAATTTACGCGATGGCCCACACGCACCACACCTACCTGGCCACCGTAACTCTCCAGGGCCCCGTGTGAGCCAGGCAGCCGTCCTCTCCAGGCCCGCGGCGCCAACCCAGGCTAGTATGTCTTCGTGAAGGGCGAGATCCTCGACCGGGGCAGGGCCGCAGCCACCGGTGGAAGATCTCTCTCGCCGCTGGCTCTGCTGCCGGCCTTGTTATCATCGGTGGCTCGATTGGAGCATGTCCGGGAAAGACCTGATTTCCCCCAGTCAACCGGTTAGTTGTCCGTGAGAAAATGTGTTAGCTTGAATTCGTCCTCAGCTCGATTTTTTTTGGGAGGACTTGTGCGGCCGGCTGTGTTAGAACGAGGCCCCCGGCCGCGACGGTGAATTTCCTCCTTTCCGGGCGAGGCCCATGATGCCGGAGAATCAGCGCCCCCATCTGGACGTCCTGCACGCCCTGCCCAAGACCGATCTGCACGTTCACCTGGACGGTTCCCTGCGTCTGGCAACCATCCGTGAGCTCGCCCGCGATGCGGGACTGCCCCACGAGTTCCACACCGACGAGGACGTGCGCAGCGTCTGCCAGGCTCCGGAGGAGTGCCAGAGCCTCGAGGAGTACTTGCAGGTCTTCGAGGTCACCCTGGCGCTCATGCAGGGACGCGAGGAGCTGGAGCGCATCGCCTTCGAGCTGGCCGAGGATGCCCATCACGAGAACGTGCGCTACATGGAGGTGCGCTACTCGCCCCTGCTGCACACCCGCCTGGGCTTGACCCTGGACGAGATCGTGGATGCGGTGCGGGAGGGGCTGGCCAGGGCCCATCGGCGCTTCGGCATCCTCACCGGCCAGATCATCTGCGGCATCCGGCACATGCCTCCCCAGTCCACCCTCGAGCTGGCCCAGCTGGCCGTGCGCTGGAAGGGGCGCGGCGTGGTGGGCTTCGATCTCGCCGGGGTGGAGAAGGACAATCCGGCCAAGCATCACCTGCAGGCCATCTACCTGGTGCAGAACAACAACCTGAACGTGACCATCCATGCCGGCGAGGCGTTCGGGGCTCCCTCCATCCACCAGGCGGTGCACTACTGCGGCGCCCACCGCCTCGGCCACGGCACTCACCTGATCGAGGACCAGGCGCTCATGGACTGGGTCAACGACCACCGCATCGCCGTGGAGGTCTGCCTGGCCAGCAACCTGCAGACCAAGGCGGTTCGCGAGCTGCGTCAGCATCCGGTGCGCCGCTACCTCGAGGAGGGTCTGCGGGTCACGCTCAACACCGACAACCGCCTGGTCTCCGGGACCACCGTCACGCACGAGTTCGGTCTGGCCGTGGAGGCCTTCGACCTGAGCATGGACCAGGTGCTGTGGCTGGTCATGAACGGGTTCAAGAGCGCCTTCCTGCCCCTGGCCGAGAAGAGCCGCCTCATCGATCGGGTCCTGGACGAGATGGCGGCCCTGGGCGTGCGGTTCTCCGGCGAGATCAGCCGCCGGCGACGGGTCCACATCTAGTCCCCCGTGCCGTACCAGCTCCAGAGAATGGCCGCGTCCACCAGCGCCCACAGCGCGAGGGCGCGGTACATGCCGCGCTCGTGCTGCCGCTCGCTCCAGCCCGGTGCGCGCACCAGCCAGTGAATCAGATGCCCCAGCCAGGCGCCCAGGGCGATCGCGGTGGGCCCGAGGCTGCGCAGGGTGGCCGGGCCGTGGCGCGCGGCGGCCGCGGCCAGGAAGGCGACGGCGGCCAGGCTCCCCAGCAGGATGGCGAGGGCGAGGGAACATCGCTCGCCGAGGGCGGTGGCCAGGGTCCGGTCGCCGCGCCGCCGGTCGGCGGCGATCTGGTAGATCTGCGTGAGGGGATAGAGGGATCCGAACAGCAGACCGAAGCCGCAGACCAGCCCCCAGCCCGCCGGCGTGGGTCGGGGATCCGGAGCGGCCAGCATCACCTGCCCGACCAGCAATCCGGCCAGAGTGGTGCCGGCGCCGTAGCCGATCATGTTCACGGACAGGTCCAGACCGGGCACGCCCTTCCAGCGCGTGCGGGGATGGGAGTACAGGACCGAGAGCCCCACGCAGAAGGCGGTCAAGAGGCCGTACGGCCTGGCCACGAACCAGGCCAGGACCGCGCCCCAGACCATCAGCAGGAAGGAGAAGGCGGCCAGGTAGGCCGGCGGCTCCGGCGGGCTGCGCAGGTAGGCGATGTCCTCGCTGTCGCGGTCGAAGGCACTGTTGAAGGCCAGCGTGCCGCCGTTGAGCCCCACCACCCAGGCCGCCCAGGCGGCCAGCAGGGTGATCGCGACCGCCGTCCCGGCGACGACGCTCCCTCGCGCGGGCGGGGATGACATGAGGGCGGACGACACGGCGGGAGCGGCCAGGATGCCCACGGCGAACTGGCAACTGAGGATCGGCCATTGCCGGGGGCGCAGGAAGAGCAGGTAGTCGCCGGCGGGGCCCAGCCAGCTCCAGCTGCGCCCACTCCCGGGCCGGGCAGGGCTGCGGGAAGGGGTCGCCATCAGCCCTCGGCCGAGCGCACGGCGCCCTCGTCGGCGGCCGCGGGCAGATCGGAGGCGGCGGGAGGCGTCGCCCTCGCCGGTCCCGGGCCCTGGCCCGCGCGGGCCAGACCGTCGAGCCGGCTCTCGATCCAGTCCAGATCGCATTCGGCGTTGCAGCAGGGGCGCTCCATGGCGCGCAGGGGGGAGAGCAGGGCCGGCACCTCCGGGACGCTGCGCAGCGCCTTGATCAGCCGATCCCCGCAGGCCGCGGCGATGATCAGATCGGGTCGCTCCGCCCGGGCGATGGCGTAGGCGAGGTGGCTGCGATAGGCCACGACCGCCCGCACGCAGTATTGCTCGGTGAAGCGGGCCACGGCGCCGAGGGGACATCGCTCGCAGTCGCGGCAGGCCGCCAGCCCCCGGTGATTGACGTCCGGATGGTCGCCAGCGCCTCCGGTCACCGCCCGGACGTCGCAGGTACAGTCGCTGCGCTTGACGCAGCGGGGCAGGAGGAGCAGGACGCTCGACACCTTCTTCCCGCGCAGCCAGCGCTCCACGTTCCGGTTGTGGCGGCCGACCAGGAAGCGGACGAAGGCGTCCTCGGCCCCCGGCCAAGGGCGCAGCAGGCGCCGGATCAGGGCCACGGCTCCCACGAAGGGACGATAGCGCCACGGACTGCGGAAGCTCATGATCCTCCGCTCGGTTCGGACGCACCGGAGGTCGAGGTCCCCTCGCGACTCCGCGCGAGGAACTGCCGCTGCACCTCGAAGGCGAGAACGCCGAAGCTCACGGCCACGTTGAGCGAGTGCTTCGCTCCCGCCATGGGAATCTCCACCACGGCGTCGGCCAGCGCCAGGACCTCCGGCGCGATTCCGCGCTGCTCGTGTCCCACCACGAAGCAGAGCGGAAAGCGGTAGCGGAGGCGGTCGTAGGGAACGGCCCCCACCGCCCGCTCGAGAGCAACGACGGTGACACCCCGAGCCTGCAGGTGACGCACCACATCGACTGTATTCTCCCAGTAATCCCAGGGTACCGTCAAGGTCGCGCCCAGGGCCGTCTTCTCCATGTCCTGCCGCGGGGGCGTGGCGGTCGTGCCGCAGAGAAACAGTCCGCCCAGCCGGACGGCGTCCGCGGTCCGGAACATCGAACCCACGTTCCAGACGCTGCGCACGCAGTCCAGCAGGGCATAGAAGGGCCGCCGGGCGGGCGGCGTGGCCGGCGGCGGCAGGGAACGGCGGGCGCCGGAAAAGTCGCCTTGCTCCATCCTGACCTCGTCCAGCAGGGGTCCGGGCCGGGCGCCCGGAGGGGGCGTTCCGGACTCCCCATGATCCATCGGGACGGGGCATTTGGCAACTCGCGGGGGCGGCGGGGCGGGCGCTAAACCGGACCAGCGCCGCGTCGATACCTAGGAAGATCCCGGCACGCTCGGCCCAGTGGAAGGGAACACCCGACGGCATGAAGCGCAAGACGGTCAGCCTCTGCATGATCGCTCGCGACGAGGAGGCCACCATCGGTATGGCGATGAAGTCCGCCATGGCCCTGGTGGACGAGATCATCGTCGTCGACACGGGTTCCCGGGACAACACCCGCATCATCGCCGAGGGCTACGGAGCGCGCGTGGTGGAGCTCCGCTGGCAGGACGACTTCGCGGCCGCCCGCAATGCCGGCCTGGCCGAGGCCACCGGGGAATGGATCCTCGTCCTCGACGCCGACGAGCGCCTGCAGCCGATCCGCCCCGTGGCCTTCCAGGGACTCCTGCAGGACGAGGAGGCGGCCGGCTACCGGGTCCAGATCGGCCAGGGCCATGGAGCGCTGACCACGTCCGCCTCCGAACCCCTGCGGCTGTTCCGCAACCACCCCGCGATCCGCTACCGGTACCCCATCCACGAGCAGATCACGCCCGCCCTGCTGGACTGGGCGGCCGGGCAGGGCCTGGCGCTGCGCGAGGCGCCCCTGGTCATCCTGCAGGACCAGGACCCGGCCCAGGAGGGGATCGAGCGGCGCGACCGCAACCTGCGCCTCCTCGCCCGCGCCATCGCCGATCATCCGGAGGAGCCGTACTTCGAGTATCGCCTCGGCTGCGAGGGAATGGCCTACCTGCACGAGGAGGCCCTGCCCATTGCGGGTCTCGGTCTGGCGCTCTGCCACCTGGATAGGGCCTGGCAGAAGCTGCTCCTGCTGCCGGCGGCGGAGCGCCGGGCCCTGGGCTACGGGCCCGACATGGCCGCCCGCCTCGCGGCCGGGCGGCTGGCGCAGGACAGTCCCCAGGAGGCGCGCCGGCAGGTTCGCGAAGCCGTCGCCCTCTTCGGAGAGATCCCGCACCTGCAGCTGCAGGGCATCGCGGCCGGCACGCGGCTGCTCTGCGACCAGACCGACCAGCTGGCTCCGCTGGAAAGGGCGCGGTTGCTGACCCGCGTCCGCCGTGATATTCATAACCTGAAGGCGGAATCGCCCGCGGATCCGGCCGCGGCGGAGGCCGAAAGGGTGCGGAACCTCTACCCGCTGCGCTATCTCGGCGAGCTGGCGCTCCTGGAGGGTCGCGTGGCCGAGGCGGCGGAGTCCTTCGAGAAGGCCCTGACCATCGACGGCACCTACTCCTTCGCCTGGCTGGGACTGGCGGAATGCGCCCGCTTCGCCGGTGACCGCAAGCGAGCCCTGAAACTGTACCTGCGCACCGTCACCGAGAACGAATGGAACCACCGGGCCTGGTTGCGGGGCGGCAGCCTCATGGAGGAGCTGGGATTCCGCGACAACGCCGCCAGCTGGCGGCGCAAGGTGACCATCGCGTTCCCGGAGCACCCTGCCGCCGGGGAACCGGCCGGGGCGGCTGCGGCCGGAGCCTTGCAGCCCACATCCAGCTGAGTCCTCTCCAGCGGGGAAAGGCAGCTTCATGACGTCCTCCGGACTTCCGGCGCGGGGCCCCCGGCGCTCCCCCGAGATCCTGCCCCCGCAGCGGCGCATCTATACCAATCGCAACCTGCGCATGAGCTCCATCGAGGCCATCGGCTTCGACATGGATCACACCCTGGCCGTCTACGAGACCGACACCTTCAGCCGCCTGAGCTTCGAGCTCGCCATCGAGCTGCTCGTTGAGCGCAAGGGCTACCCGCCCGCCGTCCGGGACGCCGTCTACGATCCGGCCGTGGCCATCCGCGGGCTGATCGTGGACAAGCGGCTGGGCAATATGCTCAAGGTGGATGCCTACAACTACGTCTCGCGCGTGCGCCACGGCGGCCGGCTGCTGACGCGCGACGAGCGGCGGCGCCTGTACAAGCGCGGGCGCATCCGCATCGGGAGCGAGCGTTACCGCGTCTTCGACACCCTGTTCGATCTGCCCGAGGGATCCTTGTACTCGGTCCTCGTCGCGCTGAAGGACGAGGAGCCCGCCCTCGTCCCGGCCAGCTATCGCATCCTGTTCAACGACATCCGCGAGGCCGTGGACACCATCCACCGCGACGGAACCCTCAAGCGGCGCATCGTGGCCGATCTGGACCGCTTCTTCCTGCGGGATCCCGACCTGGGGCCCACCCTGATCAAGTTCCGCGAGGCGGGCAAGCGCCTCTTCCTGCTGACCAACAGCGAGGTCGACTACACCGCGGCCGTGATGCATCACCTGCTGCGGGATCAGCCCTCGCCCTGGGAGGACATCTTCGACCTGGTCATCTGCTCCGCCGGCAAGCCCGACTTCTTCGTGCCGCGGGGCAAGGGCAAGCCGGTTCCCCGGGGGACCTGCGCCCATCTGGCCAATCGCGGGGGCAACTGCTACACGGGCGGTGACGCCACCTTCCTGGAGAGCAAGATCGACGCGATCGGCGACGCCATCCTCTACTTCGGCGACCACACCTACGGCGACATCCTGCGCAGCAAGCTGAGCGTCGGCTGGCGCACGGCCATGATCGTGCCCGAGGTGGAGGGGGAGATCACCGCCATGCAGCCGCGACTGGACGACGCCGAGAGGCTCCGGAAGCTGGAGTCGGAGCTGGAAGAGCTGGTCCTGGAGCGGGACCGCCGCCTGAACCAGACCGGTCCGCGAGATGTGCGGGTCCGGGAGCTGGAGGCCGCCATCGCCGACCGCCTGGGACGGCGCGGGGCGTTGCAGCGCCGCCTGGCCGCGGCCTTCAACCCGTTCTGGGGCTCCCTCTTCCAGGAGGGGCGGGCCCTGAGCCGTTTCGGCAGCCAGGTGCGGGAGTTCGCCTGCATCTACACCAGCCGGGTGAGCAACTTCCTGGCCTACCCGGTGGACAAGTTCTTCGCCAAGCCGCCCGAGCACATGCCGCACGAGCGGTGAGATCGCCCCTTTGGGGTTGGCCCCGGTCAGGGCCTGGTGCTAGAATGCCCGCCATGTCCAGCGTTTCTCTCTCGCTGCCGGTGCTGGTCCTCGACGCGGGGTACCAGCCGGTGAACGTCATCAACTTGAAGCGGGCCGTCAGGCTCGTCTACAAGGGCAAGGCCGTCGTGCTCCAGGCCGATGCGGAGCGCGTCTTGCGGGCGCAGAAGCTCGTGCTCAGCTGCCCCCGCGTGATACGGCTGCTCGTGGTCGTGGCGCACAAGGTCTACGGCTTCTTCAGCATCCGGTTGAGCAAGCGCAACATCATGGCCCGGGACGGCTGGCGCTGCCAGTACTGCGGCACGCGCGAGAAGCCGCTGACCATCGATCACGTGGTGCCCCGTTCCCGCTTCCCGGCCGGCCGGGCGCACCTGGTGGACAGCTGGGAGAACTGCGTCACCGCCTGCCTGAACTGCAACGTGCGCAAGGGAAACCGGACGCCGCAGGAAGCGGGCATGACGCTCCAGGCGGCCCCCGGTCGACCACGCTGGAGCCTCTCCTTCCTGGCCCGCCGGCGCTGGGGAGATGCGGACTTCGCGGCGTGGCAGCCTTACCTGGACGGCAGGAGCTGAGAGCCGGTATTCCGGCCGATCCGCCGGCACTGCAAAGGAGTCGCGATGCTAGGTTCCAAGAACGTCCTCGTCATCGGGACCGGGACCATCGGCGAGCCCCTCATCGGTCTGCTCTGCCACTTCAAGGCCCAGCTGGGAATCGACGAGGTGCTCTTCCACAAGCGGACACCGCTGCTGACCGATCGCAGCAAGGTCACGGACCTGATCAATCGCGGCGCGCGCCTGGTGACCGACGAGAGCAGCATCGACAACTTCCGCAAGATCGGCCTGCACGTGACCCATCCGACCGAGGAGGCTCTCGAGGCGGCGCGCGTCGTCGTCGACTGCACTCCGTCTGGCAACCAGATGAAGGAGAAGTACTACCGGGACTACGAGTCCAACACCGAGCTGTTCATCGCCCAGGGGAGCGAGTTCGGGTTCGGCAAGCCCTACGCCCGCGGCATCAACGACTCGGTGCTGAAGGTCGGGGAGGACAAGTACCTGCAGGTGGTCAGCTGCAACACCCACAACCTGTCCGTCCTCATCAACACCCTCGGTCTCGCCGGCAAGGGGCCCGAGAACCTGGTGGAGGGCCGCTTCGTGTGCATCCGGCGCGCCAACGACATCAGCCAGGACGCGAAGTTCGTGCCCAGCCCGGCGGTGGGAGGCCACGAGGATCCCCAGTTCGGCACGCACCACGCGCACGACGCCTGGCACCTCTTCCATACCCTGGGCTACGACCTGAACCTCTTTTCCTCGGCCCTCAAGCTCAACACCCAGTTCATGCACGTCATCCAGTTCCACCTGAAGGTGGCCGAGCCCACCACCCTGGAGGAGTGCATCCAGCGCCTGGAGAAGAACGACCGCGTGGCCATGACCCACAAGAAATCGGCCAACTCGGTCTTCTCCTTCGGCCGCGATCACGGCTTCTGCGGCCGCATCCTCAACCAGACCGTCGTGCCCTACCAGAGCCTGCACGTCTCCGCGGGGGGCCAGGACGTCTCGGGCTTCTGCTTCACGCCGCAGGATGGCAACAGCCTGCTCAGCTCGGTGGCCGCGACCGTCTGGGCCCTCTACCCCGAGACCTACGAGAAGATCGTGCAGTGCCTGGGCACCTTCTTCTTCGACGAGGTCTAGCTGCTGCGAGCGCGACAGGCAGGACGAGAGACGCCGCCGGGCCCCCTGGTCCGGCGTCGTCGTCGCGGGCTAGGAATCGAAGTGGTCGGCCAGCCGCGCGGCCAGCTCCTGGGCCTTGCCGACCAGCGGGAAGTCGGGATCGGCGGTCGCCAGCGCGGCCTGCAGCGCGGCCTGCGCCGCCCGGGCCTCGTGATAGCGCTGCATTCCCAGCAGCGCCTGGACCCGCAGGACCAGGGCGGGCAGCATGCGCGGATTGATCCCCAGGATGGTCTCGGTCTGGGCCAGGGCCTCCTCCCAGCGCTGCCGGGCCAGCAGTGCCTCGGCATAGCGGGCCCGGGTGGCGAACAGGAAGTGCGGGGGCAGGTTCTGGGAGTTCGCCAGGACGTTCTCCCAGCAGGCGATGGCCCGTTCCGTGTCCCCCTGCGCGCGCGCCACGTTCGCCGCGAAGGTGGACTGCAGGCGATTGAGGTTCCGCTCGCCGTCGGCGTCGCCGTCGCGAGGCATCTCGGCCCGCACCGCGGCCAGGAAGGTGTCGCAGGCGGCGGTCGCTTCCGCGATCGCACCCGCACCGAGCTTCGTGTAGGCGCGGTAGTAGAGGCTGACCCTGTCCTCGGGGTAGTGCGCGACATAGCGCGCGGTCGCCTCCTCCAGCTGCGGGTGCAGGTCATAGGTGTAAAAAACCTGCACGAGCAGCTTGTCGACTTCCTTCTGCCAGCGGGTGCCCGTGATCTGCTTGGTCAGCTGCTGGATGATGTCCAGGCCCTTGTGCTCCCGGCCCTGTTCGATGTAGATGCGCGCGAGATTGATCAGGGAAACGAAGAAGTCGGGCTGCTTCTCCAGGGCGAGCCGGAATTCCCGCTCGGCCTCCTCGTAGCGCCCGAGGTAGGAGAGGATCTCGCCCAGGGAGTCGTGGGGATTGGCCAGGTCCGGTGCCAGGTATGCGTACTTGCGCAGGTACGAGAGAGCCTCGTCGTAGTGGCCCATGCCGGCGGCGTTGTAGCCCAGCCAGTTGTACGCGCGAGCCTGGTTCGGGTCCTGGTGCAGCAGCTCCTGCCAGATCCGCGCGGCCTCGTCGCCCTCGCCCCGGGCCATGGCCACCATGGCCTGCGTGCTGAGCACGATGGGGTGCCGGGGCTTGCTCTTCTCCAGCCGCGTGAGCAGCGAATCGGTCCGGCAGGAGCCCAGTCCGAACTGCGCCAGGCGCAGCTGGATCAGCATCCGCTCGTCGTCGTCGGGCAAGAGAGCGGCCAGGCTCTCGGCGCGGGCGACGTGCGGCTTCAGGATCGCGGGCGGCTCGGAGCGCAGCAGGACGGCCAGGGTGGCCTCCGCCATCGCGAAGCCCGGATCCAGCTCCAGGGCGCGGCGCAGGGATTCCTCGGCCGCGGCGAACTGAAAGGCGTCGAACTGCTCGCTGCCTCGCTCGTAGAGGGCGAAGGCCTCGGGGGAGGTGGTGGTGAACTCCCGGTGGTTCTGGCTGTGCAGGGCCAGACCCCACGCCAGCAGCACGAGCGCGACGACGGCGACGAGGGCGGACAGACGCAAGCAGGAACTCCTCGCTGGGGTCCCGGAAACACCATCCTCGTTCAAATTCCCCGGGGACCCTTACGGGGACAAATGCGATTTGTTTCATCGCCGATGCTGATTGTCGGTATCGAATTCGCCGAATAAGGCGAAGCAGTGGGTGAAAAAGCGGGCGAGAAGGCCTCCCGGCAACCTCAGAAGCTGGTCCGCTGCCGCACGAGGCTCGCCAGGCTGTCGCTCTCGGCGACGTACGGAAAATCGGGATCCGCCTGCGCCAGCGCCGTCGCCAGCGCCTCCGTGGCGCCGCGGGCGTCCCGCCAGCGCTCGAGGGTCACCAGCGCCCGGGCCTGCAGCATCAGGGCGGGCAGGTAGCGCGGATTGATCCCCAGGATCCAGCGCGCCTGCGCCAGGCCCTCCTTGCAGCGACTCACCCTGCAGAGGGCCGTGCCATAGTGGAAGAGGTCGCTGAAGCGGTCGCTGGGCCGCAAGGTCTCCTCGTTGTCCACCACGATCCGCCAGTGCTCGACCGCGGCCTCGTCGTTGCCGCGGATCGTGGCGAAGGTGGCGCGGAAGCTCTCCTCCATCCGGATCAGGGACTCGCGGACGGCGGGCGTGCTGTCCTCCCGGTACTGCTCGCGGCGAGCGGCGACGAGCGAGTCGTTGAGCGCCTCGGCCTCCTTCAGCTTCCCGTCCATCAGCAGCCGGAAGCACTGGTAATGACGGGTGTGCCGGCCGTCGGGATAGCGCTTCTCGTAGGCGATCAGGGCCGCGTGCAAGCGGTCGTGGAGCTGGTGCTCGTAGTAGAAGCGGATGAGCAGCTCGTCGATGAGGAACTCGAATCCGGTGTCCGCCACCTCTCCGCGCAGCTTCTCCATGATGTCGACGCCTTTGGCCACCCTGCCGCGCATGAGATAGGTCATGGCCAGGTAGATGATCGAATGCGAGAAGTCGGGCTGGATCGCGAGGGCGGCGCGGAACTCGCGTTCGGCGTCCTCGTAGCGGCCTATCATGCTCAGGATCTCGCCCAGGGAATCGTGGGGATTGGCCAGGTTGGGCGCCAGGTAGGCGTACTTCTTGAGATACTGGAGCGCCTCGTCGAAGCGGCCCATGTAGGCGGCGTTGTAGCCCAGCCAGTTGTATGCCCGGGCGTAGTTGGGATTCTCCTCCAGGATCTCCCGCCAGAGCTTCTCCGCCTGCTCTCCTTCCTGGGCATTCATGGCGATCAGGGCGTGGGTGGTCAGGACGATGGGGTGCCGGGGCAGGCGCCGGTCCAGCAGGGTCAGCAGGGAATCCCGGCGCGCCACGGATTCCTCGCCGCGAGCCACGCGCAGCTGCACCAGCAGGCGTTCGTTCTCGTCGGTGAGCAGCCCGGCCAGGCTGTCCGCGCGCGAGTAGGCCTTGGCGGCGCCGTCGAGCTGTTCCATCCGGTAGAGCTCGGCCAGGGCCGCCTGGGCCATGGCGAAGGAGGGGTCTAGCTCCAGGGCCCGCTGCAGGGCGTCCTCGGCCTTGCGATACTGGAAGGCATGCAAGGCCTCGTCTCCCGCCACGTACAGCTTGTAGGCCTCGGCCGAGGTGGTCGAGAACTCCCGCCGGTGGTGGCTGCGCTGAGCCAGGCCCACGGCCAGGATCAGCAAGGCGGCCACGGTGATGAGTGCGGATCGTTTCACGTGGGTTCCCCTTCTTCGGAAATCCCCTTGCCGGTGATCTTCAGGGCGATCATCGTGATGTCGTCGTCGGCATCCTCGCGACCGCAGAAGTTCTGCACCGTCTGATGGACGCGGCCGAGGATCTGGTCGGCCGGCAGCTCCCGGTTCACGCGCAGGAACGCCTCCAGGCGCTCGGTGCCGTAGTCCTCGTCGTCGCTGTTCTTGGTTTCGGTCAGACCATCCGTGTACATGAAGAGCAAATCGCCCTGTTCCAGGTGCACGGTGTCCTCGTCGTAATCGCCGAAGTCGAACGCCCCCAGCGGAAGCCCGCCTTTCTCCAGCAGCTCCACCGCGCCGTCCTTCCGCAGCAGGATGGGGGCGTTGTGTCCGCCGCAGCTGTAGCAGAGGATGCGCTTGCCCGGATGGTAGAAGGCCAGGAACAGCGTGGCGAAGTGCTGCGGATCGGTGCTGGCGTGCAGCTGGCGATTGACGCGCGCCATGACCGTCCGGGGAGGCGCCCCGGTATCACACTGGGCGCGCATGGCCGCCTGGAGGCTGGAGGCCAGCAGGCTGGCCGGCATGCCCTTGCCGCTGACGTCGCTGATGATCAGCCCCAGCCAGCCGTCCTCCCGCTCGATCACGTCGTAGTAGTCCCCGCTGACCTGCCGGCTCGAGATGTTGACGGCCTGCAGCTCGGCTCCCGGGACCTGCGGGATATGGCCCGGCAGCAGGCGACTCTGGATCGTCCGCGCCATGGCCATCTCCTCCTCGAGCTTCTGCTTGGCGACCTCCTCCTCGTAGAGGCGTGCGTTCTCGACCTGCAGGGCGAGCTGCCCGGCCACCAGAGTCAGCAGCTCCAGCTCGGGCAGGCGATAGGCCTCGTCGCCCGGCTTGAAGGGCAGCGCGATGAGGCCGATCAGACGCCCCTGGGTGGCGAGAGGCACGAGGAGGGCGATGTCCGCGCTGGCCAGGCTGTCCTGCTCCTGCAGCCGCTGGGTCAGTTCCGCCTGCTCGCGCGTGATGGCCTGGTGGGGATCCTGGCCTGGCTTGCGGGGCGGCTCGGTCCAGAAAGGCTCGTTGCGGCGGGCGATGATGCGGGCGATGGCGTCCAGGAACAGCTCCTCCGGAAAGGCCGCGACGACCTCCTCGCGGCGCAGGCCGTCGGGATCCCGCAGGCTGCTGCTGGCCAGCGTCCAGCGAGGCTGACCGGCGCGCAGCGTGCGCAGGTAGACGGCCAGGCGGGGGACGTCCAGCGTCTCGCGCAGGCGCTGCCCCACGCGCTCCAGCAGCGCGTCCCGCTGGATGAGGCGCGGGATCTCCTTGCTGATGGCCTGCAGGACGGACGTCATGTCGTTGCGGGCGCGGAAGAACTTGCGATCCACCCCGTTCTGGATGCGGGTGCGGGCGGGCCACAGGGCCGCGGCGATGATCAGGGTGGCGCCCACCGAGACGAGCTGGCTGGTGGGGCCGCTCAGCCTCAGGATGAGCCCTCCCAGCACCAGCACCAGCGACAGGTAGACCAGCAGCACCCCGGCGGTCAGCAGGGTGTAGACGAGACTTCGCTTGATCAGCAGCTCGATCTGCATGACCCGGTAGCGCGCGATGCAGTAGCCGAACGAGATGGGAATGGCGAGCAGCGGAACCTGCCCCACGACGCCGAGCGCCTCGTTGTCGGTCACGGACTCGAGTCCGACCTTGAAGAGCAGGAACGGCAGCACGCCCGTCAGCGTGCCGATGGTCAGGATCCGCACGCGCTCCTTCTGCAGAGGGTCCCGGTAGCTGAAGTAGCCGTGCAGCAGGGCCACCAGGCCGCCAGCGAAGTAGAGGCCCAGGATGAGCCAATCCGTCGTCCCGATACTGGCGCCGCGCTCGCCGAAGAACTGGTCCAGGGCGAAGCGCACGTAGAACATGCCGGGCAGGAGGTAGATCAGCGGCTCCAGGAAAGGGTGTCGCGTCAGGATCAGCTTCTTCTCGGGGAAGACCAGGAAGAAGTGCAGGAACAGCGCCGGCAGCAGGAAGCGCGCCAGCGCGCCGCCGTTCTGGGTGATGATGTCCCCCCAGAAGTAGCTCGACCGGTTCTGGTTGGTGATGAAGAAGACGGTGAAAGTCAGGCAGAGCAGGAAGAATAGCCGTGCCGCCTGATCGTTGCGGCTGCGCAGGTAGACCAGGAAGCCGATCAGAGCGTAAGCCGCCGCCAGCAGCACGTGGTAGAGGTAGGTTCGTCCCACGGCGCGGAAGGGGGTCAGGAGCACCGCCTCCTCGCGCATCTCACCCTCGCGCTCGATCAGGTAGTCGACGCTGGCACCGACCTTCTGCTGGCTGAGCAGGCTGGCGGCGTCCTGCGGCGAGCGGACGAGCTTGTTGCCGATGCCGACGATGCGATCGCCCGGCTGCAGGGGGGAAGGCGGCGCTCCGACGCGCGGCGGCACGTCGAGGATGATCAGCTCCGGACGGCCGAGCAGCCAGATGGTGCCGTCGTTGGGGCGGACCTTGGCGGCGTCGATGCCGGCGAAGACGCAGAACCCCAATGCCACCACTCCCAGCGCGAGGAGCATGCCACGGGAAAGAAACAGCCGGGTGACCCGGTTCAGGGGATGGCGGGCGGATACCTCAGGAGCCATGGCACTCCGCGCCTTAGGGGAACTCGCAGTGGCGAGGCATCGAGAGCCGTCCGGGGATCTGTTGCTACAACAACTTACATAAAATGTTCCCGTTTACCTAGCGGGATTGTACCTTGGTGCAAGGTTGCAGCCGGCACCGCGACCCGGACGGGGCCGCGCGGCGAGCCGTGCCGCCCGCGCACCCTCACCTAGGACGCGCGGGGGCCCCAAAAAGTTCGCGAAAAAATGCAAGCGGCGGGAATGTCGACAGTTTCCCGGCCGCGACGGCAGCGAAGGGTCCGCCATGAGCCACACCATGCCCGAGCTGGAGAACATCATGCTGACGTGGGCCCGCGAGGCGGCGGAGATCGCCCGGGCCAGCTACCGGCACACCGGTCCCCTGGAGTTCAAGTACGCCAGGGAGGCGGTGACCGAGGCCGACAAGGAGATCGAGCGGTTGCTGGGGGCGCGCATCCGGGCGCGTTTTCCCGGCGATGCGGTTTTCGGCGAGGAGTTCGGTCCGAGCGAGACTCCGACCGCCGCACCGGCCGGGCGGGTCTGGCACATCGATCCCATCGACGGCACGCTCAACTTCTCCCTCGGCCTGCCCAACTTCTGCACCAGCATGGCCCTGATGGACGGCGACACGGTCCTGGCCGCCTGCGTCTACGCGCCGCTGCATGCGGAGGGTTTCACGGCCAGCCGCGGCGAGGGCGCGCGCCGCAACGGCGAGCCCATGCGGGTGAGCGAGCGGGCCCGCATCGCCGACGCCATCGTGAGCGCCCAGCTGCAGAAGCGCGGCCGCTACGTGCAGAACGCCGCGCTGCTGCAGGCCATCCTGCTGCAATTCATGAAGATGCGCCGCTTCGGGACCATCGCGCTCGAGATGGCCTACCTGGCGGATGGCCGCTACGATGCCCTGATCGCCGCCCGCGGCAAGCCACAGCAGCTGTACGACGTGGCGGCCGGACTCCTGCTGGTCCAGGAGGCCGGCGGCCGGGTCACCGATCACCTGGGCCAGCCGTACCGGCCCTACACGACCGACCTGGTGGCCACCAACGGCCTCATCCATGACGAGCTGATCGCGCTCATCCACCGGTACGACGCCGGCGCCTGAACCGCCGGTCCCGCTTTACAGGTACTGGAGGGCCAGGATGCCGTGGCCCACGACACCGTAGGAGAGCCACACGGGGTGTCCGGCGCCGAAGCGATCGCGGCAGGCGAGAGCGGCGGCGCGGTGGGCGGCCGCCACGCCGTAGCCATCGGCCAGGAAGCTGTAGAAGCGACCGGCGAACTTGCGGGCGGGGCGGCTGTAGAGGGGGGCCACGGGTCCCACGAAGACCGAGGCGCCGGCGGCCAGGAACCGGGCGCCCAGCTCGGGCAGACCGAGGTAGCTGTTGGAGAAGACCAGGGGCGGCATCGCTCCCTCCGCCCCGAGATTCTCCGGCGGGATCGGCCCGTCTTCCAGCAGCCAGGAGCGGTGGTCCAGGATGGCCGTGGCCGTGGCCGGGGGAGGCACCGCGGGCCCGGCGGAGGCGCGACCCGCCGCGCGGGCGGACACCTGGTCCAGCAGGGCGGTGATGGGATCGACGCCCACGACCTCCGGCTCGGCGCCGCACAGCTCCTCCGGCGCCTCCCCGGGTGCCGGGTCCGCGTCGCCGGCCGCCAGCAGATCGGCCAGCCAGGCCTGCTCCTGCGGCTCCACCGCCGCGGGAGCGCAGGAAGTGGGCCCGGCGAAGTGCAGACCCTGGTAGAGCGATCCCCGCTGGCGCAGCAGTTCCGGCGTCACCGCGTCGGCCAGGATCCGCAGTCGGGCCAGGGGCCGGTCCAGCGGCCCGGCGGCCAGGGCGCGCCCGATGGCGTCGGCCTCGCGGTAGATCAGCCGGCGGATCCGTTCCTCGCAGTGGCCCGGCACGAACAGGATCTCCGGATCCGCGCACTCCCGGGGGCGCAGGCGGGTCAGCGTCTCGCGCAGCGGGCGGCCGCCGTCGACACCCTCGCGCAGCCGGGCCTCGCGGTAGCGCTGCATCCAGGGCCGCGGGTGCGTGTCGGCCGCCAGGCGCGAGCCGCCGGTGGCCGCGCTCAGGGCGTGGCGCTCCAGCAGGAAGTCCAGGCCGGTGTGCAGCCAGGTCCAGGGGAGGCCCAGCAGCTCCGGCGGCAGCACCAGGTGGAAGCCGGTGGCATGATCGGCCTCGACCAGACCGACCCGCGGTTCGAGGGCGCCGTTGGCCTCGGGCCCGGGCGCGAAGGCGTCCGGGACGATCCGGGTGACGGCCTGGAAGAGCAGCTGTCCGGTCTCGATCATGGCGCCGACGACGGCCGGGCTGTCCAGGCCGTTGCGCTCCTGGACGCGCGGCAGCTCCGCCCGGCGCGCTGCGGCCCGCGCCAGCAGCGCCCTCGCCGCGGGCTGCGCGGCCGCCTCCCGCAGATCGATGTCGATCCAGCGCATGGGGCTCCTATCCGCCGCAAGCGGTCTTCCGGCGCTCGCGCATTGGACCGCCGGTCCTCCTTCCGCTATCTTTTCGGCGGGGGGTCAGGAAACTGTAGGGCCGCCGACCGCGTTGCCGCGGGGCAACGAAGGGGAGGAGATCGCGTGATGGGCCGGAAAAGCATGCGAGCGCGCCTTTGGCCGGGCCTGATCCTGCTGCTCGGCTGGAGCCTGCTCCTGACGGGCGGCTGCAGCCGGAAGGGGCCCGATCCCCGGACGCACAGGCTGCTCGTCATCGGAATAGACTCCGCGGACTGGGGCCTGCTGGATCCCCTCAGCCAGGAGGGGCGGATGCCGAACCTGCAGGCCTTCCGGGAGCAGGCCGCCAGCGGCCGCATGCTCACCTTCCGGCCGCTGGAGAAGTCGCCCGTCCTCTGGGCCAGCATCTGCACCGGCGTGCGGCCCTCGGTCCACGGGGTGGGAGGGTTCGTGGAGGGGCGCGAGCAGATCCCCGTGCGCGGGAGCGCCTGGGGGGCCCCTGCCCTCTGGGACGTCCTGGGGGCGAGCGGCCGCACCAGCGCCGTCATCGGGATGTGGACCACCTATCCGGCCCGCCGCATCAACGGCGTCATGGTCAGCGACTACCTGCCCTACGCCGGGGACATGCGGCATCCCCTGGCGGGTCTGGTCACGCCCGACTCCCTGGCCGCCAGCCTCACCGGCCTGCAGATCGATCCCGAGACCCTGCCCCTGGCCGAGCTGGGCCGCTTCCTGCCGCCCGCGGAGCTGGCGCGCGCCGAGAAGGACTATCCGGAACAGATGGCCGATCTGCGTTCCATCTACGCGGCCGACGCCAGCTACCTGGCCGTGGCCCGCTGGCTCGCGGCCCACGGCGATTACGACCTGTTCTTCTTCTACCTGCGCGGGCCCGACATGATCAGCCACAAGTTCTGGCGCTACCTGGAGCCCGACAAGAGCCCCCAGCCGCTGTCCGCGGAAGTCACGGCGCTCTTCGGCCAGGTCGTACCGCGCTACTACGAGTGGGTGGACGAGGTGGTGGGCGAGGTGCTGAGCTGGTTCCCGCCCGACCGCCAGGTGGTGATCCTCTCGGACCACGGCTTCCACGGGCCCCGCCGGCGCGGAGACGGCTGGCACCTCGGAACTCAGGAGCACGGACCCTTCGGCATCTTCCTGGTCCGCAGCCCTCTCTACCAGGCCGGGGCGCGCTTCGACCGCCTGGAGCTGCTGGACATCATGCCCACCTTCCTGGCCCTGCTGGGCCTGCCGTCGAGCGAGGAGATGGCCGGCCGGATCCTGCCCGAGGCGCTCACCGATGCGGGGAGGAAGCGGATGGAGCGGCTCGAGGAGCACCGCGTCCCGAGCTACCAGCCCCTGACACCGCGGCCGGAAGGCGAGGGCGAGGTGGATCCGGAGGTGGACGAGCAGATCCGCAAGCAGCTGCGCTCGCTCGGCTACATCGAGTGAGCCGCGTGCGACGAGCTTTCCCGTCCTGCGGCGCGCCGCCTCGACGCAGGAGCCGGCCACCCGCAGGTCTGCCGGCTCCTTACCTGTGCCGTGTGGTCTAGAAGAGCAGAAGAGAACTTGGTGCCCGGGAAGAGACTCGAACTCCCACGGGGATGACCCCACTACGACCTGAACGTAGCGCGTCTACCAATTCCGCCACCCGGGCAACGAAAGGCGGTGCCGGAGGGTTCTGCGACCGTTCCGGCTCACGGGGGCACCAATCTAGTGCCTCCGCGATGGCGTGTCAACCCCGTGCCCGGCCCGTGCCCGGCCTGCGACTTGCTTGCGGCTTGCTCGCTTGTCTCGCCCTGCCCGAGGTGCTAGTTTCGCGCTTCCGGAGCGTGGCGAGCCGGTCCAGGCGCGGCGCGAACGGTCTTCCGGAACCGGGCGGCGGCGGAAACGTAGACAGGGGACGGTCATGAGCCGGCGCCAGGCTGGCGAGGGCGTCAAGATCATCGCCTCTAACCGCAGGGCGCGGCACGAATACCATATCCTCGAATCCTGGGAGGCCGGTCTCGTGCTGCTGGGCACCGAGGTCAAGGCCCTGCGCGAGGGGCGCGCCAACCTGGGCGACGCCTACGGGGAGATACGCGACGGCGAGGTCTGGCTGGTCAAGATGCACATCGGGCCCTACGAGCAGGGCAACCGCGAGAATCACGAGCCATTCCGCCGCCGCAAGCTCCTGCTCAGCCGCCGCGAGATCCGCAAGATCCGTCCCCGTCTCGAGGAGCAGGGCCTGACCCTCGTGCCCCTGCGGATCTACTTCAAGCATGGCCTGGTGAAGCTGGAGCTCGGACTCGGACGCGGCAAGAAGATGCACGACAAGCGCGACGCCAAGGCCAAGCAGGACGCCGAGCGCCGCATAGCCCGGCACCTCGGGCGCCGCCAGGGAGGGGATCACTAACATGATCGGTCACGGGATCCGGACGCCGCGCCGGCGGGCGGCGCTCCGTGCCCTCCTGCCCGCCGCCCTGGCCGTCGCCGGGCTGGCGATATGGGCGACGAGCTTGGCCGCCCAGCAGCCCGTCGATCCGCTGGTGCTGCACCGCATGGATCCGGAGGCGCAGGACCTGCAGCTGACCGTCGACCTGGCCGACGGCAGCGGCGGCCGCCACATCGCGGGCCGCAGGCTGCTGGCCGGTTCGGACGAGATCTACGTACGCTCGGCCACCGCCGCGGCGCTCTTCAAGGCCAGCCGTTTCTGGCAGGACGCCATCCGCCAGCTCACCTTCCGCGTCGGCGACCATGCCTTCGTGCTGACGGCCGACAGCCGGCTGGTGATCCTCGACCAGGGAGAGACGCTGCTGCCGGTGCCCGTGCTGGCCCTGGACGGCGATCTCTGGCTGCCCATGGTGAGCCTGGTCGAGGTGATCGGTCCGGGCGTCGGCGAGGCCGTGGTCTGGGATGCCGAGAACCGTCGCCTGCGCGTGGGCCGCGCGCGTTTCA
>Ga0315542_1000164_pt1 | contig 38028 bp, 33 predicted proteins | sample SalMarSW160120MG_FD_202541 | JGI IMG/M metagenome (GOLD analysis project Ga0315542, IMG submission 202541) | Salt marsh sediment microbial communities from the Plum Island Ecosystem LTER, Massachusetts, United States - Salt Marsh Sediment SW1601-20 ...
AACATAACTGAAAATGGTGACTAAAAAAGTCCAATCTAAGAACAGATCTTCTATCCTCAATTGAAGTAGCATAAAAATGCTGTAAAATAGCAAACTAAAAGAAATTATTACGATTGAAATGAAAATTAAATATCTAGTAAATAATTTCACAGTAATTTATCATATTATTAATAATTTAAAGATATATATGGAAGGAGCTATTAATACTTGTTTTAAATTTTTAAACTGTATCTATCGATTTTAATTTCATTTTATCTATGGCATACCAAAAGTAACGGATCGAAATAAAGTACCAGACTAATAGACATGGTATCACGATGATTAATGAGATTATGATGTTTGTGGGAATTGCTATTCCAAAAACGGTAAAATTTACGAACTCAACAGGCATTATGAATGTTTCTATTAACATCAATAATATATATCCAGCTACCATTAATAAAAGCATTAAAGCAATAATTCCTCGGATTTTTGGAAAGAATATTAACATTACGATTAAAATGGCGAGAAGTATAAGTGTCACTACTAGTAATGGTACAAATTGAATTTGATTTATTGTCCAAGCCATCATTAACGTAGTAAAAATTGCGAAAAGCCCACATATAACAGAAATAGCATAGAGATTTTTAACCAAACCGTGCTCCTTAAGGTTACCGTGGGCTAAAATTAATCTTGGTAATGTTAAGGCCGCATCTTTCTGATCTGATGCCATAAGCTCATCATTTTTTAATAAAATCACATCAGTTTTGCTTTCTTGTATCTCTGAGCTTTCAAAGAAACCTTTAACCGAATATAATACATAAAAACTATTGAAAACATGAATGAAAAGCGCACAAAAAACAGCGGCTTCTAATGAAGCAAATAATGCAATTCCTGCAAAAATTGCTCCAATACTTAAGGTTCCTACATCTCCAGGAAAGATTTTAGCGGGATATTTATTAAAAATATAGAATGGTATGATGACTGCTAAACTAATGGATGTATATAAAATTCCCATTGTGGAATTCCATAAAATAGCACAAATTAATATAAATATTAATGTAATTATTGAAACTCCTGATCCTTCTCCATTATATCCCTCTAACATATTGACAGTATTAGTAAATACAGCAACAACAATAGGTACTACAAAAGGGTAGATTAATGTCAGCCTTAATTTTCCTAAAAATGGAATTGTAGGAGATTGAATATTGATAAAACCAATAAAATTTGCAATAAAAATAATCACTCCAGTTAGAAGAGTCAAAATTAGTTTATATCTTGATTTTAATTTGATACGATCGTCAATATATCCTATTAAACCTGAAAAGATAACTGTTAAAGCAAAAATAAGAGTTTCATTTGCAAATTCTGGAAAAAACATCATTAAAAGAACTGAAGTAATAGTGAAACCAATTACAATGCTAATTCCTCCTGATTCTGCTACTTTAGGTCGACTGTTTTTATGTATATCGATTCCTACATAATCTTTACTTACCATTAATTTGATAATTTTAGGAATAATAAAATATGTAGCGAAAAATCCAATGATAAAAGTGAGGATTAATAAGAGTATTTCAATGAAATCCCAATTCATTTCTGTTAATAGCATCTATTTTCACTTGGCGTTTTACAAGAATAAGGTAAATTAATAGCCCGGCACGGAATTTCGACTGACGAGTATGTTCATCAATTTTCGAACCGTGGTCACGGGGTTCAAGGCCCCAGATGCTTGGCCGCTACACCACCGGGCTAAATATTCTCTTATTAAGTCTTTTAAAGATTAAAAGGTTTTAAATTTTGTTGAAAAAATTCTGGATCACATAAATTTTTATGGTTTTTAAGAAAATCTAAATCATTATCCTTGTTTCTATATTCATCTGGGAGCATTTGAGGAATGGTATCAATGATCGGAAACCATCTATAACAATGTTCACAAAATAACAATCCTGTTTCGATTTCAACGTCCAATTTGATTTTATTTATAAAATATAACTCTGGAAGTATATCATCTAAATCAGGAATCTCTTCTTTTTCTGAGAATTTTATAATTTTCTCTTTAACTTCTGAAGTAAGTAAGTCAAAACATTTAGAACTAAGTGAAAGATCAGATTTATCATAGATATTATCTAATTCATCGATACTTTGAATGATAAGAGTTAAATAATCTTCTAAAGGAGTATTTTTTAGGGCAATTCCATCTTTTATTAAATCACCATCAGGAGTTTCGTCGATTTCTATAATGCGTTCCCTCTTAATTTGATCAATATCTCTATCGTTATATATTCTTAAGAATGATTCGAATTGTACAAGAGGAGTTTCGTATTTAAAGATGTATAATTTTAGGGGGTAACTTTTATCTATTGGGCATGCAAGGATGTCAAATAACCAAGGTTTCATATTAATCTCGATTAAATAAGAATTATAATAAATAATTCCTTAATTGTTGGATATATTTATCTATGGTTCGATCTATTTTCTTTCTCCTCTTGAGAAAATCATCAGACAATTTTTGATAAGCTTGTCTAGAGGGTAATTTTCCTCTTTTGTATCGATTATTTAATAGATTAATGCTATCATCTACACTAATTCGTTCAGCGTCAAGGACATCTAATTTTTTTACAATACTTTCGAAAATCTCTCCGGATTCAATTAAGTTCTTCTTAAATGGTTGAATTTCACTTTTGATTTGTTCGATTTTATTGGTATTTTTACTAACTAGGTTTTTAAAAGATTTTTTAGCCAACTTTTTTCTTCTTGCTTCTTCCTCAGCTGTTCTCATCTCTAATATCAAAGCATTTTTCTCTTCATATAAGGAACAGAATTCACGAATTTCATTTATGGGTATTAATTCTGATTTTAAAGCGATAACTGTTTCCTCTTTCTTTCTCGTCTTTATTAATAAGACAAAACTTGATAAGATACCCATAATAAGCAGGATGATAATTATTGGTCTAAACATCAAATCAATTAAGTTTATTGAAAATGTTACAAGGATTTCTTTACTCTCAAGAGGACTGACTTGTTCGGAATTATAGATAAGGATCTTTGATTCACTATCTTGATTAATGGCGTCTGGAGGGATTGATATATAATCAATATTACTACATCCTTCTAAAACCAATTTAACTTCTTGTTGTACACCTAAAAATTCAAATTTAGTTGATATTAAATCTAATTTTATCGATTCTTCAAACCAATTTACTGAAAAAAGATTCTGTATGGGAATATTATACTGAATAGTGTAAGATAATTTAGAATCTGGCTTAATTGCCGCTCTATTGTTTAACAAATTAATAGACACTTCTTTAAAATTAGTAGAGGATTCACCTATGCTCACACCTAATAATTCACCAAGTTCGTCAAATACAACTAAATTTATAGCATTTTGAGGAATTTTAAAACTAAGAGAATAAAGATCAATCTTACCAATATTATGGATTAAATGCTCTTCTTCTACTTTAATAATTCCCCAAGGGGATATATCTATCTCACGTTTTATATCTTCTAATTGCATGTTTGTACGAGTATTATCTTCAATACTTACGGTAATTTCCTTTTCTACTCCCATATTTTCAAGAAATGGATCTAAATAATTTAACTCAAATGAAACACCTAAATCATAAATTATAACTCCAGATTCTGATGTTCCCATCCCAAATGGTTGATCATAACTTAAAGTATTTGCACCATCAGGTAATCTTATTGCGGTTTTAATATTTCCTTCAGCTTTATAGGGTAAAATTGGGAATATTAATCCTGTAAAATTAATGATTTGTTCAAGATTTTGAACATTATACTCCAATTGATTCTTTAGCGTCTCAATAATATTTACTGAAATTGAATTTTGTGGTAAAAGTGGACTATCTAAATATATACTAATAACCTCAAAATCATCAAAAATTAAATAGTTTCTTTCTATTGTTAACTCATTTTGTCTTATTCCTTCTGATTTTAAATAAATTAAATCATCTGAAAGATTTAAAGGAATGCCTAGCAGTATAGAATTTAAGGGATTAGAATTTTGATTGAGAATAGTGATTCTATCTGAAATATCAATTAGTCCATAGGTGCTAATATTAATATTTCGAATGATTTCAGTCACTTTTATTTTATCGAAACCTTCGATTGTTGTTGACGATTTGACATCATTTGTATTACCTTTAATGATCTGATCTTGACGACATAAAAATCCAAAAATTGAAAAGACCATTAATAAGATGATTAAACTTGATAAAATTATACTTATTTTCTTTTTTCTTAACATTTGCATAATCAATTCTTCCTTAGATTATCTGAAGATAATTAAGATTAATAATAAAATTTTTCATATTTTTTTCTATATATCAAAATAAAACTTATTATTGGTGGAAATTTATTTTTAATTAAAAATATTATACTTCAGAATAGATTATGTCGTCACGATCTCAATCCAGAAGGAGAAAAAGAAGAGCTGGAAATGCCCCAATGCCCATGGGTGGTGCGGGTTTAATGCGCTTTTTTGAAGATAGCTCAATCGGGGTTAAAATTGGCCCAGTTACTACTGTGATAATTTCATTTAGTCTTATTTTAGTGGTCATTTTCGCAAAGCTTGGAATTTTCAATTGGTTTTTCACCCCCGGAGGATAATTTGATTGTAATTTTTTAAAAAAGGCTTATGAGAATTTCAGATTTTCAAGAGAAAATTCGTTATTTATATTTAGAAAATGACAAAAGAAGGGGCATTAAAAGCACTTTCATTTGGCTAGTTGAAGAAGTAGGAGAATTAGCGACTCTGTTGAATAATGAAACTCTTGAAATTCCAAAAATATCAGAGGAATTATCAGATATAATTGCTTGGACATTATCCATAGCAAATTTGCTAAACATTGAAATGGAGTCTGCTTTAAGCTTAAAATATCCTAATAAGTGTGTTAAATGTGGTGCAGCTCCATGCCAATGCAATAATAAACCTAAATAATTTAAAAGTGAAATTTTAATGAATTATATACATCCTGAAGCAAAACTTAATAATAATGCTCATATTAGTGATTTAGTGTCTATTGGAAAAGGGGTAACGATTGAAAAGGATGTTTTCATCTCGAGGGGGGTAATTATTTATGGAAATGCCTTAATTGAAGAAGGGACATTCATAGGTGAAAATTGTATTATCGGACATCCCCAAAGAAATGAATTAAAAAAACTAATCAAGAAAAAAGATTCTGCTTTAAATTTGAGAAATCCCTTGGTTGAGATCAAGCAGAATTGTACTATTAGATCTGGAAGCATTATATATTCAGAAGTAAAGATGGGAGCTAATTGTCAGACGGGTCATCACGTAATGATTAGAGAAAAAACGACCATAGGAAATAATACTTTGGTAGGAACTAATACTGTAATTGATGGAAATGTGATTATTGGAGAAAATGTAAGCATTCAAACGGGGGTTTACATACCATTGTATTCTAAGATTGGAAATCATGTATTTATGGGACCCTTCTGTAAATTAACTAATGATAAATATATGATGCGCAAAAAATTTGATTTGATCGGACCAACTTTGGAGGATTACGTGTCAGTTGGTGCAAATTCTGTCATTCTTCCAGGAATTAAATTGAAAAAGAACTCTATAATAGGGGCTGGATCGGTAGTAACGAAAGATGCAGAAGAAAATCAAGTTTTAATAGGAAATCCAGCTAAACCCATCAAAAGATTTTTAGAATAAATTAAAATTAATGAATTGTTCTTTGTATGGGAGTCAAAAGAAGAATTTGGATTGATATTGAGGAACCCAAAACAGGAATTATGTTTAAATCTCTTATTGAAAGATTCTATCAAAATAATTATGAAATTCTTCTGACTGCCAGAGATTATGATTCTACTTTTCAGATTTTAGACGAATTTGGATTTGAATATTATAAGGTGGGTCATCATGGTGGAGAAAGCTTGGAAGGTAAATTAAAATGCTATATTGAACGATTAAGTGATCTATTTCAACAAGTAGTAAAATTTAATCCCGATTATTTTGTCACATTCTCTTCTGTTGAGGGAGCAAGGATCTCTTATGGATTAAAAATTCCTTCAATAGGCTATAATGATGAACCACGTAATGTGCCTGTTTGTAAGTTGATCTTTCCTTTTTTGGATAAAATAATTATTCCTCAATGTGTTCCAAAAGAGTGGTATTTAAAACTTCATGCTGATCCAGAAAAACTGATTTCTTATAATGGAATCGATGAAATTGCATGGTTAAGCAAATACAATCCAAATCCTAAAATCCTTGATCAATTTGATTTAAAGAAAGGAGAGTATGTACTTTTAAGGACTGAACCTTCTTTTGCGAGCTACTTCATTGATAAATTAGACCCCTCTCATAGTATAATTAATAAATTCTTACCAGATCTTATTAAAGAGTTTCCAAACTTCAAGTATATAATAATTGCAAGAACAGAAAAGCAGGAATTATATTTCAAGCAAAAACTTAAGGAATATAAAAATAAAAACATCATTCTGACAAGATTCATGCCAAATATGGTTGATCTATGCTTTTATGCTTCCATAGTTATAAGTGGGGGGGGAACGATAGTTCGAGAAGCAAGTCTTTTAGGAGTACCTAGTATCGAATTTTTTCCAGGTCAAACCGCTCCGCAAGAACATTTCCTAATGGAAAATGGTTTCCCCTTAGAACATGTTAAAGAGAAAGAAAAAATATTAGAAGAATCTTTAAAGATTTTAAAAAGGGGTCCTTCTTCAGATCGATTCAGCCTTTCATTCAAAGAGAAAATAAAATTATATGATGATCCAAATAATATTTGCTTCAAGATTGTCAATGGAGAATTATTAGATTTTTAAAATTTTTTTATATATTTCTTCCATTTTATGACCAACACTATTCCAAGAAAATCTTTTAATATATTCTTGACCTTTTTCAATTAGCTTAATCTTTTCATTCTCATTTTTTAATAGCCTATAAATAGCTTCAGAAAGTAATTTTGGACTTTTTGGTTTAACAAAAATAGCATTATCTTGCAGAACTTCTCTAAAAACTTTAATATTAGAACATATTACAGGTGTTCCGCATGCTATTGCTTCTATAGGTGTCAACCCAAAGCCTTCAGATGCATAAGAATAAGTAATAAAAACATCTGCCATAGTATAATAAATTGCTATTTGATTTGTTGGAATAAAACCCATAAAATGAATATCTGGATATCTATTTTTCCACACCTGATATGTATCTCTCATCGAAAAATCAGGAGTCCCACCTATCAAGAGTTCTAAGTCTTTTATTTGGTTTTTTACCATATTATATGCTTTGATGATGTCTGGGACACCTTTATAATTAGCAATACGCCCAATATAAAGCAAAATTGGCCCATTGAGCCCTAATTTCCCTTTTAAACTTTTTGATTCTGAGACATAAGGCTTAAATTTTGATTCAATAGCCGAGTAAAGATTGAAAATCTTCTGTGAGGGAACATTTTGAAATAGAGATAATATTTGCTGCTTAATAGATTCTGAACAAGTGGTGATAATTTTAGCCCTTTTTATTGTTTTTTCAATTAAGAATCTTTCAAACGGAATTCTTGAAAATTTGGTTTCAATTGGTCCTAGATCATGTATTGTTGAAATAAAATCTAAATTCCTCAATAAAAGTAAAGGCATGCTCCCCTTCGGTCCGTTGCCATGAATTATGTCGAACTTATTTTTTTTCAAATATTTAATTACAAAAAATATAAATTGGGGAACCCAAAGATAACTCTTTTTTATCAATTTCACTTGGATAATATCTGGATTGTTAAGTTTTTGATTCCAAAGCCCTGTTATTACTTTAACTTCATGGCCCTGTGATTTAAGGTAATTATAAACTCCTGTTATAAATTTTGCACTTCCATCTTGACTATCCGGAGCAAATGTTAATGAAACCAAACAAATCTTTAACTTTTTCATGTATTACTCAAATTTTTTAAGAATTCAGGTTAGTTGTTCAAATCCGTTTTCAGTGATCATAATAGTTTCTTCAGATTGGGATACATTTGCACCTTTTTGTTCAGATAATACATAATGAACCTTTAATTTACCTTGCTGAATCAATTCTTGAAGTCCAAACGCAACTCCAATCCTAAACTCTTTAGCCAACCATCTTTCTGCAAACGGTAAAGTTTTATAATTTTTATTGATATGTCCTAATATTTGTTTGGATGTTTTTCTTCTTAGTGGTACCCTTCCGGCATAGGGATTAACTTCATAAATATAAGAGGAATTTGTATTATGAATTGTTCCTTCACCAGTTGAAGCAAAAATCTCTACTGCAAATACATCACCTTCTTGCATTGTATCCCCTCCTTGAGATCCTAATTCAGGAAGTTGTTTTTTACCATGTACGGTCCATCTTTCGATTTGATGACCTCCTAACTCTTTAATGGGATTATAACCAAAGCCTTTCACAATACTTTCAATTTTTTTCCCAATTACCCTTGTATTTACTTCAGGTTTAGCCATATTTTTTGCTGCTTCTAGTGCAACTTCCGTAGCTTGGATAATATTTTCTAATAAAGGATCATCGCTAAAACTTACAGAAAAAGCAGTGTCTACTATGAAACCATCAATGTGAACCCCTAAATCCACTTTCACAATGTCTCCTTCATTAATTGTTAAACCGTCGTCTTTAATAGGAGAGGTATAGTGAGCAGCGATGTTATTTATGCTAACATTAACTGGAAATGCCCAATGTCCCTCTAATTCAATGATTTTTGATTCAGCAGCTTCAATCAATCTTGAGACATTGGTTCCAATTTTTATTTTTGGTTTTAGGAATTTTTTTACTTCATTGGCAATATTTCCCGCTTGTTTCAATGATGTTATCTCTAATTCTTTGTCTTCGTCCGTTTTTTCTGTGTTCTTATCTTTTAATTTTTGATTCTCATTCATTGACATATTAAATGTTAAAATTGATAAAAATATTTTTTAAAAAAGCAATATCAAAATAAATAGTTAAAAAATATATAAAAAAAAGATTAATAAATAAATAAGAGAAAGTTTACTAGATCATATAATTTAATTATCAATTACTCATTTAAGATGTATGATTTCATCTTATGAGATAACATATTCTGTTCTAAAAAATTAGGAGGAATTTAATATTGTCCGAAAACATCAGCGAACTCACCGATTTACTAAGAAAATTGTCTGCTGTAAACTCTGATATAGAAGGTTCTGCAATTGTTAGTGTTCAAGGATTACCTATTTGTTCGGTTTTAAGTCGAGATGTGAATGATGGAATCGTTTCTGCTATGTCCGCAGCTATTCAAAGCGTTTCTGAACGTGCAGTAGAAGAATTAGATCGAGGGGAATTAAAACGTATTCTTATTGAAGGCGTTAACGGGATAATTATTCTTTCCAGAGCAGGTGATAACGCAATACTATGTACTCTATGCAATGCGAATGCAAGTTTAGGAATGGTCTTTCTTAATATTCAAAGTGTTTCTAACAGAATTGCGGCATTATTAGATTAATCTGTTTTCTTATCGTCTTTAAATTTAGAAAAAAATTGTATTTTGATATGGTTCTCAACCAGAATTTTGAATCAATATTAGAAAATATTCAAACAGGAAAATCGAGTAAAGAGAAAGAAGATTTATACTATAATAACATTTCTCGGTTTTTAAATGAAGGAAATCTGGAACTTGTTAAACAGTTATTTAATGGGTCAGTTCAATTAGATATTCACGTAATTCCTTCAAAGATCCCAAATTTAGTTGAAATTTTATCTAACCTCCTAATAAATTGTATCCATGATCTAAACTTTGGCCAGATATTTCTAATTTTAAGATTTTGTAATGAACATGATTTACTAGCAAAAAACTTGAACCTGAAAGAATCCCGGTTAATTCGAAGTTGTTACGAAGATGAAATACTGATGAAAAACCTAATGGATCTATTTGGAAACATAACACCATACTTTTTAAGGTATATTAGAATAGAAATGCCAAAAAATTTGTATAAGTACTATAAGGAAAGCCCTTACTTCGTTTCGGAAGATGAAGACGGAATTGGTGTCATAAAGAATTTCTTAGACAGATACGTAATGTACGGCTTAAGTGTGCAAAATTTAGGTGGTGTTCGCAATTTTTTTAGAAGAGTTCAGGATCGTTATTCAAATTCTAATTCCAGATTTGAGAAATTCATATTTCATAATAAGACTCATTTAATATGTCCAGAAGTATTGCTTGAAATGAAAGAGAAAATTTTATCTAAAAAATACAACTTTTTCAATCTTTCTATGATAATATCTCACGGTATAGGTCCCCAAGGATTGGGATTTACTTATTCAACACCTAAAGGGGAAATTATAGAGATTTGTTCAGATCGAAAAGAAAATGCAGCCATTATCATCAAATTTAAACAATTTTTAAATACAAAATTTATTAAAGAATTAAAATCTGAATTAGCTAAGTATTCGGTGAATGAGAACATAATCCAGAAAATTTCTAAGCATCTCACCAATATTCTTACTGATGATAAGTTAGTGAGTTATTTTATAAAGGACGAACTTTTTTCAGAAATCAAGAAATTTTTCACTCTATCGGGTATTCAATCGGATGATTTTAGCGCAATCTGGAATAAAGTAGACTCTTCTCTTTCTAATGTCTTAAGACCCATAGAAATTGTTGATCAATTCAAAACACGAATGAATTTAGTTGCTAAAAAAAAATTGAGGTTACAAGACGTTCCAAAATTGACCAGTTTAAGAGAAAAATCACATTACGATATTCTAAGAGAACGTTTATTTTTTCAATATATAACTGAATGGTTTTATGAAACGTATTTTGAAAAATAAAAAAATTTGATATATTTAATTAGTTGAATTATCTGTTTTTCTAATTCTTTGCTCTAAGTAAGGTGTGAGAAGGATTGAAATAGAATAACCAATTCCTCCACCAAGTGCACCCATTAGAAGTCCTATAATTAAGATCAAAAGGAAAATTAACCATCCAAAACCGCTTCCTACCATTAATTCTCCAATTTGTTCAAGAATCGTGTAGGTGTTTCTCAATGCAAGTGAAGAAATCATATAAATCAACCAAGAAATGGTAACCCCAGTTAAGCCACTTAAAACCGCATAACGTAATCGTTTATTAAAGAATCCTGCAACAATGCCAGGAATCACGATCAATTGCCAAACCGGAATCAACGTTAAGAGCATGGTTAAGCACAGGGCACCAATAGTGGTATAAATAAAGTACTTGTATGTTTTTTCTATTTTAAACACCTCATCTTGGTAAAAAATATATTGTAGATTCAATAGAATTCGTGGGAAAGTTCACTGGAGTATTAGAATAATACTGGAAATGATATTTTCCTTGTAAGAAAAGTTGTTCCAATTGATCAGAATAATGTTTAGAATTGCTTAATCCTCGTTCTCCAGAAGGAATTACGCTTAATGACCTATTTAAATTGCTGAAATCCAGAATCATTCGCTCTGAGGCCCCATGTTGCGCGTATCTTATATGTTGCGCGTCCCTTATATTTGCTCCAGCGGGATTGATAGTAAACCCCTCTCCATTTCCGGGATATGGTCCTTTACTTAGAGGAGCTAGTCCAGTTAAATGTGGAAAGTAGATTTTATGTATGATTCCCCATTTCCAAGATGAAGGATCACCAGAGTGATAAAATCCTGTTAACCAGTTTATAGTTGCATTCAGTGCCAATAACATGGTCTCATTCCGAGTTTCGATTCCTACTGTAGATACATTGTCGAACCAATGCGAACCTTCGTCCTCTTTCATTAATTTTTCCAGCACAACAACCTGTGGTGCTCCAGTAGCATTATATTTCGTAAATTCATCATTAAACGTAAATTCCATGAAATAATCTCTCCATTTACGATATATTGTAGGGGCTACTAAGTCTTTTGACATGATGTACCCCCAGTCTTCTAATTCGCTTAAAACATCTGCAATTTCAGGAGGGGGAGACGTCCCGTATTCATACTTTATAACATCAATAAGAGTTGGAATAAATGCTCGTGCTGCAGTAGAATTTATATCTGTTTGTATGAGCTTCATATCTTCAACACTGATATTTGTTGACTCATTAAGCAACTCATTAATTCTTCTCGCACGATAACCATCTGCATACTCACTTTGTAAATGATATTTTGTATAACCTGGTCCAGCTACAACTTGGTTTGCAGACGCTAAATAATGTTGACTCGGATTTAATGTACTTGGAAGCCCTGTCAAGATGTCAATATACCCAATCCATTCTCCCTCCGCACTAGAACCATTAAATGGAAGCGTTCCATTTCCTGGTGAATTTAAGGCCCGAATAGGTACTTTTCCGGTTGGTCTAATTGCTATGTTATTATCAGTATCGCCATAAACGATATTTTGTGCTAGGGTTGTCCAATATTGGGACGCATTATCAAAATCAGCTCTATTTTCGGCTCGACAAAATCCATTAGCTGCAAGCAGGGTATAGAAGTAATTATTCGCTGTCCATTTTGAAGATATTATAATGTCTCCAAGAGTATCAGACAGTCCAAAATCTCCGATGACATCACTCATAACGGGTCCTTGAACTGTTTGACGAACCGTGAAGTCGAGAGTTCCTTGACCTTTCACATTGATTTTATAGGTTCTATAGGTAAAATCCGTGGGGGTATTATTGTAAATATATTTATTATCACCGTCAGTATTGAAGTAATACCAATCTAGAACGTCATACCCTGTATTTGTAAATCCCCATCCTACAAACTGGTTATGTCCGACAGCAATAAGGGGTAAACCTGGTATTTGAAAACCATAAACATTAAATCCCGTGTCTTCAGCTACAAGCTGTTGCTCATACCAAATTCCAGGCATAGTCCAGCTTAAATGCATATCATTACATAGAATTGGGTATCCCGTACTGCTCTTTGCACCATCAATTACCCAATTATTCGACCCCTGTAATTCTCTTTCTTCTGTAAATTGTCGTTGATAATCTATTTTTTCGATAGCGTGAAGAAAGGAGGAAATTGCATTTGTGATTTCCGATTTTGAACTATCTTTTAATCCTGAACCCATAGGAATTTCTCCAAATGATCCATAATTAGGACAAATTGGAATTTGATAAGGAAGCGGTAATCCAAATGTTTCATTATAGTATGTTGGACCGAGTGCTTCTAAATTTATATATCGATACAAATCATTATAATTCCATGTTAGATCCATTGCCATTAACTGAACGATGCACATGGAATCTATAGTTGTCCATTCAGTAGGTTTAAATCCAATGAGATAATATTCCAAGGGCAATTGGTTTTGGTGAGTATCGATATAGTAATTTATACCGTCAACGTATCGTTCGATTTTAGGAATTAAATTAATACTTCCATTAGATTGCATCTCCTGTAGTATATTAACGGTATTTATCGCCCAAGTTTCCATTCCAGTTGCTAGCATGAATTTATCAGTGGAAAGAAGATCTTTTCCTAAAATTTCAGATAACTTACCTCTTACTTGTCGTCTCAGCATATCCATTTGAAAGAGTCTATCTTGGGCATGACAATATCCTTGTGCAAAAAACATATCATCTTCATAATTTGCATAAATGTGTGGAACACCCCACTCATCCCTAATAACACTTACTTCATCTCGTAATCCTTCGATTTTAAGACGCTCAGCAGAAGGAACCTCTCCCGGAACATTCCAAACGCCATTTCCAGGCATTAAAAGATTTCCAAGAGAAGGAAGGCCTAAGAAAGGAACTGAAAATATTGTTAGTATTAAAACAGTTATTACAACAAATAATGATAAATCGATTAACCCTCTTTTATTTTCAGATTTCATAATTATGAAGCCTATTTTTATAAAATTAAGTTAATATTAAATTGGTTAGTCATAATATATAAACTAATCATTTAAAAAAGTAAAAATAAGGTAATTTTAAAAGAATCTTACCCAACAAAATAATTATAAATACTTTGAGAAGAATATATTTACATTAGTTATTATCAAAGGTGAATAATATTGTTAAGTCTAATTGGTTGGTTAGATGGTATATCTGCTACAGGTGTACTAACTACAAATCTCATTATTGGGATATACTCACTGTATAAATCAAGGAAATTAAAAGCTAAGCTACTTACTGTAACTTCTTTAACAATATTCTTTATTGGATTGCTTTGGTTAGGTCCAACAACTGATTTTTTAAAAATCCTCATTACAGGAACAAATATTGAGTCTGTATGGTTTTATCCTGTAAGCGTACCTGTAATATATCCGATTTTGAGCTATATGTGGGCTGCTCCAGGTATATTTTTTGGAATGTATATTGGAGGAGAATTAATTATGCCTAGGAAAAAATGGTATCTTCTAACTGTTTTTCTTATTATCTGCATTGCATACGAATTTTTCCTTTTCATAAATCCACAGGGTTCCTTTACATATACTGTTCCTCCTCCTGGTTCAGACATAATTGATACATCTAGTGATTATTCCTACTATACTGCATTCTTTTTAATCGGATTTATTTTATCTATCATTTTATTCAATGGTATTGGTTTTTTAGTTAAAGCTTTCAAAGCAACAGGAGTAATAAAGAAGAAGTTTTTTGCTCTCGCTTTTGGTTTCATCTTATTTGCTATTATTGTAACTTTTGATGCATTAATACCTCCAGGTATTTTTTTATCAATTGTTAGATTTGGAATAATATTGAGTAGCATCCTATTATATATAGGAATTAAAACCTAAGAAGAATTTTTAAAAAAATATTTTATTTTTATTATATTCTTAACTCTTGAATGTAATCAAAAATCGTATCAATTCTATTTTTAATTTGCCCAAATAAACCCTCTTCCTCAGATATTACCGAGTTAATTGCGGTTTTTAATCCATAATGACCCTCTGATACTAAAACTCTAATAGGCAAGGTTAATATCTCACTTAGTAACATTAACATTTCTTGTATAATTTTGATGATTTTTGGTATCTGTTCCTCTGTTTGATCTCTCATTGTTTGATCTGACGATATCAAACCATTCTCCCGTTCCTTCCTTAGCTCTTCCCAGACATTTTCTTTAAGAGAAGCAAAATCTATACCCAAATTTTCTAACGCTAATTGAGCTCCTTCGAATAAGAATTCAATATCTTGCTTTCCAGAAAATGCTTTTATGTTTTCAATCATCTCCGAAGGAGCTAATCCTTCAAGAAACGCTACTAATAGATTATGATAGTCATTTATAACATCAATGGGGATGAAAAGAAAAGTAAACTCTTTGAATTGCTTAAATAAATATCCTGCAATTTTAGCGAATGTCTCATTTTCAAATATTTTTTCAACAAATCCTCCGTATTCATTTAAGAGATGTATGAATAGGAATCCAATAATTCTAATCATATCGTCTTCGTAGTTTTTAAAATAATCGAAGAATCTTTCTGGTTCCATATTAAGTTTTTCCCTAATGAGCTCTGCTGTCTTTTGTTTAACTCCCTCGAGTGGTTCATCTAAAAGTTCTTCAATTTTATCCAAAGAGAGAATTTCTTGAATTTTTTCAATAAAATCAGATTCTGTTTCGATCTCTACATCTTCATCAACTTCATCAATAACAACATTAGAATTCAATTTATCCTGTAATTTTTCGGAAGTTAATTCTCTCCATTCTATCTTATCATAGATCTTACACGTCAATTGTAAGCATTCCTCTCCTCTCGCCATACACTTTTGCTCTATAATACGAATCCTATATTCATTTTTCTTCACTTTTAAAATATAATTTGCCACACTTTCAAGCATACCAGCTAGTCCACATGCCAAGCCCTCTGTTTCTTTATTCACGATTTTGTCGAATCCAAATGTATCCATCTCATCATTTCCATAATCAGCACAAATGGGACATCTTTTAATTTTTAAAAGATAATCATTATACTTCGAATCTTTTTTTTCAATTATTTCATAGCTTAGATCCTCTTCTGAGAGTTCTTTCCCAAATACCACAACCCATAATAATTCAAAGTATTCAAGAACTTTTTTCGGGTTTCCTGGCATAAATCGAAAAATTGTGGTGTGTCGATCACATGACTCAAAAGTAGCACGTTTTCCTATCTCCCTTAAAATTAGTAGGGAGTCTTCTTCATTTTCTGTAATCTCATGTATTTCTTTCAAGATTTCACGATAGAGGAGGGTATAGAATAATGAATTGGTGCTCCTTCCAAAAATTTTAGTTATTTTTTTTAGTAACCATTGGACGGTTCCCATATTATTTTCCTCCTGTATAAATGTATACATGTCTACAAGAATTATGACCAAAGACTTTTGATTCATTGATATCTTGCATTTCAATCTTAAATCCATTTTGTCTTGAATTAATTATGTTTATAAATTCAACTACCATACTACCAATTATCTCACAACCAGCAACATTTATATCTGAAAAATGGTATTTACATAGCGCACAATCATTATCTTGAATAGATATCCTTTTGTTTACTTCGTCAACTTCAATTGAAATATTGCTATTTAATACGTTTCTATAAATCGTTGCCAAGACGTCCTTAATATTGGTAAAAGTAACTTTTTCGATTGGCCTCCAAGTATTTAGGTATGTATGAGCAATGTTTTTCCCCATTCTTCTAAGTCTACTTCTCACTTCGGTGATGTTGTTCCTTTTCATAAATCGTTGGAGATGATAAATTGCATTTCTCAACTGATTCATAGTCGCATTCGTTTGCACCAAATCAGCTCTTGAATAATTCATATCTTATCCGGCTAGAAAATTGATTAATTATTTTTGATAAATTTTTGAATAATATTAAAGTTTTTAATCCAATTAATGGATGATAAGTATGAATTTCAAGGTACTTTTAAATTATTATATCAAATTTATACCTTAAACGACTGGTCCAAATAAATTATTTAAAATAAAAATTTCTAGAAGATTTTGAATAATTTTTAATAATTGAAACTAATATAAATAAAAAAATATTAATCTCTTCATTAATTTTAAGCAATATAAGATTTAATGGTAATTTAAATGATAAATATCGAAGAATTAAAAGATTATGGTTTAGAAATAACCGATGAAATGAAGAAGGGAAAGGTCATTATAGATGTATATACCACCTGGTGCGGTCCTTGCAAATGGCTTAGTCCAATCCTCGAAAAATTGGAGAAAGAAGGATTATTTAAATTGTTAAAAGTTGATTTAGATCAAAATCGCCCGTTAGGAAGTAGATTTGGCATAACAGCAATTCCAACTCTGTTATTTTTTAATGAAGGACATCTTTTAGAAAATACAATTGAAGTTCAGGGACAACCATTTGTTCGAAATGGTTTAATGGTGGGAGCTGCTGGAGAGCCTGTTCTCAAAGAGATTGTTTCGAAGATGTAGTATTTTTTCTTCTTAATTTATATATCTTTATTAAATATCATTGAAAAGAAATAATTTTAAAATTTAATGAAAGTTATATTAATATAATTTTAATGCTAAAGGATAATATACAAATGGCAACAATAGATTTTGATTTTAGAAACCAAATTATCCAATCAGATATCGGTAGTACATTAGCTTATTGTTACCAATGTGCTACATGTAGTGGAGCTTGTCCCGTTGCACAAGTCACCAATGGGCGTTATAATCCAAGAAGATTAATATTGGATGCCTTACTCGGGTTAAAAGAAAAGATTTTTGGTATAGAAAATTCATTTTCAATATGGGGTTGCACTGTTTGTGATACTTGCGATGAAGTTTGCCCACAGAAAGTAGAACTGACAGAAATATTCACCATTTTAAAGAATTTAAGTGTAGAAAAAGGTGAAGCTCCCGACTATTATACCACCCAAGCATCCACAATTCTCGAAAATGCAAAAGCTATTCCAATGCAACCTGCAATAGAGAGACGTCGGGAACAATTAGGATTACCCAAGGTATTATCTCCAAATGTAAATGAAGTGAAGAAATTACTAGAGATAACTAAATTACCAGAAAAATTAGTTAAAGAAGAATAGTTCTTTTTATTATTCTTTTAAACCGTATCGTACATAAATTGAATACTTATTCTAAATCGGAGTGAAAAATTGTGAGAAAACCTATTATTGGAGGGAACTGGAAAATGCATCTAGGAACTCCTAATGAAGCAATATCTCTTATAAAAAGCCTAAAATCTTTAATAAAAGGGATTAAAAATGTTGATATTGTAATTGCGCCACCTTTCACTGTTTTGGAGTCTGTTGTGAGAGAATTAAAGAAAACTGACATAAGCGTTTCAGCTCAAAATATGTATTTTGAGGATAAAGGCGCTTTTACAGGTGAAATTTCGCCATTATTTCTAAAAAGTATGGGTGTAAAATATGTTATATTGGGGCATAGTGAAAGGAGGCAGATTTTTGGTGAAACTGATGATCTAATTAATAAAAAAATTAAAAAAGCCTTAAAGGAAAGTTTAATTCCCATAGTTTGCATTGGAGAGAATTTAAATGCTAGGGAGGCGGGAAAAACAAAAGAGATTATTCGAAACCAAATGAATTTTACTTTTCAAGATTTAATTGGTCAAGATATGATCAAAATCATCATCGCATATGAGCCAATATGGGCAATCGGTACTGGAAAAACAGCTACACCAAAACAAGCTGAGGAAATTCACATCTTTATTCGTGATATTCTAAAGGAAAAATATGGAGAAAATGTTGCTGATGAAATTCGAATACAATATGGGGGATCTATTAAACCAAATAATGCAAAATCGTTATTTTCAAGAGAGAACATTGATGGAGGATTGGTAGGAGGAGCATCTTTAAACTCAGAATCATTTTATGAAATTATCGAAGCTGCAGAAAAAAATACGTGATTTAACCTAATACTTGATTGAATTGAAGAGTTAATTTTCCTGGAAATTCACCTAAATAGGATTGAGGTTCTGCAATCAGAAGATAGAAATATGGCTGAAGTAAACCATCTATATTTGGCCCTATTCCCGATTTTATGATATAAACCCAAATTGTCTCATTTCTAATATATGATTGTCGATAAATCCATTCAAGTGGTTTTATTTCAGGAAAAATTCCAATGTTTCTTAATATGATATTTATTTCCTTCATAGTATATTTTTCGCTAATTAAAATTAGGGGAGAGAGATCAAAAGAACATATACAAATCGAATTTAAGCCATAATTCTTCATATCATTTAATAATGATTTAGCTAATGTTTCTAGCTTTTTTTTATTTATATTTATTCTCGATCTTGCTTCAGAATCTATTAGATAATTAATAATTTGGTCTTCTTCATTTTGCAGTACTTCTTGTGCTGTTGCTAACGGTATTTTATGTTTAATTATGTTGTCATAAATTAACTTTATTTTTTCCGAAATAGATTTATGTAAGAGAAATCCTTCAGTTTGGGCCGTTATTAAAACATCGCCCTTATATAAAGATTTTTTGCTAACCTCCTCTTTTTTCGAAATAAATTCAAGAATTTCGATCTCTTTATTAATACTTCGAGCAAATTCATATAGCGCAGACACAAGCCCTGCATCTAAATCAAAACTATCCTTAGAATCTAATTCAATCTCATTTCTCGAATAATACTTCGAAAAATCGAAAAATCTTAGATATAATCTTACTCCTTTAGGAGGTTTTTGCAATTTTAAATGATAGTAAGGAAATCCAGAATTTGTTATTACTGAAAGTTCATAAATCGTCATAGAATCTTTTTATAGCTAAAACGCTTTTTTAATACTTTTTTAATTAATGATTTTAATACTCCTATTTAAATTAATTTGGTTTAAAAATAGAAAATTAAATATCGATATCACTTATTTAATAATTATTGTTGGTCTTCCCGGTAGAGATTTAAGAGCCTTTGGATCTTTTGAATCGATTTCTTTTAATACATTTACATTAGCATCGTATTTTGTCTCTAACATGCTAGAGATTTCATTAAAAAATAAGAATTCTTCACTTGCTTTGATTGGAGAGGGCTGAAATTTACCTAGATTTTTAAGTACGGAGGACACAATTTGATTTATAAGTTTACCATGTTTTTTAAAATGCTCTTTTTTCATAAGAACCTTTAATATTTCACCTTGATCCTTGGATTGTTTAACTTGTTGGAGCAGCTCTTCGAAAAGATTAAATTTCCAATCATTAGCTATGATTATATCGATCTTGTCGATTTTTTCTTTTTTAATTATATGAATTATGTGGTTTATCGATTCCAATGTATCATTCATTAGTTTCCATTTATATTCATTAACGGGATTTAAAATACCATTATCATATTCTGGCCAAGAAGATACACTTAAAAAATCTTCATTGCCAAACAAGTTCCAAATTTCTTCAGTTACGTGTGGAATAAATGGATGTAATAGTTTAACAAGTCTTTGAGAACAGTAAGAATAGACACTTTTATTAACTTTTTCAAGTTTATATTTATTAAATTCATTTGTAAATTGGATTAAATCATTAATGGCATCCCTTATATCAATTTGTTCCATATGCTTTGTCACATTCTTAATAGTTTTGTTTAGAAGATATTTGATCAAAGTATCATGAATAACTTCATTATTTCTAATAGAATCTGGTTTCTCAATCAAAAGTGCAAAACTATTCCGAATAAATTTATGCGCAAATTGAATACCTTCATTTGACCATTCTAACCCCGATTTTGGACTAGCCCCAAATAGAATGAAAAATCTAGCTGCATCAGCACCAAATTTATTCATTATTCCAATCGGATCTACTGTATTTCCTAAACTTTTGCTCATTTTAACACTTTTGAATATGTATTTTGTTCCACATCTTTTACAATTTTCATCATTCATCTCGGATTTCATTGCAAATACTTCGCAATTAGGACAATACGGATGTATTTTATTAATCATTCCTTGGGTAAGTAATCTTTGAAATGGCTCACTGTTTGAATGTAATCCTAAATCTCTTGCAACTTTGGTAAAAAATCTTGCGTATAGCAAATGAAGAATAGCATGTTCAATGCCTCCAATATAGAGATCAACATTCATCCAATAATCTACTCTTTTCTTGGAATATGGAAGATTTGATGATTTAGGATCACAATATCTATAGAAATACCATGAACTATCAACAAATGTATCCATTGTATCTGTTTCTCTTATTGCTTTTTTATTGCATTTAGGGCACTTTACATTAAGAAAAGATTCACTAGTCAATAATGGATTTCCTTTACCAGTGAATTGAACATCTTTTGGTAGCTTTATTGGGAGCTGATCGATGGGAGCGGGAATAACACCACAATCCTCGCAATATATAATTGGAATAGGACATCCCCAGTATCTCTGCCTTGAAATTAACCAATCTCTTAACTTATAATTAACAGTCGCATACCCACTGTTTAATTCTTCAAGTTTTTTAGTGATTGCATTTATCGCGCTTTTGTTATCAATACCATCGAATTCTCCAGAATTGACTAAAATTCCCTCTCCCTCAAACGCACGTGACATCTTTTTGGAATCTAATTCATAATCATAAGGTTGGATTACGACTCTTATTGGAATATCATATTTTTTGGCAAATTCAAAATCTCGTTGGTCATGTCCTGGAACGGCCATTACTGCTCCGGCACCATATTCATATACAACAAAATTCCCAACATAAATAGGGATTTGTTGCTTTGTCATTGGATTTAATGCTTTTTTCCCGATAAGCATCCCTTTCTTTTTCACCTCTATATCTGTGCGTTCAAACTTATCCTGCTGCATAACCTCTTTATAAAATTTTTTGTATTTTTCCTCATAATCTGTTTTTTCCACCCATTCTTTTATCCATGGGTGCTCAGGGGCAAAAACCATAAATGTTACTCCATATAAAGTATCAGGTCTAGTAGTAAAAATATCAATCGTTCGTTCTTCTCCAACAATTTGAAATTTAATGATAGTCCCTTGTGATCTCCCAATCCAATTCCGTTGCATAGTTTTTACTTTTTCTGGCCAATCTAACTGATCTAAACCCTCTAATAATTCTTCCGCGTAATCTCTTATTTTTAAAAACCATTGCGTCAGGAATTTTTGTTCTACATTGCTGTTGCATCTCCAACATTTTCCATTTAAGACTTGCTCATTAGCTAAAACTGTAGAGCAATTGGGACACCAATTTACATAAGATTCTTGTCTATAAGCTAAACCCTTCTCAAACATCTTAATAAAGAACCATTGGTCCCATTTATAGTAGTTAGGATCGTGACTAAATATAGTCCGAGTCCAATCGTAAGACAAACCAATTCTTTTTTGTTGCTTTTTCATTAACTCGATATTTGAATTTGTCCATTCCTCGGGATTAGCGCCGTGATCAATCGCCGCATTCTCAGCAGGGAGTCCAAAACTTTTATGGTATTTCACTTATTGAGAAATACTATCATAGCCCATAGGGTACAATACATTGAACCCCTGCATTCGTTTGAATCGAGCTACAGAATCTCCTATTGTATAATTACGGAGATGTCCCATATGAAGGCTTCCAGAGGGATAAGGGTACATTTCTAATACGTAATATTTATTTTTGTTTTTATCTTGTTTTACTTCAAAAATTTTCTCGCTGTCCCATTTGTCTTGCCATTTTTTTTCTATCTTTCCAAAATTATAATCTTCCACAGTGATTATAACCACCAAAATATCTAAAATTATTATTAAAATATGATTTGAAATCAATAATTCAATAAATTTTTTTTGAAAAAAGCTTATCTTTTTGTTTGTATTATGAAAAGTAATGACTGTGGATAAAATTAGAGTGTCAATTGGAAGTGCTTCAGTTCTGGGATTATATAATAGCACTCGGTTTAAAGTTCCTCCAACTACCTGCTATATTATGACATTTAACTCAAATCAATGTTCTGCTAATTGTGCATTTTGTCCTCAAGGAAGAGAATCTAAAGGCTCAGATGAGCTATTATCTCGTGTAAATTGGCCAGTTTTTAAGCTTAAAGAATTCTTAACTAAATTTAGTTATCTAAGTCCTTCAAAGCGTTTTAAACGTCTGTGTCTTCAAACCCTAAATTATCCAAATAATGTTCAAGATGTTATCGAGATCATCAGCAAAGTACGAGAAAAGTCAGACATTCCAATCTCAATTGCGATCCCACCAATCACGAGAAAAAATCTAAAAGAAATTAAGAATCTTGGAGTCGAAAGAATTGGGATTGCTTTAGATGCATCTACTCCTGAAATTTTTGAGAATATCAAGGGTAAAGGAGTTAATGGTCCATATACTTGGGACTCTCACTTCAAAGCCTTGAAAGACGCGTTAAATATATTTTCAGAGGGATTTGTAACTACCCATTTAATAGTCGGTTTAGGAGAATCAGCTAAAGATATTCTTAGTCTGATATATAATTTGAAAAATTTAAGAATTAAAGTTGGGCTTTTTGCATTTACATCTATTAAGGGTACGAAATTAGAATTGCATAGCCCTCCAGATCTACTCTATTTTAGAAAAATACAATTAGGAAGATATTTAATCCTGGAAGAAAATAAGAATTTAAACGATTTCATATTTAACAGTAAGAATGAAGTTGTCAAATTTGATATAAATAAGAGAGATTTAGAAAGGTTAATCACTCAAACTGATGCATTTCTGACATCTGGATGTCCTGGATGTAATCGACCTTATTACACGTCTCGACCAACAGGTCCTATATACAATTATCCTAGAAAATTAAATGAAATGGAAAAAAAAGAGATATTTAATACCCTTTTGGAATATATTAAATAATTAGTTAAGAAATGACATGAATAGCTGGAGATTCATAACTTTAGAAACTCATGATGGTTATTGGAATATGGCATTAGATGAAGCCATACTTCAATCAGTCATCGAAAATAAATCCCCTAATACTATTAGACTTTATAAGTGGAGTCCTTCAACTGTATCTATTGGTAGAAATCAAAGCTTACTAAGTGAGGTGGATTTAAATTTTATTAAAAAAAATGGATTCAATGTTGTGAGAAGAATTACAGGTGGTGGAGCCGTATTTCATGATGAGTATAGAGAGATCACTTATTCTATAGTTTGTCGTTTAGAGTTTTTAGAAAAGTTGAATGCTAAAAGCGTAATGGAACAATTTGAAATAATTGAAATGGGGATTATCTCTGGTTTGCAATTTTATGGTTTAAAACCAGAAAAAGGAATCATCCATTGTCCAGCAATCTTTTTAGAAGATAAAAAATTTTCAGGAAACGCTCAACTAAGAAGAAAAAGGCATATTTTGCAGCACGGAACTATTCTTTTAGAATTAGATCCTGAACTAATGTATTCTGCTTTAAAAGCCCCCTATAATGTCTCTAAATCAAGAATGGTGAGATCAGTTTATTCCAAATGTACAGGAATTAAGGAGCATTTAGAATCATACAATGAACAGGATTTTCAATCATCTCTAAAAAAAGGTTTCGAAACTACTCTAAAAATTACTTCTATGGAGAATTATTTTACTGAACATGAGTTGCGATTAGCAAAAAAGTTAGTATATACAAAATATAGAGATAAAAATTGGTTAAGAAAATATGAATGAAATCAAGGAAATTGTCTCGAAGATTAAAAAAGGAACTATATCATGGTTGGATCTAAAGAATTTAACTCAAAATCAACATAAAGAGTTTCTCAGATACGCTTACAACTTGAAAAAGCGCTTTTTTGGAAATAAATTAAAAATTTATATACCAAATCAACAATTTCCTGCCATCAGTATAACGGGGAGTGAATGCGCCTTAAATTGCGAACACTGCAATAAAAAGTATTTAGAAAGCATGAGGGATATTACTAATCCAAATGATTTAAAAAATTTTTTAAACAATTTATATGAAAATAATGGGATTGGCGCATTAATTTCAGGTGGATGCGATCCCGATGGTGCGGTTCCATTGGATGGCTATCTTGATGTTATAAAAGAGATTAAACAACATACAAACCTCATAATCAATACTCATACGGGTTTAATAAATAAAAGTACCGCTGAAATGCTAGCACTATCTAAAATTGATATTGTTTCATTCGATGTGAATGTGGATGAAGATATAATAAGAGATATTTATCATTTAAAAAAAGAAGTAAAAGATTATAAGATCGCAATAGAATTATTGAAAAATCATAACTTAAATATAGTTCCACATATTTGCATCGGCTTGTATTATGGAAGGGTCAAAAAGGAATTAGAAACAATCAATTTTATCAAAGAAATCTTCAATGAGCCTAATTTAATTGTAATTATTGCACTTATCCCTCCTAAAACATCCATTCATCAATTTGAAATGCCTTCACCAGAAAGTATTTCTAAATTGATCGCGGTAACTAGAATCCAATTTCCCAAAACTGAAATATCACTTGGATGCATGAGACCTCGTGGAAATATGAAAGTAAAATTGGAAAAATACGCTATGAAGGCAGGAATTAACCGAATTGAGATTCCGTCAAGAAAATCATTAAATTGGATAATGGAATATGATCCTAAAATCAATTTTCAATTTTTTTCGGCTTGTTGTGCGATTCCTCCAAAGTATGAGGAACTAGCTAGAAGTAAAGTGAGTGATTTGAAAGTATATCAAAATTATATATAGTGAACTGATTATGGTAAAATCTGAAATTTTAATGGTTGGCCTTCCAAATATCCCGAAAATAATTCCCGGTGATAATCTTGCACAAATTATTAGGGATTCCTTAAAACAGAAAAAATTAACGTTAGAGAATGGAGATATCCTGGTAATTGCACAAAGCATCGTATCAAAAAGTATCGGAAGTATTATTAATTTAAATGATGTCAAAGTTGGAGAGCGAGCCATGGATATTTACAGAAATATGGAACCCTTAATTTTAAGAGAAGGAATAACAAAAAAAACTCCACAATTAGTCCAATTAATCCTAGACGAATCTAAAGAAATTTTAAAAGCAGAACATGTTCTTATTGTTGAAACCAATTATGGATTTATTTGTGCAAATGCTGGAATTGACAAATCAAATGTCGAAGGAAGTGAAAATGTAACATTATTACCGAAATATCCAGATGAGGAAGCTAAAAAAATAAGAAATGAATTAAAGAAGCTAACAGGAAAAAATGTAGCGGTTATTATTTCTGATTCATTTGGAAGACCTTTTCGAAGAGGAGCTGTAGGAGTTGCAGTTGGCATTTCTGGAATATCTGCTCTCTTAGATAAGAGAGGTGAAAAAGACTTGTATGGAAAGATGCTTCAGAGTACTATAGTTGGACAAGTTGATAATCTAACTTCTGCAGCACAATTAATAATGGGTGAGGCGAACGAAGGACTTCCCGTCATATTGATCAGAGGATACAAATTCGATTTTGATGAGAAAGCTTCAATTAAAGAAATTTTTAGACCCGAAGAAACTGACTTATTTAGGATGATTTCTGAAAAAGATTTATTTTTTAAAGTACTAAAATCTCGAAGAAGTTATAAACTTCGATTCTCTTCAAAAATACCTGAAAGAGAGATTATAAGGGATTGTATAGCATTAGCTCAATGGGCACCCAGCGCACATAATGCTCAACATTGGCGATATGTTATATTAGATAAAAGTTCAATTCGCGAGAGGTTAATTTTGGAAATGAATTCGAAACTGAGAGAAGATTTATCTCGAGATGGAAGATCAGAAGAATTTATAGCAGAAAAAATTAGAAAAACAAAAAGAAATTTTCTCGAAGCACCCTATTTGGTTATTTTATGTTTGGATGAAACAGAATTAGAATCATATTCTGACAGGGAGAGGACAAAAAACGAATTAATCTTAGGAATTCAGAGTATCGGAGCATCGGCTAGTTATTTCTTGTTAGCGCTTGAAATAAATTCACTTGCTGCATGTTGGTATTCTGCTCCGTTATTTGCACAAGAAGTTGTAAAGAAAAACTTAAACTTGCCAAAATCATTTAATCCGATGGCTTTTTTCACAGTGGGATATGCACTAGAAAAAGCAAAGCCAACTACTAGAAAAAGCATAGAGGAGGTTATTTATAAAACAGGTGAAGAGGATATTGAATGAGAATAGGATCGTTGTATTAGCGGGTGGCGTCGGAGCAGCAAAATTTATTGATGGTTTAATCAGAGTAATTGATCCAGAGAGGTTAGTGATAATAGTAAACACTGGAGACGATCTCGATCTCTTTGGTCTAAAAATTTGTCCTGACATTGATATTATTACATACACGCTTGCGAATGTAATTGATCGAGATAAAGGTTGGGGATTTAGTAATGAAACCTTTAATTCTTTAAAATTATTACAAAAATATTATGACATTGGATGGTTTAATCTTGGTGATAAGGATTTAGCAACTCATATCTTCCGAACTGATCTCTTTAATCAAGGATTAAGTAAATCTGAAATTACATCTATAATTTGTAGGAAATTAGGAATAAAAGCTCGAGTAATACCTATGTGCAACGAATCAGTTATTACTAAAATTAAAACATCTTCAGAAGAAATGCATTTTGAAGAGTATTACATAAAGTATCGGTGTGAACCGACTATTCTAGATTTCTTTTTTGATGGTATAGATAAGGCAAATCCAGTTAAAGGTGTGATTACCGAATTAAAAGAAGCAGAAAAAATCATTATTAGCCCATCTAATCCATTTGTATCAATTGGAACCATCCTTGGGGTACAAGGAATAAAAGATGTTTTAAAACAAAAAAGGAAAAATGTTTATGGAATTAGCCCGATCGTAGAGGGGAAAGCTATAAAGGGACCAGCCGATAAGTTAATGCAATGTTTGGGATATGAAGTATCTTGTAAAACTGTAGCCGAAATCTATAGAGAAATTTTGGCCAATTTCATAATCGATAAGAGAGATTCTTTTTTAAAACCTGACATTGAACAATTAGGTTTGAATTGCTATTGTTTTGATACAATAATGGGTAATTTAGAAAAAAAAAAAGCTCTAGCAGAATTTGTGATGAATCTTTAAGTTTCCATCGTTTGAGTTTCCACAGTAATCTCTTGTTCTAACGGTTCATCCTTTTTAACATAATCTCCCACAGATGCTAATATCTCTTTAATCCTACCCTCTTGTTGTAATCTAATGATAAGACTACGATGCTTAATATATGAAATAATTTTAGATATCACAGGGAAAACCAACATTATAGGAATTAATAATATTATTACTACTTCTGGCGAGTACATAGCCACACTTTCTGAAATTGCTGGAGGCATGTTGAAAACATACACAAAAAACCAATGTGGATGGATTATCACAAAACTTATTAAAATTAAAATTACTAATCGAGAAATAAAATTGACTATAGTTGATAACGCAAGGACTTTTGCTTTTGGGGTAGAAGATCTCGCAGTTAAGGTGTCACGAGCTTCCGGATCTTCCCTAAACAGTCTTTCTATATATTTTCCAAGTCTCCTTGTCTTTGATGCTGCTGTGACTAATTTCTTTTCTTCCTCTTCAAGCTTTCTCTTTTCAATCATTTCTTTTACATATGAAAATCTTTCTTCGAGTTTTAAAAGAAATTTATTCACACTTGTTTTTTCTTCAATTTGAAGTTCTTCTTTTCTTTTTTTAGCTTCTTCCCTTATTTTATCAATATTAGCTACAACAAAGTGAGATTCACTTTCTAAAATCCCGAGTTGTGCTTCCAATCGATCGCTCCTCTGTAAAGAGGGCTTTGTCACTGTATATGTATAATTTATTTGAAATGATAATTCTAAATAAACGTAAGAGATGATTGCAAGAAGAATAACGGGACTTGCTAAAAATTGAAAAAAATCATCAATGGGTATATAAGAAAAGGCTGGATCTAATGGGTTAGGGATGTTATCTAAGTATGCGTGGGGAATATATAAAAGATCCATCATATTTCTAAATCCAAAGACCATTAAAGGTACAACTATCATCGCTATTAAAGATCCAATAGCTATCATATCATATTTTGGATTATTTTGTAAAAATGATCGAATTAGATATATAACTGATACAATAATTAAAATTTGAAAAGAAAACAAATATAAATCGCCCGTGAAAACCGATATTTCAGCCATTATTAGATCAGGTATCTCTGTTAATAAAGGAACATTCCCATTCGGAAAAGTAAACCATAACCTAACGAAATTTCTAATTAATTGGTCTAAAAAATTGAACATAAAATCGGGATTGATAAAAAACATAAATGAAGTAAGTTGAATGAAAGCAATCGCAATCAAGTAAATTATTCCAAAGAAAGCATAGGTGAGAATGTTTCTCACTCCTTCAAAAAATGCTATAATTACCAAATCTCCTTCAGAGGTTGTCATAACTTGATCAATGTGAAAAACTGAAAAAAATAGGAATAAAATCCACACATACACAAGAATTTTTATGATTTTTAGACCATAAAAATAATATCTTACCATTTTTAATAAGCACTTCCCTTTTTTTTAGCTTCTACATAGGTTTTTAATACACTTGACATCATATCGTCAGGACCAACAGTAATTAAATTTATTCCAAGATTTCGGAGCTCTCGGCGAATTTTGATAATATGTTCCATCATTTCTTCACTTATTGCTTCCGCTAATGCTTTATCTGTCGTAGATAAGTCGATTTCATGAATTTCAAACCAAGGACTAAATGGATTTATGATTATAATAGAATGATTGAAAGGAACTAGTTTTTTAACTGCTTGGGCTATCTCTTTAACATTTCCCTCCAAATCAGAGATTATGAAAATTAAACTGCGCTTTTGAAAGCGCCTATTAAAATGATCTATTGCCTCAACCATTCTGTTTTTTCCCTGAGGTTTAATTCTGGCAACAAAATCTAATACTCGGTAGAAATGATCCTCTCCTTTACCTGGCTTCAAAAAATTAAAATTTTTTCTATCTGAAAATGTAAACACTCCGACATTATCTCTTCGAGTGAGTGCTACCTTTGTAAGCAACATACAAGCTCGAATTGCATATTCAAATTTTGTGTTTTCAATCGCACCCCCTGCCATACTATTTGAGGAATCAACTAAAATCATTATGGAAATGTCTCTTTCACTTTCAAATTCCCTAACAATTAGTTGTTGTGAACGAGCACTAGCTTTCCAATCAATTAATCTGAATTGATCTCCAAATACATATTTTCTCATCCCATAAAATTCGGATCCTAATCCTTTTTGTTTGGATCTTTCCAAACCATAGTTTAACTGGAGTGATCTTTTAGAACCCAAAATCTCAATTCTTTTAATATCTTCATAAGGAGGATATATTAAGATATCAGAGACACTATCAGGAATGATCCTTTCCACGGAGTTAAATCCGAGCCGATCTTTTATAGTAACTGATATTGGGCCCAATGGATATTCACCTCTAACTTTTGGTTCTAAAATGTAAGAGAATTTAACTATTGCTTTGGGGCCAATTCTGGTTGAAATAAAATTTTCACCGAGCACTAGTTTAAATAATTGTGGATTAAAGTAGTCTCTGATTTCTAGGAATTCAAAACTTTTTTTACCAGTGTTTTCAATTATCACTTTAATGTGAACAAAATCATCCTTGAAAACTTTGTTCTTTTCCAACTCTCTATGAACTCTGAGTTCTTCTACATTCATTTGCCAATAAAAAATCGGTAAACTAATAATTGTGCTGAATAAAAATAATACTGCGATGTAAATAAAAAAATAATTCACAAACGCAAATCCTGCAGTTAGAAAGAAAACTGAAAATAATATTAGTGTACGTCCTTTTCCACCTAACACTTTATTCACCACTTTTTATTTCTTTTTTTAAAAAAATTGGTTATATTGGTACGGGTATTTCTTCTACTATCGATTTAAGAACTGATTTTGTATCTAACCCTTCAAGCTCACTTTCAGCTTTCAACATTATTCTATGATTCAATGCGGGTATTATTAGTGCTCTTACATCATCAGGGGTCACGTATGTACGTCCTAATATTGCAGCCCTTGCTTTAGCACACTTCATCAGAGTAAGTGAGGCTCTTGGGCCGCATCCTAATGCGATTTGAGGGTGATTTCGGGTTTTTATGATGATATCTCTGACATATTTAAGAATTCTTTCATCAATATATACCATATTCATTACTTTTTGAGCAGCCAAAAGTTCTTCTGCGCTAGTAATTACATCAACTGAAGGAGCTTCTCCAGAGATCTGTCTTCTCATTATCTCAACCTCTTCATCCTGTTCTGGATAGTCTAACCATAACTTAAATAAGAACCTGTCAACTTGGGCCTCTGGTAATGGATACGTTCCTTCCATTTCGACTGGATTTTCTGTGGCGATGACAATAAATGGTTTTTCCAACGCTAAAGTTTGGCCCTCGATCGTTACCTGTCTTTCCGCCATTGCTTCAAGTAAAGCTGCTTGAGTTTTAGGTGCACTCCTATTGATTTCATCTGCTAACACTACATTAGCAAAAATTGGACCTTTCTGGAGGACAAATTGACCTTCGTTTTGATCAAAGATCTTTGTACCAGTTATATCGGCTGGTAATAAATCAGGAGTAAACTGAACTCGTCTAAATGAGATGCCAAGCGTTTTAGCAAAAGTCTTTGCCATAACAGTCTTGCCAAGGCCCGGCACTCCTTCCAAAAGCACGTGGCCATTAACTAAAAGCGCTATAAATAATTGTTGTAACGTTTCTCCATACCCAACGATGACCCTACTCACTTCACTGAGAACCTCCTGAGCAATTTCACGAATAGGGGACACATCCAATTCTTCACGATCATAATATTTTGCTTTATTTGGGGCTTCCATTTTTTTTTCACATCTTTATTTGTAATTTTTGTTATTTTTATTGATTTTATAATTATATTTGGTTATCATAAATTATTAACAACCCATTCCATCTCAAAGAATAGGCTTTCAAAATCTTCTTCATTTTTTACCTTACTCTTTCCTTCTTTTATTGAAATCATCCTATCCATAAATTTAGAGATTCTCTTCATCTTTAATTTATTGATTCTCGTCTCTTTTGAAATAACCATATCAATTACATTCTTTGTGGTTATTTTTTTACCTCTAAGTAAAGTATTTAATTTTCTCTCCAATCTTCTATATAACAGAAGCAAGGCTTTTCCATACTTTGCTTTCTCCCTATACCATCCTATTTTTTCTGCGAAGAAAGATGATGTTCTAAACTTTTCTTTTTCTTCTATTATTTCTTGTTTGGCTGCTTTCTTCTTTTCTTTTTTGCCTCCTTTTTTAGGAAGATACTTTCTCAAGGTATAAATTGCTATAACAGGATAAATCCAAGCTGTTATCGGATTAGTGGAAAGATGTATGATATATTGAATAAAGAAACCATAAATTCCAGCAGACGTCAAATCTCTTGAATATTCGGGTCGAATATGAGCTTCATCAAATGCAATAATCCAATTGTCCTTAGGCTCTCCATATGTTAGCCAATCCACTATATTAATTGCAAATTGTTTATTATCATACCCAGGCCATTCTATTAATTCATTATCAAACAAGCTAGCATCAGCAGAAACAAACACTCTTCCATTTCCTGTATCTTTTGCCATAAAAACCGCCTGAGAATAAATACCTAAAGGCCATTTAGTTGGAAATCCTGGTAGAGATGCCGCTATCATGCTGATATCTACATTATCATCCTCATATCGATAAACATGATCATCATTTTTATCAACATAACTATATTCTGAGGAAGTTCCTACGACATCCCATCCAAAATAAGATAAAAACGGCCCTCCAACAACAGCAGAAGATTGTGATAAGATTAAATTGCTAATCCCAGTAGTTGTTGGATGACCTGGAAATGAATTAATTATTGGAAAATCTGTTCTGGTGTCATAAGAAAGATTATCTCTTAAAATTCCATTTGGAAAAATAGTGACTGGGATTTTTCCTCTGATATCAGGGTCCAAAGCACCAGCTAAGAATATTTCCCATAACAACCAACTTGAACTGCCGTGATCGTGACATATTAAAATCGAATTTTTACTCTCATTGCTAAAAAAGTCGATAAAATAAGGGATTTCAAAGACAGGATTATAGAATTGATTTGGTCCAAAAAGAATTAATAAAATAGATTTATCCAATCTTTCAGTAGCACTAAGACTAGATTGTATTGACATAACTTCATATCCTTGGGAGGTGAGCGTATCACGGAATTTTGATCCTCCATTCCAATCAGAATTGTAAATAGAAAAGTTTTGATCATTAAGTCCCTGATCAAAAATAGGTCCGAATAAGGGGATAAAAGCAAATACAAAAATTACTAAGAAAAGAGCTTCTTTGTATATAGAGCCAATTTTAACTTTTTTTCTTGATTGAATCTCTCTTGATTTTTGAACTGTGATTTTCCTTATGAATATAATTAATCCTAAACCCAAAAATATTGCTGAAATATAACAAACAAATGGTAAATATGTAATGTATATCGGGAGAAATGAGCCTGGATTATCTTTTTGAAAGATATCTATAAAATTAGTTAGAAATACACCATAAAAAATGAAAAATATTGTCAAGAAGGAAATAATGATTCCTTTTGACAAATTCACATTTTTTCCGGAAGATAATCCTAAATTTGACATTATTCCTCAATAATTTACATATATTCTTTATTTTACTTTAAAAACTAACTGTTGGAATAGATTTTCCAGTTACCTCATTGTATAATGTAGAAAATAATTGAACTGTGTAATTAATTTCTTTACTAGTTGGTTCAATACCTCCATAAATTATATCTTCGATCTTCTTTATAAACGGGTAGACGGACTCTGGTTTCTGATCCAATTCATTCACGCATGTTATAGCATATTCCCGTATCGTTTGATATGCCAAGCGTGGTTTTTTGAATTTCAATGTGATTATATCGTTGTAGACCAAATATATGTAAGCTATTGCCTCTTTAGCTCTATTAGATTCTACTAAAACCTTCACATTGTCAAATTTCTGTCGTATATCTACTTCTGGTTCAATTACTTTTTTCTTTCTTGCCATATTCATTACCTTTTATCTATTTTTTAACTCTTTATTTATTAATTTTTTTTGACTTTAAATTTGTTTTTACATTTTGATTAAAAATTTACCACAAAATTGTAACCAGTCAATTCATGATATATTGGTGAAAATAATTCAATTGTATTGTAAAATTCTTTATCGGTGATTTGAAATGGTTTAGCATAAATTATTTCCTCAACTTTTTGTATGAAAGGATATATTGAAGTTGGAGTTAAATTGAGTTGAGTAACCGAAATTATCGCAAAATCACGAATGGTTTCGGTGTCTTTTCTTATTCGACCATATTTTGCTTGTATTAAATCCATATAAATTGCATTAAATAAATATGATAAAGATTCTTCCAATCGGCCAGAATCCTTCAGAATTTTTAAGTTTAAGATTCTATCCTCTAATGGCAGGTGGACGACTCTAGATTCTTTTTCACTCTTCTTATATCGATAAAATCCATATATAGCTAATCCAACAATACTCCCAACTATAATTGGGATAAATATGGTGAAAAAATCCATAAAAGGAACCTCAGTAGGAGTAGGAGGTGGCGCAGATTCTACCATTATCGAATGACTTGTCGAAAGAACTCCTAAAGGGCCATCCATTTCAATTCGTAATTGGAAATTCCCAGTACCTCCAGTAAGCTGATATATAAAATCGAAATATCCTCCAGCATCAGTTGCTAGATTAGCAATCACACTTGAATTGTACAAAATCCGAATATTACGATTGTTAATTGGAAGGTTGGGATCGTTTAAAGATAAAATTTGACCTCTAATCCTTAAACTACGGTTTTCTATTATCTGATCAGGAAGGTTCCAGTCGCAGGAGATGTCCGAGAAAATTTTAGGATTTGCCATTGTACTATCGGTATAGGCAACATACGGTATATTGCTATAGCTAAATAATAATGTGAGATCATCACCTGCTGAATCAGGAATATATATATCATTAATTTCTCCCCCAATATTAGTAAAAACGATGTCAGAATATACTAAAGTAGGTCCTTCATACCAATAGTAATTTAGTGGTTCAAATGAAATTCCTAATCCATTCTCATATCTCAAGTATCCTTCGAATTCTAGATTTTCACCCAACATTTTTGCTTCAGTAGGATCGTTTAATTCAATATTAGACGTGGTATTAATATCAATATTTAAATAAGAAGTATAATCTACATTTCCAGGGGGAGTAGGACTCTCCACAATAACTTCTAAAGTATGAGAGATAAACACGTTAAGAGAGTCATCAATAGTGTAAGCAATGGAAAAATTGCCACCCGCGTCCGTAATATCATTGAAGTTGCTATAAGGAGTTCCATCCACGTATATTATTACGGTATAGTCTGATTTTCCTAACCCATCAAATAAATTATATAATCTTCCCTGAATGTTAATAATACTATTGGTTTGGTGTCTTGTGTTATTAATTCCAGAATCATATACGTCCAATGTAGCCCAAAATCCCGATGAGTTAAGATCTTCTGGATAATTTTTGATGCTAATTGATTTATTATTAGCTTGAAATATGAGGATATTAGAAAACAAGAAGAGCAACATTAGAATTATTTTTTTATTAAGATTCAGGATACTAACACCTCCATTATGCTCTAAATAATTCTATAATTGTAGATTCGATATAATAATGGTCTGGCGCTATAAAGCTGTCTACTGGATCAAAAGTAGCCCAAACCTCAGCTTGATCGGGCCAATCCGGTGAATCAACAGTAATGGTAATATTGAACCATCCACTACCATCAGTAGTACCGATTTCAGTTTTAATAACTCCTCCTAAACCATCCTCAATATTTATGGTAATTGATCTACTCCCCGTGATAAGAGATCCATTATCCCAATATAAATACCCATAAGCATGTATCTCATCACCTTCGTAAAATCCACCTTCAAAAGTAGTATCATAATTCCCAACTATGTAAGTTCCAGCAGTGACGTTCAGGGATATAAGTAGACTACTACTATGAATCATATAGTCGGATAATGATATACCTAATTCACTTATACTTCCATTAAAATCAATTCTGAAGTAATATTTTCCTTGAGGACAACTTAGATCAATTGAATTAATATCAAATTGATAACTTCCATCAATAAGGTTGAATATTTGACTTCCCGCTAAATTGAGGTATACTGAAACATCATTTAGAGATGAATCAAGTAAATGTATTCCTATGTTTAAGCCTCGTAGGTTTACAGAACCATCTTGAACAGTTCCAAAAACATTGAAACTATCAAGACTTCTTTGAATTGCTTGTTGGGAACTCGATGCTGATATACTAATTGCATCATTGATTATGATATAGGTTGTATTAACAGTTGGAGCAGATGCCCATTGAACTCTAATTCTATGCAAACCTGCGTGCCAAGAGATCGAATTAACATTAAAATCCCATCTTCCATTGTCTGATGAATTAAACAGATGGGATCCGATCTCGGAATTTAAATATACATCAGTGAGGACAAGAGTCCCATCAGATACCGGGGTTCCACTCTGGGTGACATATATTGAAAAATTAATAATATCTCCTTTATTATACCTTTCTGGTAAATTGAAATCATCATAGAATGAAAGTGCTGGACTTCCGTCAATCAAAAATTGGATAGCAATATCATTTGGATCAATTACTTTCAAATCATAATTTGCATCGTCACTACTTGTAAAATTACTATATGTTAAAATATCAAAATTAAAATCAAATTGATTAAACTGATTATTAGGAAGAGAATAAATAAATTCTCCATAAAATCCTACATTTAGCGTATAATTTGCTGCTGGAGTGGCAATATCTACTGACAAGGAAAGATCAAATGTTCCACTATCGTCCAATTGAAAGAGATTTGATGATAAGTAATAAGAAACATCAGTCATGGTACTATCAAGTAGTGCAATATAGATTTCTGTAAACTTAATGGGAGCTCCATTTAAACTATCGGTTATAGTACCTTGAATCGTAAATATTTCTCCTCCTCTAAAAATTTGATTTGGATTAGGTCCAGTTTGTACGTCTAGAACAATGTTATCGTTTAAGGTAAAATAGGAATAATTATAATTCGAACCCCATTTTGCATATATCAAATGTGGTCCAGCACACGCTAAAATATTTGTGTAATAAATAAATGAAGCTCTCCCATTAATCGTTTGAGTCCATCCAATGTATAGATCTTGAGTAAGATCATAGAATTCAATGACTTCGTTATCAAGTGGATTAAGCAGTTCCAAATAAACTGATAAATTGACTTGTCCATTACGATTAATAACTGGATTATAATAGTCATAAGAATCATAACCATCAATATAAAAATCAAACTTTAAAGTTGGCGGAGTATTTATTTCTAATTCATAATCCAAGTATGTAGAGTTGCTTAATATAGGTAGATTAAACAAATAAGGATATGGATTACCTATTTGAAACAAGTTAATCGTTCCATTAAAATCTAATCTTAAAGTGTAATTTCCCGTTGGAGTATTAGGAGCAACTCCAAAATTTAAGTTAAAATAACCATTACTACTTGTTTGGAATGGATAACTGTCAAATGGGATTAAAAATGATGAGTAATTTACACCCCCTCTTAAAAGTGTAAGTTTTATATCCGAAAATCCTAGCTTTTTGGACCTATCATTTGTATCAGTTATTTCTCCTACTACATTAAAGGCGGTTTGGCCACCTCCAGTCCGATTAATAGTTCGGGGTGTAGGACCTGAAATTAGATGAATTGTAGGAGCATCGTTTAAGATATAATAAGAATAATTTTCTTGAAAGCCAAGTCTAGCATATAATAAATTAGGTCCTGATATAACCTGAGCGCCAATAAAGTAATCAATCGTAGTAAAACCCTCAGAATTGGTATAATTTCCATTAAGAAAATTGTTACCATCTGTGTAATCATAAAATTCAACGTATTCATTCGCAAGTGGTCCAAGAGTATCATGGTACACGTAAGCCTTCAGACGAATGGTGGAATATCTACTTACAAGAGGCGAGTTTGGAATATTTGAAGGAACATTATCAATATAAAATAATAGGTTTTTAGTTCCCTTTGTTATATTAAAATCTAATTGATTACTTGAATAGCTGTTCACAAGGAATAAGTTGAAAGGGGTTAAATCTAGAGGATCGATAAAAGTGC
>Ga0315542_1000165_pt1 | contig 38020 bp, 31 predicted proteins | sample SalMarSW160120MG_FD_202541 | JGI IMG/M metagenome (GOLD analysis project Ga0315542, IMG submission 202541) | Salt marsh sediment microbial communities from the Plum Island Ecosystem LTER, Massachusetts, United States - Salt Marsh Sediment SW1601-20 ...
CGCGGCAGGGTGTCCATGCGAGATCGCTACAAGGCCAATAAATTTATTGCCTATTTTCAATCGTTCACCAATACCTACGCCCCCCTGCCAAAACTGAAGGCTCTTTATGACCTGGCTCTCTCTTCAAGGGATATGGTGGGGCTGTCGGTGGCAACCCGGCCCGATTGCGTTGATGAAGATATCCTCCAACTCCTCAGCTCGTACCGGGATCATATACTAGTCTGGCTCGAATACGGCCTGCAGTCAGCCCACGACAAGACCCTCGCGAGAATAAACCGGGGGCATGATGTGGCCTGCTTTGAGCGGGCCGTGGTGAGAGCGCGGGAATGGGGTTTGAATGTCTGTGCCCACGTTATCCTGGGTCTCCCTGGTGAAGACCGCGAAATGATGCTGGAAACCGCCCGTTTTCTGGCCGGTCTCCCCGTTCAGGGAGTCAAAATTCACCTTCTCTATGTCACCAGGGGAACGCCGCTGGCGAGACAGTATCAAAAGGGAATGTTTCAGTGCCTGGAAAGGAAGGAATACGTGGATATGGTGGTTGATTTTCTGGAGCTTCTGCCGCCCCGGATGGTGATTCAACGGCTTACCGGAGATCCGGGGAGAGGAGACCTCCTTGCGCCTGCCTGGGCACGGGAAAAGACAAAGAACCTCACCCTCATCCGGAAGAGGCTGGAGGAGCGGAATACCTGGCAGGGGAACAAATATATTCCACCTCGTTAGTTTTGATTAAACCCTCTGCAGTAGTGACCCGGAGAGGTCCCCCAATCCGGGGATCTGGAAGGAGGTGCCGCTCAGGGAGGAAGCCATTTCTGTCGTTCCGAGGCTCCGGGCTGGTCTTTTCACCAGTCACGTCAGAAAAGGCTTCCTCTCTGAGCTCCCCGGCGGGGGGCCTCATGATGCCTCCCGCTCTGCTGGAGGCGTTTCACGGCTTAACAGATCGTAATTTGTTTGTTTCCTTGTCCATGGAAAACTCAGCCTTCCCTGGTGAGGAACTTCTCCAGACTGGCGGGGTCTTCCACCTGAAAGAGCCGCATCCGACCGTCGTCGGGGACTATCTTCCGCACCAAACCGGTCAGGACTTTTTTGGGACCCACTTCAACAAACGTTCGAATCCCTTCCGAAACCATTTTCTGGATAATATCATACCATTTCACCCGGTTGACCAGTTGTCTCGCCATAATCTCCTTGATGTTCTCAGGCTCTGTCTCACCACTGCCGGTAGCATTAAAAAGCATCCTTGATACGGGAGGAGAGAAAGGGATGTGCTCCATGAATGCCCTGAATTCCTGGACTGCTCCCTCCATGAGAAGGCAATGCCACGCACCGCTTACCTTTAACGGGATAGCTTTCGCTCCTTCCTTCGTCACCGCCTGTACGGCTCTTGAAACGGGCGCCTTCTGACCGGTGATGACAATCTGCTCCGCCGTATTGTGATTTGCGACCGCAAGAATATCACCTCCGCTGGATTCCTCCACAATACGCTGGACAGTCGCTACCGGGAGGCCGATAACCGCCGCCATCGTCCCCGGATGGGAAAGGGACTCCCGGTGCATTAACTGGCCCCGCTTCTTCACCAGTCGGAGAGCATCATCGATACCGACAATTCCTGTTGAAACAAGAGCTGCATATTCTCCTAGGCTGTGCCCGGCAGCCACATGGGGCTGGATGCCTGATGCCTTCAACGCGCTCATGCAGGCGAGGTTCACTGCCGTGATAGAGGGCTGTAAATTCTCCGTCAGGGTCAATTCCTCCATCGGACCTTCAAAACAAAGCCGTGAAATGGATTTCCCGCAAAGATCATCCACTCGTTGGAAAATCTCTTTCGCTGCCGGGAAGGCCTCCGCCAGATCACGCCCCATGCCGATATATTGGGACCCTTGGCCGGGAAACAGAAAGGCTGTTTTTTCAGGCATATATTCTCCCTCTTTATCGTGATTATGAAACGATGCAGAACGCACCTGTGAAAATAGGGAACCTACGCGCTGCCTCTTTCCGGTTCACCGAACGTCTTCTTGATGAGCTGATCCAGGGCAATATCATATTCGCGTGAACCTGGAGTAAGAGACTTGTTTCGGGCCAGTTGTGCTTCGATCTCTTCCTCAGCCCTCTGGAACTTGCTATTGATCTGACTGAAAACCTCATTCACCACACTGTAAATGTCTTTATCCGTCCCGTATACATCAATGACACTTGGGTCATTAATCAAGACTTCCATGATATACTGGGTCATATAAAGGGAATAAGGATTGGGGCGGGGAACTAGGTCGCGGATGGGCGCGATGAAATATTTGAAGTCGAATTCACTCGTACTGAGGGCTTTCTTCAAGCCTTTCAGAAGACAATCTGACATGCGAACCGGATCATCAGTTTCAACGATCTTTTTCATTAAGAGAGCCTGAGCCAGGCGATTGTGGACTTCAGCCAGTTTAAACTTGAAAAACCTGTCCCGCTGGAACGCTTCGCGTCTTTCCTGACGCTCCAGTTGTCTGATGAGCTTGTTTTGGACCCGTCCGGTATCCCAGCTTTTCATAATGCAAGATGATCCTTCTTTGGCAGAGACCCGCCGGCTCAGGTATCTCAGCCTGCTTTCTTCTGGGGACTCTTTTTGCCGACATCGCTTTTCTTTGCCGCGTTTTCCCCAGCCTTCTTTTCCGGCTTTTTTGCGTGCCCTTGGCTATCCTTTGTTTTTGATCCGTAGTCCGTTACATACCAGCCCGTACCTTTGAGGTGAAATGTGCTGTGGGAAATGAGCTTTTTCATCTTTCCGTGGCACAATTCACAATCCGTCAACGGGGGATCAGAATACTTTTGCCATGCCTCTGTTACGTGTCCGCATTTCGCACATTGATATTCGTAAATCGGCATTTTTTTAAACCTCCTCCCTACGCAAGCGACATTCAGGAGAAATCGACCTCACAAATCCGGTAGTCCCGGTACGCTTCCAGAACATAATCCAGCTTCCGTAGGGGCAGGTTCTTCAAGATGTCAAAAGTAATTGCATGCACAATATTTTCTTCCTTTTTCCTGTTCACCGCGGAAGCTTCGTACCGCTGAAGAAAACTGCCAAACCGGACAATATGCACCAGTTCATGCGTGAATATATACGTTAGAAACGGCAGAAGCGACAGTTCCTTGTCCCTCTGGAGCACCTTCAAGATCTGATCGTCCTGCAAACAGATAAAGTAAAAATTCTTCTCTTTGCTCTTCCATCCGTTCGATCCCTTTTGTGTTCCTCTCCTGAGGACAGCCAAGGCATAGGTGCTTACGTCGTCCGGGGCAAGTGATTCAGCAGTCTTGACATCATATTGATTTTTTTTCCACACGGCATAAGAGAATTTGAAAAAATCACTCGTCATACCCTCAGCGACATCAAGCGCCTCGGCCAACGTTACGAGATCGCCGTCTTTAAACGTTCTCAATGCCATATGAGCAACATTTCTCCGGAATACGGTTGTGTTGAAGATAAGGCCCGCGCAAGAGATGTCAACACCTGAAAGGCATTTTGCAACAGTTGCACCCGTGCTGTTTTTCCTGGTGGCGGTGACTGGACTCGAACCAGTGACTCTGCGGATATGAGCCGCATGCTCTGACCATCTGAGCTACACCGCCGGAAATGCAACCCGTAACGTCGTATTTATTGAAAAAATATCTTTTCTTGTCAATCAAATAATGTGCGTCCTCGTTTCTGTGGCAATGTTGATACGCATGACGTGTAAGAAAGGAAACAGAAGTCACACACCCCTGATGTTTGAGTGTGGCAACAACCTTATATTACAAAATAAATATATCTTTCCCCGGGACGGCACAGAAGTTGCTTTCATTTTTTTCAATACTGGAGTGTACGTTACATTTGCGGGGTTCTCCCTGATTTCTTAGGAGAAGAGATACAATTTTAGTAACGGCACATCCGGTACATCCCCCGGCACCGCTCCGGGGGTTTCCTGAAAAAATGAGGACCCGGAAATACTCCCTCCGGGTCCTCAGAAAAGGGCTCGAAACCCCTGCAATTGAAAATTTCTTTTTCTTTCTTACAAGTACTTTTTGACTTCTTCGGTGAGTGCCGGTACCACATCGAAAAGGTCACCCACCACCCCGTAATCCGCCTTCTGGAAAATCGGCGCGTCCGGGTCCTTATTGATGGCCACAATCACCTTCGATGTCCCCATGCCGGCAAGGTGCTGAATAGCACCGGAAATTCCACAGGCGATATACAGATTCGGAGAAACGACTTTTCCCGTCTGTCCCACCTGGTCCGTCTGTGGACGCCATCCCGCATCAACCGCTGCACGTGATGCCCCTACCGTCCCTCCCAGGAGGGCCGCCAGTTTCTCAAGAATCTCGTAATTCTCCGGTCCTTTCATGCCCCTGCCGCCGGAAACGATTCTCTCCGCCTCGGTCAGGTCGATTTTTCCGCTTGCGTCTCTGATGATGTCCACTACCTTGGTCTTCAGTGCTCCGTCATCAAAGCTGAACGAAGCATCAATAACCTCGGCCGACTTGGCGGCATCAGGCTCGTTAACCGGCATCACATTTGGCCTTGCTGTGGCCATCTGAGGCCAGCTGTTCTCGAACGTCACCGTGGCATAGGCCTTTCCGGCATAAATGGGCCGTGTTGCCACGAGATTCCCGTCCTTAATCTCAAAAGCCGTGCAGTCTTGGGCCATGCCCACATCAAGGCTCGCAGATAACCTGCCCGAGAGGTCTTTTCCCTGCACCGATGCGCCCATCAGAAGAACTGCAGGTTCATTGGCTTTGACCAGTTCCGATATGACGGAAACATAGGCATCCGTGGTATACGGATCCAGTCTGGGATCATCAGCCACCAAAACCTTATCGGCACCATACTGTCCAAAATCGGCAGCCTTCTCCTTGATGTTGGAACCCAGCAGAATTGTCGTCAGTTCCTGTCCCAGCGCATCAGCCAGACGACGTCCCTCACTTATCATTTCATATGTTATTTTCCGGATCTCTCCGTCTCTTTCCTCTGCAATTACCCATACACCCTGTGCCATCGATTCATCTCCTTTTTATGGTTGTCTCTCACAGAATCCTGGACTGAAAACGCATGCATCCTCGAGGGGAAAAGGGGCTAGATTACTTTTGCCTCTTCGTGAAGAAGTTTGGCCAGTGCAGCGGCCTTCTCCTGGGGGGTCTCTCCTTCAATAACCTTCCCTGCCGCTCTCTCAGGAGGTGAAGACAACCCAATGATCTTCTGTTTTCTTGCGTCCTGTCCCACTTGTGATGGATCCATACCGAGATCCGCCAGGGTTTTTTCTTCCAGAGGTTTCTTCTTTGCCTTCATGATGCCGGGTAGAGAAGCGTATCTGGGTTCATTGAGTCCTTTTTGTGCCGTAATCAGAGCCGGAAGACTGGATTCCAGGACCAGCGTCTGCCCTTCCACTGGCCGGTGTACCTTGACTGACTTGCCATCTTCCGCGACCTCCACCTTCTGGATAAGTGACAGCTGAGGAATTCCAAGCAGTTCTGCAACTGATGCCCCCACAACTCCCATATCTTCATCTATTCCCCGCTGGCCGGTAAAAATGACATCATACTCCATGTCTTTGATCACAGCCGCCAGGGCCTTTGCTGTTGCGAGGAAATCACTCCCCTGCAGTGCGTCATCACTGAGAAGAATGCCCTTATCAGCTCCCATTGCCAGCGCCGTCCGGATGGATTCCGTGACGCGCTTCGGCCCTAACCCCACGACCGTCACTTCGCCGCCGAATTTTTCCTTCAGCCGAAGGGCCTCTTCCACCCCGAATTCATCATACGGGTTCATGACCCATTTGACATCATCCGTAACGATAGATATACCGTCCGGGGCAATCTTGATTTGCGTCTCTGTATCGGGTACCTGTTTTAAGCAAACGATAATATTCACTTTCTCCTCCTTTCATGCAGGCAAATATGCGCCCTCTTTCTTTCCGGGGCTCGGATGAAATCAGAATATCGCGTCCGGGGTTTTCTCTTGCAACTCATGCCCGCTGAACGGATATCCCGTGCAAAAAATAGTTGCTAATCTGTTGAGCAGCCGTCTTAATATCATACTCTTTTCGGCTTGACAATACCCAGAATCTCGACATTTCATCCAAGGCCCCAAAAAAAGCCCGTTTGGCAATACCGGGGATGACATTCGATTGAAAGACACCCTTTTCCTGCCCCTCCCGTATGATGTCTGCAATCAGATCAAGGTACTGGGCAAACCGCTCGTTCTTGTATTCCTTCATGAATCTACTGCTCTGCCGCAGTTCCACCTGGATAATTTCAGCCACACTTTTGTTTTCTTCTATCAGCCGGAGATGAGTCAGGGCAAATTGCTGGAGTTTCTTGACCGGATCACTCTCCTTGGCAAGCTTCCTGATCATGTTATCAAGGACGGCTTTCATCTGTTCCTCGAAGAGCGAAATAAGAATGTCGTCTTTATTGTCAAAGTAAAGGTAGATGGTGCCGTCGGCAACCCCCGCTTCCCGGGCGATATCAGATACCTTTGCCTGGAAAAAACCTTTTCTCGCAAATATTCGCGTCGCCGCTCCTATAATCCTTTGATGTTTATCATTCTTTTTCTTTTCCATAGCAGCCATCTTTATGAATGATGGTTCATTCATGGTATTTCTATCATCCTCTCTCTCAGGTGTCAAGATTTTTCTTCGAGACAACGGTCAAAGAATGGTAACCATCTGCAATGGATGGATTTCTCTTTTGATCTTGACAAAACAAACCGAACCCCCTATTTTCAAATTTTGCAAAAATTCATATTGACGGTTGGCCGGGACTCCCTTGGGAAAGAATGACCATGGAGCACAAAGGGGGTCCGGTCTTGCCTTCATGCAACTGTTTTTCCCGGAAGGAGATTCGAAATGTCCATAGAGAATTCTTATCTTTCTCACAAGAAAATCCTGGCTGTGGACGACGAAGAAGACGTGCTCGACACCATTGAGGAAATTCTTGAATCATCCCGGGTTGACCGGGCCCAGGACTTTGACACGGCAGTAGAAAAAATTCACCTTTATTCGTATGATCTTGCGATCCTTGACATTATGGGGGTGAATGGATTGGGACTCCTGGAAAAGACGGTTGAAAAAAATATCCCCACCGTCATGCTCACGGCCCATGCCATGAATCCGGAAACACTCATGGCCTCCATTCGGAAAGGCGCTATTTTTTACATTCCCAAGGAAAAACTCGCCCAACTTGACCAAATCCTCAATGAACTTTTTGCCGCCATGGCTGCCGGAAAGGCCACCTGGCAGATTCTCTTTGAAAAACTCGGAGACTTCTTTGAAGAAAAATTCGGGCCTGACTGGAAAGAAAAAGACAAAGAATTCTGGTCGGAATTCAGTCGCACCTACCAGGTAGCCAAAGGAGTCCAAACCAGGATCGTGCATGATGAAAAAGTGCGCTCCAAAGGCATTTGATTGACATCATCCATTTGTGAATAGGCGTTAACTTATTTACAACAATATACTTTTTCTCGAAAGCCATTCAAGAATCATGTTTTCTTTCTTGACAAGAATAAAAAACTCTGCTTGAATCCTCATACACTCGACAAGAAGGCAAAAAGGCTAGGTATCTTTAATCTTTTAACTTTTCAGGGAGAAAGGAGTGCATCGTGAAGACAAGAAGAGTGGTATTTTCCGTGTTGGTCATTGCAGTGGGTTTCGTGATGGTCTGCGGGTCGGCGTGGGCAAAGAAGGCTCCATCCTTGGCCGCATGGAAGGCCAAATTCGATCCTTCCGGCGCCAAATATAAATGCATCGTCTCCAATGTGTCTCACCCGATCCTTAAAGGCGTGTATGCGGGTTTTGCAATCCGCGACGAATTGTGGAAACGCACAAACGGTCAGATTTACTTTGATTTTAAACCGTTCTCTATGCTGGGCGGTGAGGTGGAGGTCCTCAACCAGTTACAGATGGGCGCCATCCAGGGAATGGGGTGCAGTTCTGTCGCAGCCACCAATCTGGGCCCGCGATTCGGCCTGATTAACCTTCCCTTTCTCATCAATTCATTCGACAAGCTGGAGCGTTTCGTCAACAGCGGTAAGCTGTTTGACCATTTCATGATGGCCATGGACCACCAGGGGATCATGGGACTCGATATCACCGGTTACGGCAATTACGGCTGGGCCACTACTATCCCGGTCAGAACAATTGCCGATGCCAAAAAGGTCAAGTTCCGTATTGCAGAGGCAGCCGTAAATAAATTGACCTACAAGGCGTGGGACCTCACCGCGGTCGTGATGCCGTGGCCTGACGTGCCCGTTGCCCTGAAACAGGGAGTCATCACCGGTTTGGATCATACTCCTGAAGTTTGTGAAATTACGAAAAAATTCGAGGTTGCCAAATATTACACCCAGATCAATTATGCCCAGGGGCTTTTTATCTGGATCTTCAACAAGGCATGGTTCAACAGCCTGCCGGCGGATTTGCAGAAGACCTTCAAGGAAGTAGTCCATCAGGAATGCGCGAAATATAGAGGTGAAACCAGGAAACAGGAAAAAGACGAGATAGCCAAGGCCAAGTCCCACGACGGGGTCACTTTCTTTAAACTCCCCGCTGATCAGATGGTCACTCTGAAGAACGAATCTTTCGCGGTCTTCAAGGAATTTGCCCCGGAGATCAATAAACTCTATCCCAGCGACAAATATCGGCCCGCGGATTACCTGGAGGAAGTCGAAAAGTACATGCATTACAAATAATAATTTTAGGTGAAAAAAGGCGGGGCGGGGTGACATGGCTTCCCCCGCCTTTTTATGAGAGCCCCTATGACTGCAAAAATACTCGGCGTCATCGACGTCATACTGAGTTTTGTGGAAGACTGGTCCCTCTTCATTGCCACTATGGCTGCCCTCCTGGCGCTTTTCATAAACGTCTTTCTGCGCTACCTTTTTCACAGTCCTTTTGCCTGGGCGGAAGAGCTGGTCAGGGAAGTAATCATCCTGACCACCTTTATTGGCTGCAGTGCTGCGATCAAGGCACGCTCCATGATCAAGATCGATGCCGTGATCCAACTGTTCCCCCGCATCAAAACGCCGCTCGAGTTTTTCAGTAATGTTGTGACGGCCATTTTTGCACTCATGATGGTCTATTACGGCTGGAAAATGGCAGCACTCCAAGTGACGACCCATCAGCACACGATCATTATGAAGATTCCCCTTGTCTACCTGTATGCACTCATGCCCGCCATGGGGATCATGATGTTTATCAGAATTATCCAGGTCAGTTATCAGGATATCCAGAAATTACGATCAAAACCGGACGAAACCACGTAACGTGGCTATTTCAACATTTAAAAAAATCCTAACAATGCGGAGATAACCCATTCCATGGAACCAAGTAACCTGATCATGTTGTCAATCCTTCTCGGAAGCATGGCTGCGACTGTTCCAGTATTCATGTGTCTCTTCTTCACTGCTGTGTTGGGTTTTGTTTTTTTCACGAATCTGCCTCTCCTCCTGCTCGCACAGACACTTTTCCGCAGCATGGACAAGTTTGCCCTCGTTGTGGTCCTCTATTTTATTCTCTGCGGCAATATCATGACTGCGGGGAGCATTGTGGACAAACTTATTAAGGTGGCAAACACTTTTGTGAGCTGGCTTCCCGGGGGACTCGGCATGGCGGGAGTGATCGGATGCGGCCTTTTCGGCGCTATTTCCGGTTCCACGGTCGCAACGGTGGTAGCCTTGGGAGGCTTCATGATTCCGGCCCTGCTTGACAACGGGTATCCGGAACGGTTCACCCTGGGAATCATGACAACATCCCCGAATCTCGGGGTTATCATTCCACCAAGTATCAGCATGATCCTCTATTGCATGATCAGCAACGTCTCGCTGCAGGGGCTGTTTCTTACCGGGTTCTTACCCGGCATCTTCATTATTCTCGGGACATGCTTATATACTTTTTTCTATTGTCGCAAGAAACCCAATCTTGTCCGCATGCGCGTACCAAGCTCCAAAGAATTGTGGACTGTGTTTAAGGAAGGTTTCTGGTCTCTCATGCTGCCCGTTATCATCTTTGGCGGCATTTTTTCTGGCGCCTTTACCGCGAATGAGGCTGCCGTCGTCGCATGTGTATACGCCTTTATCGTGGAATTGTTTATTCACAAATCCATGAAGCTTTCCGATGTGAAAAAAGTGACGGTAAATTCTGCGGTGACTTCCGCAACGCTCTTAATCATCGTGGCGGGAGCCACCTGCTTCGGCCGGTATCTCACTCTTACCGGCATACCGGAAAGGCTGACTGAAACAGTGATGGCAGGCATCCATTCTCCCATTGTGTTTCTCCTGGTGTGCAACATCCTATTGCTCATTGTGGGTATGTTCATGGATATTATTTCCGCCACCCTCGTTCTTGGACCGGTTTTCTTGCCCATGGTTTACGCATTCAATATCAATCCTATGCATTTCGGACTGCTCTTCACCGTCAACCTCGCCATCGGATACTGCACACCTCCCATGGGTGTAAGTCTATACATTACCGGGGCGATGGCTAACAGGGATCTCATCTATGTCAGCAAGGCGGTTATGCCGTTTTTGATCATCCAGCTCATTGTGCTCGGAATCATGACGTATATGCCGGATATGGTCCTGTGGCTTCCGCGGGTGTTCGGCTTTCTATAATGACGCGGGGTTCATCATCCCATTATACCGGGGTTCTATTTCTCAGACCGCTTATCCCTGAGAAATGAAAGTGCCCGTCATGGGGGGTGCGCAAGTATTGTATGAGGAACATTGCCTTTTGCGGTTTTTGTGCCGTAATTTGACAAGAAGCCTCTACGCAACGTGATCAAGATACAAGAGAAGGAGGGAAATAGCATATGAATTATGCGAGTTACGCAACGATACATGCCCGGCATCTCCCGGACAAGATCTGCCTGATCGAGAGGACACCGTCCCTGAATCAGAGAAGAACACTGACCTGGAAACAGTTCAATGACGGGATAAACAGGGTTGCAAACTATCTCAGCAAGGAACTGGGTGTCAAGGATGGTGATTATGTGATGCATCTCCAGAACAACAGCCTCGAATGGCTCATAACATATTACGGGATTGCAAAAATCGGCGCTGTCGTTGTTCCTCTTAATTTCAGATTTGTGGGTTCCGACATCCTCTATGCCGCTGAAGTCTGCAACCCGAAAGTCTTTCTATTGGGCGCTGAATTTCTCCCGGTAGTCCAGCCGGTCCAAAAGGATCTCTCCACGGTCGATACATACATATGTGTGGGTGACAACGTGCCCAACGACATGACGGATTATAAAACCATAGCGGCATACGATGATATTTCAGAGGCCCTGGTGCATGTTGACGACCACCATGCCATTGCCATGATGTTTACATCGGGGACCACCGGAAAACCAAAGCCTGTCCTGCATACCCATTTTTCCCTGAATAACACGGCAATCGGCGTCGGCATGAGCTATTTTGTTCAGAAAAATGATAATTATGTCTTTTTCCTCCCGCTGTATCACAGCGGCACCATGTTTCTCTGGGGGCCCTTCTACGCTACGGGAGCAACCGGGACTATAGTCAGAGAATTCAAGGAGCCCAAGTGGATCCTGGAGGCCATTGCGGAAGAAAAAGGAACTGATGTTCTTTTCGTGGTGCCTATTGCGGTGGCCCTTTTGAACGCCATCAAGAACGGAGAGATCAAGCTCTCCGATTATGACCTTTCCACTTGGAAATACCTGGAAATCGGGGCTCAGCCAGTTCCTTTTGACGTCATGAAAGGGCTGGTAGAAACATTTCCTGCCAGGGTATCCAACATTTACGGCATTACCGAGGGAGGAGGCGGTGGCAGCTTTAACCTGTATCCTGAAGATGTCTTACGGAAACCCGGGTCTATCGGCAAGCCGACATTTGGGGTGGAAGGCAAGGTGGTTGACTTCAACGGGAAGGAAGTCCCTCCAGGGGAGGTGGGAGAACTCATTTTCCGCACCCCAAGAATGATGCGGGAATACTATCAAAATCCCGAAATGACAAAAGACACCCTCAAGGATGGCTGGCTTTATACCGGAGATCTCGTAAAGCTGGATGAAGAGGGCTTCTTTTACATTGTCGACCGGAAGAAGGACATGATTACGAGCGGGGGTGAGAATATTTTCCCCGTTGAAATCGAAGACGCCCTTATGGATCATCCGAAAATAGATGATGTTGCCTGTATCGGCTACCCTGATGATCGTCTAGTTGAGATCGTTCTGGCAATTGTCCAGCTCAAAGAAGGACAAACATTGACTGAGGAAGAGGTAATAGAGTTTGCCAAGTCTAAACTGGCTACCTATAAGATTCCTCGAAAGGTAATCTTTGACAGTGTCATGAGGAATCCCACCGGCAAGCTCATGAAACCCCAGATGAGGGTCAAGTACACCGGGCGGAAAGAGGCCTTTAAAAAACTTGATTGATTTCCTGCGCGCGTCGATGTGGGACAGGGAACGGGGAACCCCGTCCCCTTTCTCTGTCCCCTCCCGAGTCCGCATGTGTTCCTCACAACGCTTCCAGAGAACAGCGCACTCAACTGTCAGGTCCTTCTCACCGGTTCTCCCCAAGTGTCCCCGATGAAAACAGCCGTGGTGATCGAGGCCGGGTCCGTATTTGAAGATGAACTCAAAGGAACCTTTCAGCACTGATATTTTATCGAGCAGGGATTCCTTCAGGATGATCAGGCCTGAAGAGTACGATGAATTCGGCATCGACCCATCAGACATCCCCCTGGGCACCTTCCCAGCCTTGAAACACCCCTCCCAGCTCCCGAGCACCTATGGAGGAAATGCCTATGGCTTCGGAATCTTTGAGAGCTATGATCGGCTGACTCACAAGGACATCACGTTTCTCCAATCCCTGTCCTTTGATAACCCCGCTGAAGTCAGGACACACTACAAGAGCCTGAATGAGCTCTACCGGAAAACCGGTATTCTGATCCGTTTCTCCACCGGAGGCAGACCCTATTATCTCATCCCCGTGCACCTGGTGTCCAGTTCCCTGTCTCATATCCAATCGAAGCTGCATGAGATTAAGAAAGTTATTGCCTTCCACAAAAAAAAATACCTCAAGGAACAGTGCGATATCGGTTTGCTGGCCCAACGGGATGACTTCATTGGGAGGGAGCTTTCCCTCCGGTTCAAAGAGCACCGCTTTTACATTCTTGACTCTCTGACCAGCCTGGCTGCTCTTGATCAGCCCCTTGATCTCGTCATACTCACCCGGGACCTCTTCGCCTTTACCCTCACTGAAGTCGCTTCCAGTTTCCCTGATAAGGAGCTGAACAGGAGTCGTCTGAATCAATACGCTACCCGTATGCTTTGGAAAATCTATAATGTCCTGGCACCGGAAGGTGAACTCTTCGTCATCGCCACGAGATACAACCCAAAAACAAACCGCACTGCAAAGATCATTTTCAAAAACACCCTGGAAAGGAAAAATTTTGCGCTCTTCACTCACGTGTTCAACACGAAGAAAAGGTACCCCGGTGTAGCGCCTTCTCTGCAGGTGAACCGTTTTGATTTTCAAGAATATCTGAGCGGCGTCTCGGTGCCGCCCGAGGTCATCAGCAAGCTTCTCGGTGGAAAAGATCTCGAGACAATGTCCATCGATGAAATTCAGCGTCTTCCGCACCTGGCTATCGACCTCGGGGAATCCCGGCTTTTCCGGGACCAGGAGAAGACCTGGTCCCGGCTTCTTGGCCGGTTCTTCGACACAGTGTTTCTCAAACCGCTGACTCCTCAGCCGGTCCTGGATGAATGGCAGAAACGATTTACCTGCGTTGACTATACTCCTCACTATATGATTACCTACCTTGGGCACAAGAAGCCATACCCGGCCTTCGTTGACAAAATTCGAGAGGATGTTTTCGGTTCAAGCCTCGCCGGGTGCCAGCCGCAGTTTCTCGCTGAATACCGGGACTCCTTTGACTATGTCATTCGAACCCTCAGCATCGTGAAGGAACTCAAGACCGGATACAGTGAGACGTTCCCCCATATTCTCCATGATCGCCTCATCCAGCCGCTCGAAAACAAAAGGAGGCGCTTCATCGCTCTCAATCACATCATGAAGCTGGTGGTCAAAATTCCCCGGCTCCAGAAAATTGACAGTTACCTGAACCCGGACAATACAGAAGGTCTCCGCACAAAAATACTTGACAGTCTTGCCGTGTTTCCCTTTTTCGGTTTCTCTGAACAAGAAATCAGAGAAATTATTCTCATTGTCATCGGCCACAGCGCCTTGGGTCGGATCATCTCCGGCAAATTGAATGAGCGGAGGTTGAAATCCCTTTCAGACCTTGCCCGGCGATATGATCGGCAGCAGGCGCTCAATCTTCTCCGTTATTGTCGGCTGATGACAGTCGCTGAAACCGTCGCCGCAAAAGGAGGGCCCATAACCACCGAAAGATTGATTGAGCTCTTTGATATCTACGAAACCACATTCAGGGTCGTGACAAACAGGAACCTCGACTGGGACATCCTGATGGACGAGAAGACAAGTTCATCCGGGGGGATGCGTGACATGCTGATTCAGAGGGTCCTCATGATGACAAACCACTTTGAATTTCTTCACAGCTGGTCTGATCTGCTCGAAAAAGGGAAGATGGAAAAGGAGACACTGGCGGATTACGACAGCAAAAAGCTGGCCAGGATAGAAAACGTGATCGGTCTGGTTGATACTATCGAACATTTTGAGAACACCTTCCTCCATTCTGACCCGCTCCAATTCCCTGCCTTCTGCAGGAAATTCCTTGACATGGAATTTCACGGCACCTCCCATCTCTTTGAAGAAATGGGTTCCCGGATTGTCTTTATCCTTTTGTGGATTGCTGTGAATGTGGTACATGGTGAGGTGATCAACTTCAATCCTCTCCTGGCGGATATTGAAGGCGCCCTCCTGGAAGACCGTGTACAGGACCTCGAAAATGAAGCCAGGTATATCAATATCCAGTACCTGGACCTGCCCACCTTGCAGCAGCTGAGCAGCCAGCTGTATCATTATGGTTCGACATTCATCGTGGGGACCGGATTCCAGCTGCGGATCAATGCTGAAACCGGCGCCCTTGATGTGGGATATGTGGACCTCGAAAGCGATATCGGCGCTCTGGAATCGCTGATCAGTGGTCTTGAAGGAAAAACAACGTCAAGAATAACAACGGCCGTGCTCTCAAGACTGGAAGTGCTTTTTTCCCGTCTTGAGAGTTTTTCCCAAAGCCACCGGAGGCTTCTGGACCAGCTTGACGCTCATTCGAAACTTCCATCAAAGCAGAAAAAATGGTATCAAAATGTACAAGAAATCCGGGAAAAATTGCTGGGAAATTTTCGGAAAGCCCTCTTTAATCCGGCAACGTTCTTCACAGATATCAGTCGTTTTTTCACCCATGCGCCCTCTCTCACAACCTTTCTTCTTCCCGAGTTTGCCGCCCTTCGTGATCTGCATATATCCGGTCGTCTCTATCTCAAGTCTTCCATTGTCGATTACACCCTGGCTACCGCACGAAAAATGCAGGCCCTGGTGCTTCGGGACAGGAAGGAATTCCAGGATTTCGGATTACTCCACAGGCTGGCTCAGCGTGAATTCGGGCCTATGGCCACCGGCATTATCGGCATCAATGAATCACAGATACTCCGGCTTGAGGAAATCGTTGATCGGCTTCACCACATGCCTCCCCTGTTTGATGCACTAATCAGGTCTTTTCTCTTTCAGGATCTCGGCCGCATCCAGTCCCTGAGGAAGAAATACGCCCTCCAGTACGATCCCGCCGACTTCTCGGAAGCCGGGGCACTTTTCCTTGAAAAGGAACATATCGCCCGGGAATACAACCTCGACAAGGACACGGAACGATTTCTCATCTTTCTTGTCAGATACCACAGCCTCATCCACCACATTATCCGAGGAGAGATAGCCCTCGATGCCCTCCAGGATATCCTTTCTCAACACAACAGCGATCTTTTCGATGCCTTCTTCGTATTTTCATTCGCCATGCTTTCGGCCCTGCGGGAAGATCTGATGCTTGAAGATCTTGCCGGCCGACTTTTTGAAATCAGAGACATGTGCAGAAACATATTGGACGGGAAAACAACCTTTCAAGAAGAGATGAACGCTATTTATGACCGCAAAGGAGACCTCTATCACGGGCTTGAAGATTATCAGATGAAAGGCCTCCCTGCCGGCGTCCTTCCTTCAGACTACATTGCATGCCACGGATGGAGCCAGAGAATTGCAACCAATCGCATCGCCTCGGGGAAAATGATTCTCGCGCTGGAAAGGCTTCTTCGGCTCCGCGGGATCCATTACGTGGGATTTTATGATCTTTTCCAGTGCATCCTCAAAGTGCCCATCAAGTTCACCTATGCCAAGCGCCATTTTTCAAGCGTCGGGTATGCTACCTATGAAAAGGAACTGTTTGAGGCATTGCGCCTCTACAACACCTTTCAAAATCTCGGCGAACCGGTGCGTCATTTTATTTTTGATCTCCTCATCAAGGACAGGGTCCGCATCTATGGATATGAGAAGATCAGCGGGTACCTGAATTACGAAAACCAGATCAAACTTCTTCTTGTGGGACTCCTGGCCACGAAAAAATTGAATCCCCAGGATGCCACCCCTGTCGGTCTCAATTTTCTGCCCATGGATGAGGACATCCACAACCGGTACGAAGCGGTAAACGATTTCTTCAACAAGCTGCCAATAGAAAAAATATGGGGTGCGAGCTACCAGATCAAGCAGTTTTTCAAGGCCAAGTCAGGGATCATGATGCGCCGGCAATGGAATCAAAGGGTCCTTTCCGTGTATTTCAAAGATCGTATCCACTTTGATCAGAAGGTGGCCCACATCAACAGGATCAATGACGTGGAACAGCTCAAGACCTATTTTCATTACAGCCTGCGGTCCCTGCGAAAGAACCCTTTTCACACCGACGACTATGAAGCACGTCTTGAAAAGGTCTATGAGGAAAGGCTTCAAGAGATCGCCGAACTTACCCTGATCCAGACAAAGAAACAAATGGCCCTCCTTGATACCTTTGATGAACTCCATCATCTGGTCAAAGATCTTGAATCAAGAAGTTTAGAGTTGGGCTTTACTGAAAAGCAGATGCACCGGCTGAAAGATATGTACGAACTACGAAAAGACATCCTGAAGCGTGACAAGCTCATGGAAATTGAAAAGACGCTTGACGCCATCCTGGATACCCAGGAATTGAATGACTACTGGGACAGTACCAAATGGTATTTATTGCACAACCGAGTCTTCCTCGGAAAAGACTTTGAATATCTCGTTGCCCGCAAGTTTGACGAAGTCTCCCATCGTCTGGCCCATTCCTGACCTGCCCAGGGTATATCGTCTCTCCGTCCCGACTCAATGGGAAAAGGGGAAGCTTTCTTCCACCACGATGATGGAATATGCGTCTGAAATCGTACGGGAGCGACGAAGTGTACCCGGCAGGAAAAACTGTTGACAAAAAAGAATTTTGTTAATAAATATGAACAAGTTTTATTCACGAGCAGGGGGGAGAAAAAGGGAATTTCAAATACCAAAAGGAGGTGCCGGATGAAGGAAGCGAAGGATTTCTACGAACGGTTATCGGAAAAAGGGGTCTCGCGAAGGGATTTCATGAAGTATTGCGGTATGCTGACCGCAACCATGGGATTATCCGCATCGTTTATTCCCAAGGTTGCGGAGGTGTTTGCCGCGCCCAAACAGCGACCGCCCGTCGTTTGGCTGCAATTCGCCGAATGCACAGGGTGTTCTGAGGCGCTCCTGCGCACCATGTATCCCTGGATTGACGAACTGTTGATGGACATTATCTCAGCCGACTACCATGAGACTATCATGGCCGCGGCAGGGCAACAGGCCGAAGATAACCTGAAAACAGCGGTTAAAAAATACCCGGGAAAATTTATCTGCGTTGTGGAGGGGGCGATTGCCACCAAATATAACGGCGTCTACGGCAAAATTGCAGGTCATACATTCCTTGAACTGGGGAACGACGTCTGCAGAAAGGCGGGTGCCGTTATTTGCATGGGTAATTGTTCTTCCTTTGGGGGAATCCAAGCTGCTGCACCGAATCCGGGTGGGTATAAAGGCGTTGGTGACGCCCTCGGCATAAAAACGGTCAATATTTCCGGATGCCCTCCAAACCCCATCAATTTTGTGGGAACCGTAGTAAACTACCTGCTCCTTGGGAAACTTCCTGCCCTGGATGACCTGGGAAGACCTCTCTTTGCCTACGGGAAAACGATTCACGACCAGTGCCCAAGAAGGTCACACTATGAGAATGACGAATTCGTCACCGAGTTCGGTTCAGAAGAGGCCAAAATGGGCTATTGCCTTTACCAGATGGGATGCAAGGGACCTGATACATACAACAACTGTCCCATTGCCAAATTTAATGACGGAACAAGTTTTCCCATTGAAGCGGGTCACCCCTGCATCGGGTGCAGCGAGCCGGGTTTCTGGGACAAAATGACACCGTTCTTCCAGGCAAGCGAATAGACGCAAGGCACATTGACGCTGAATCATCAAAGACGCTGAGAGAAAGAGAGGAAATACGATGAGCAAAAAAATAACCATAGATCCCATTACCAGGATTGAAGGTCATCTGCGCATTGAAGTTGAAGTGGCAGGAGGAAAAGTCGTGAACGCCTGGAGTTCCGGGCAACTGTTCCGAGGCATTGAAATTATCCTGAAAGGAAGAGATCCAAGAGACGCCCCGCTCTTTACCCAACGCACATGAGGCGTCTGAACGATGACGCATTACCTGTCCTCGGTGAGGGCAGTCGAAAACGCGGTTGGTGTTCAGGTCCCTGATAATGCTCGAATCGTTCGGAATCTGCTCCATGGGGCGCAGTTCCAGCATGACCATATCGTCCATTTTTATCACCTCCACGCACTAGACTGGGTAGATGTGGTAAGTGCCTTGAAGGCTGACCCCAAAAGGACAGCTGCACTGGCGGACAATGTGAGCAATGATCAGAAAGGAGGGACCGTCTATTTCAAAGACGTCCAGCAACGGCTAAAAACCTTCGTGGAAAGCGGACAGCTTGGCCCCTTCGCCAATGCCTACTGGGGTCACCCGGCCTACAAGCTCCCGCCGGAAGCCAATTTGATGGCAACAGCCCACTACATTGAAGCCCTTCGTCTCCAGGCAAAGGCTGCCAGGATGCACGCCGTATTCGGGGCAAAAAATCCTCATCTCCAGAGTTTTGTGGTCGGCGGGATAACGAGCGTAGATGACCTGACCCCTGACCGCATCGCCGAATTTCTGTACCTGTGGAAAGAAACCCAGGATTTTGTGAAAAATGTATACCTTCCCGACCTGCTGGCGGTAGGGTCCTTCTACAAAGACTGGGGCAGCCTTGGCGGGACGAGCAATTTCCTTGCCTGGGGTGATTTCCCACAGTCAGCCCAGGAACCCGGAAGCCTTTTCATGCCCAGGGGCGTGATCTTCAACCGAGATATTGCCGGTGTCCAGATGGCAAAACAGGACAAGGTGACCGAGCACGTGGCACATTCCTGGTACAAAGGCCCCACCGAACGCCATCCATACAAGGGAGAAACAGATCCCCAGTACAGTGATTACGACACCGATGACAAATACAGCTGGATCAAGGCTCCGCGGTATGAAAATGAGCCCTGCGAGGTGGGACCGCTGGCACGGGTGCTCGTGGCGTATGCCCGCGGAAACAAAGAGGTCAAGGATATCGTTGATACCGCTCTGACCAAACTGAATATCCCGGTGACAGCCCTCTTTTCCACCCTCGGGAGAACTGCCGCACGCTGTCTTGAAACAGTCGTTATTGGAAATGCCATGGAAGGATGGGTGATGGAACTTGTCGGCAACCTGAAAAATGGCAATGCCAAGACCTATCAGAAATGGACCATGCCCACCAGCGGAATGGGCTGCGGGCTCAATGACGTACCCAGGGGATCTCTGGGCCATTGGATCGAGATCGAAAATAAGAAGATCAAGAATTACCAGCAGGTCGTGCCGTCTACCTGGAACCTCGGCCCGCGCTGCAGGAACGGGAGACTCGGTCCTGTGGAGGAATCCCTCATCGGGACACCCGTGGCCGATCCGAAACAGCCCCTGGAGATCCTGAGAACGGTGCATTCTTTTGATCCTTGTATTGCCTGTGCCGTTCACGTGATTGATCCCAACTCAAACGAGATTTACAAGGTAAAAGTCCTGTAACAAAAGGGGGAACCCTGCTGACTTCCGGAGAGCAGAAGGCAGAAGGGTTCCTTCTCAACACACTGATAGCGGCTGCCTATGCCTCGCCTCCCCAGGATATTGTGCGCAACCTGCTGGCTCCGCTACGTTGTTGACCATCCTCGACAAATTATCCTGCTCTATGTATTCGTTACCCTGCTTTTCGCTTTCCAGCTTCCCAAACTGCAATTCCAAACAGGAATATATGACCTCGTCATTGAGGATCTTCCCCAGACCACCCTCTATAAGGAATTCAAACATACCTTCGGTTCCGAAGAGTTTATCCTTGTGGTGGTCAAGACCCGCGATGTCTTCAACCCGGCGACTTTTGCACAACTTGCCGATTTATCGGATAAATTCTCAAAAATCAGGGGAATAAAACGAGTCATCAGCCTTCCCGGTATCAAGAAGGCGATGGATGTAAGCGGCTCCGTTTCCTTGAAGCGCTTTCAGGAAGTAATAGCCCCGATTACGCTCTTTCAAAAAAACCTGCTGTCCAAAGATCACAGGATAACGGTTATTTCCCTTGTTCTGGAAGATATCAAGGAGAAAAGGAATATTATTGCCGCTCTCGAGAGAATTATCAAAGAAGAGCACAAGGGAATTTCACTGTACCAGATCGGGATGCCTGTTGTGGCGAATGCTCTCGCCAAGTATACCAGGGATGATTTTTTCCGACTCCCCCCGATCACTTTCATTATTATCGCACTGGTTCTGTTTCTGTTCCTGCGAAGCATCGGGAAAACACTCATTCCCCTCGGATCGGTGCTTATGGGTCTTGTCTGGACCTTTGGTCTCATGTCCTGGACGTCCACTCCCCTCTCCATGCTCACTATGATCGTGCCGGTATTTCTCCTGGCGGTGGGGACTGCCTACTGCATGTATATCCTTCCCGCCTATCTGCGCGCGACGAAGGAATATCCAACTCCTTCCGAGGCCTCTTTCCAGTGTTTTTCGGAGCTGAAATTTCCCACCTTTCTCGCTGTTCTCACGACGAGTATCGGGCTTGGATCTCTCCTGATAAGCCATATTGAAGCGATTCAGCAATTCGCTCTGTTCTCCTGTTTCGGAATACTGAGTATGCTTATTATCATCCTCGGGTTTCTTCCTGCCGTGCTCGCCTTACTGCCTTTGCCCCATGAGAACAGTGCAACTCTCTCAGAAAACAGGGGTTCTTTTTTTGCCGGCCTTCTTGACAGGATCGTTGCCATCAATATTCATTCCCAGAAGATCACCCTCCCCCTCCTGGCCGGCATCTCCTTCTTTGGTCTGGCTGGTATTTTTCACATTCACGTTGAAACAAATCCCGTTGACTATTTCAGAAAAAATACGGCCGTCCACCGACATTTTTTCGATATCTCCCGCGACCTGGCCGGCAGCTTTCCCCTGAACGTGGAAATTGACAGCCGGAAAGAAGATTTTTTTGAACGCGCCGATCATCTCAAAGAGATTGAAAAAATTCAGACATTTCTTTCGACCCTGCCGGGCGTCGATAAGACCATATCGTTCCTCGATTATCTGAAACTGGTTCATTACGCATCCAACCATTACAAAAAATCTACCTACGCTATTCCCGATGAGGATTTCGAAATCCGCATGCTCATCAACGATTTCAAAAGCATGCTGGGTCAGGACATGTTCAAGAGGTTCATGGGAAAGGATCTCTCCAAGCTCAATATTCTTTTGCGAACCCATATCTCCAGTTCTTCTGAGTTTCTGGAAACGCAGGAAAAGATTGACGCGTATCTCCATGAACATCTTCCGAAGAAATTCGCTTTTCAAGTCACCGGCATCGGTATGGTAATCTCCCATACCAGCCGTTTTCTGACAATGGGACAGATCAAGAGCCTCCTCTTGACGCTCATCCTCATTTTCATCATCATGATGATCCTCTTCCTCTCTTTTAAGGTGGGCTTTATTGCCATGCTCCCGAACCTGTTCCCCATTATCGTCAACTTCGGCCTGATGGGATGGCTCAATATTCCCCTTTCCATGGTCACCAGTCTTGTAGCCAGTATTGCCATCGGATTAGCGGTGGATGACACCATCCACTATCTGGTCAACTACAATAAATTTTTCAAAAATAATCTGAGAAAGCGCGAAGCGCTCAAGAAAACCATCCAGCACGTGGGAAGTCCCATTATTTTTACGTCTCTGACCATCAGTCTCGGATTTTCAGTGCTCCTTTTTTCCAGCTTTAAGCCAACAGTCATTTTCGGTCTGATGATGATCGTTACCATGCTTTCCGCCCTCGTGGGCGACCTCATTCTTCTCCCTTCTCTGATGCTCCACGTGGAACTGGTCACCATCTGGGATCTCCTCCGCATCAAGCTTGGCAAAGACCCCCAAGAGGGGATCCAGCTTTTCAACGGTCTTTCCAGATCGCAGGTGCACTACATTCTCATGGCGGGAGGTCTGAGGCAGTTCAAAGCGGGCGAGATCATTTTCCGGAAGGGAGAAATAAGCGATTCCATGTACGCCGTGATTTCCGGGGACCTAGATGTGGTAGATATTCCATTCAGGGAAGAAGAAGTCGACTTCACCAAAAATGCCAGGATCATCAACAGGCTTCACTCAGGCGATGTGTTGGGGGAAATGGGCATGATCCGCTCGTGCAGGAGATCCGCCACCGTGGTAGCAACCACTCCTGCTGAACTCCTCGTCATCAATGATCGCATGCTGAAAAGACTTCAGTGGCTCTATCCTCCCACAGCCCGAAAGGTCTTCACGAATCTCATGACCATTGTTTGCGACAGACTGGAAAGGCTCACCGAATGCTATCTGGAGGATTCGGCGAAGAATACGCTTACCGATGTCATCTCCAAAAACTTCTTCAGAATCATGCTCGATAAGGAGATTGCCGTGGCCAACAGGCATAGGATTCCTGTTTCCCTTGTTATTTTCCAAGTAAACGGCTCTGGAGACCTTGTGGACGCTGCCCCTGAGGAAACGGACCGCCTTTTCAACAGCATGGGTTCATTTCTCAAACAATCGTTTCGAAAAGTGGATATCCTGTGCCGATATGATCGGCTGCTTTTCGCTGTGCTGATGCCTCATACCGCTGAGAAAGAGGCTGTGGCGGTGTCTCAACGCGTGAACCATCTCCTCACGCACCACAGCTTTTCATTCCAGGGCGTCCCCATATCCATCCGGGCCAGCGTCCGGGTAGCATCCTATCATGCCGGCGATTTCGAAACCGCAGAGAATCTCATGAAAAAAGTCCTTCCCACCCTTCCAAAATAGGCCTGACAGGAAGAAAAGAGTAACGAAACCGCCGGTAACCCCGCACAAAAGGCTTGATGATTTGGGAAAACCTGGGGTATAGTATGCTCCATGCAGCAAAATGAACAGCCACACATTATGGTCCTCGGCGTCGGAAATATCCTCTTTTCTGATGAGGGCGTCGGTATTCGGGTCATTGAAACCCTCCAGAAACGATATTCTTTCCCCACTCATGTGACCGTGAAAGACGGCGGCACCTTAGGAATCCATCTCCTCGGCACCATTTCCAATGTAGACTATCTTATCGTGGTGGACGTCATAAGGAATGGAGGCCAGCCAGGTTCTCTCTATCGTCTTGCGGGAGAGGAGATACCCAGACGTATTTTTGCGAAGAATTCCCTTCACGACGTGGATTTTCTGGAGGCGCTGACCTTGTGTCAGGCCCTTGACGCTACGCCCGAGACGGTTATTGTGGGTGTAGAGCCCGCCGACATAGAATCAGTGGGCATCGAATTAAGCCCGATCATTCGGGAAAAGGTGGATCTGCTCATTGATATGGTTCTTGAAGAATTGGAACATCTCGGGGTCAGACCGCAAATGACAGCAGAAAGGACTGGTTTCCAACATGTGCCTGGCAATTCCTGCGAAAATTGTTGAAATTAAGAATGATATGGCCACTGTTGATCTGGAAGGAACAAGGAGAGAGGCAAGTCTTCTGCTTATCGAAAATCCTTCACTGGGGGATTATGTGATGGTCCACGCCGGCTTTGCTATCCATAAGATCGATGAAAGCCAGGCCATGGAATCCCTCAGGACTCTCAGGGAACTGGCAGCTTTTCGAGACGTGGTGTAACAATCAATGTACTTGACATTTGCTCCGGCTTTTTTGTATATTTCGGTCATAATGCCAAGTTATCAGAGACCCTAGTGAAAGGAGGTGAAAGCGCACATGAACAAGAGATTTCTGACGGTATTGATGGCCTCGTTGACCGGCCTGTTGTTTCTCACGGTGGGCATTCTCGTTGCGGCTGATATTCCGGAGCAGATCACTATCCAGAATACGGGATATAAGCAGGACAAGAAAGGCCCCGTGGTTTTCAATCACAAGAAACATCAGGTGGACTATAAAATTGCGTGTACGACGTGCCATCACAACTATGAAAACGGCAAGAACGTCTGGAAGGAGGGCGACCCGGTCCAGCCCTGCAAGACGTGCCACAATCCTCTGAAAAAACAGGGAAAAATTCCAAAACTGCAGAATGCCTATCACAAGGAATGTAAGAATTGCCACAGAGACCTGGCAAAGGAAGGGAAAAAGACCGGACCTTTCAAGAAATGCTCCGAATGTCATCAGAAGAAGTCTTAAGACATTAGAAATTCTTCATGGAGCCAAAAAAAGTTTGTGACCCGCCAAAAAAGAGCGCTGTCTCCCCTGTTCAGGGATCACAGCGCTTCTTTCATGGTACGTTGAAGAATAAAGTTAGAAGTTAGACTTCGGTCACGGTGATAGCTTCCTGATCACAGACCTCGACACAGCTTTCACAGCCAAGGCACTCTTCTGCATTCACCGGTTCAGATTTCCCGTCCACCATTTCATAGACGTCAACAGGACAGACCTCGACGCATTCTTCACATCCTTCACATTTGTCTTTATCCACTACGACTTCATAACCCATCTCCACAATCCTCCTCAATAATAGATTTGTTTCCTTCTCCGGTATTCCCGCACCGGCATGTCGTTCGTTTTCGTTGTGCTCCCATGAATACTGTCACAAATTACGACAGCGCTTTTAACAGAGTGAAGGCAGCGTGTCAAGTCCTTTTGTCGGGAAGCCTTAGTTAGGCCCCCACCTCTTCCTTTATGGAAACAGCCATCTTGAAAAGGACCGTCAATACGAAGAATCCGGTGGCATAGATCCCCAGCGTAATCAGGATCTCGGGTGTCGTAGGCCAGTACTCAAAAACCTTCTCAAATGGATTGGGAATAAATCCGCCGATGATCAGCCCGAGCCCCTTGTCGATCCACGTTGCGACAATCACGGCAATGCACGCAACCAGCAAGGTATCCTCTTTCCTTCTCGTCGCAGGGACAATCAGCAATATCAGCGCCACCACACTCGCCACGACGAACGCCCACATCCACGGGACCAGCTTCCCATATCCATCAAGTCCAACAAAAAGGTACTCAAACGTATTCATATGCCCCGGGATCTGGCTGTAAAAGGAGGTGAATATTTCCATGAGGAAGAAAAATATGTTCAGGACAAACGCATACGCAATAATACCCCCAAGAGTTCTTATTTGTTTCTCGCCGGGATCAAATTTGCTTACCTTCCTGACAATAAGACAGATCAGGAGCAGGAGAGCGGGCCCCGAGCAGAATGCTGAAGCGAGAAAGCGGGGCGCCATGATGGCGGTCAACCAGAAGTGTCTTCCCGGCAGGCCGGAGTACAGAAACGCCGTCACGGTATGAATACTGAACGCCCATGGGATGGAGATGTAGATCAATACCTTGACCCACGTCTGATAATGAATCCCTTTTCTCTCGGCTGCAAGCACATTCCATCCGATCAGAAGGTTCAGAAGCATATACACGTTCAATACGATCATATCCCAGAATAGAATGGACTTGGGGTGAGGATACATGATGATATTCAATACCCTGGTTACCTGCCCAAGGTCCACCATGACAAAAAGCCCGCACATGAGAACGGCAACAATGGCCATAAACTCGCCCAGGATAGTAAGCCTCCCAAATGCCTTGTAATCATGAAGATAGAAGGGCAAGACCACCATGACCCCACTGGCTGCGATGCCGACAAGATAGGTAAGCTGAGAGATATAAAGCCCCCAGGACACATCCCTGCTCATGCCGGTAACCCGCAAACCCACCTTGAACTGATAGAGATAACATCCAAAACCTATGGTCATCATGACGAGTAGGAATATCAGCCATCCCCAGTACTTCGGTCCGCCTTTTATCGCCCTGTCAAGCATATGCACCTCACACTATATAATGTAATAAACGTTTGGTCCTGTTCCCAATTCCGCTTTCCGCCGAATAGTAAAATGCTTCCGAAGCGCCTGCCGCACGTTGGATTCAGGATCCGCCAGGTCCCCGAAAATAAGGGTATCATTTTTAATCTTGTTCGCTGTCTCCACGCAGGCCGGGAGCTGTCCTTTCGCCAGTCTCTCGTCACAGAAGGTGCACTTTTCCACTACCCCTTTTGTTCTTGTGGGAAATTCGAGGTTCGTCGGAAAACCCGGATTCAATTCCTTCGGCGCCAGCCTTGGATCTCCCCAGTTGAAACTCCTGGAACCAAATGGACAGCCGGCCATACAGAATCGGCAGCCAATGCAGCGATGCCAGTCCATCATCACGATCCCGTCTTCCCGCTGCCACGTTGCTCCCGTTGGGCAGACCCGGCAACAGGGGGGATTTGAACAATGATTGCAGAGCAGGAGAAAATTCCTGTGCTCATCTTTATCCGCCACATACTCGTTTCCCTGTTCCTGGTCCGGGAAGGCATGCGTAAAATCTTCTTCCCAGATCCACTTGATTTCTACCTTGGGATCGTCAAATTCCGGGACATTATGGACGCGATGACATGCTTCTCTGCATTTCTTCATGATTTCTTCGGTCATCCCGCGCATGTCGATCACCATGGCCCATCTTTTTCCCTCCATGAGTGGGAGTGCCGCCTCCACTTTTCCCGGGGCCAACAGTTCAAAAGCGGTTTTTCCCCCCAGCCCGGCCAGGGCGGAAAGGCCGGTGATTTTCAAAAACTGTCTTCTATCAACACCCATCACTTGTTCTCCTTCGGCTCAATATGACAGTCCCAGCAGTAAGGATCGATATCCACATAATTATGGCATTGATCACAAAACTTGGATTTGTTTGAATGGCAACCCATGCAGGTTACTTGCAGGCTCTTGTAATATATCTTGCCATCTGGAGCCGTCATATACCGCTCCCCATCACGAACCACTGTCTGTCGCCAATCATCCAGGAGATGCATATGGCTGGTTCTCATATAGGCGGTGCTGGCCACGCATTGCTTCGCTTCTTTCGCTTTGGCTGTAAGCTCAGGCTGAGGGGCCTTTGCCGCCTTCCCGGCATTAAAAAAGAAAGGGGAAAGCAGGAGACACAGGCCGATCACAAGCCCGACGATGATCTTCCCTCCATCATACATCCTCATCATCCTCCATTCCTGCGAGAGGTTCGCCACGCAGATCGGTTGTTCTTTCGTTTTCTCCTTCAAAGACAAGGGCATTTCCGACCATCTCATGCACACCTGTAATATCTACCTCGGGGACCCAGTATTCCATCAGCGTGGGGAACACTGCCCGATCAATGGCGCAGATGCATGCCATCATGTTAACACCGTGTTTTTCGTGGACATGCTGTACCGCGTTTGCCCTGGGGAGCCCGCCCCGCATCCGCAGTTCCATATCTTCTCCTGCATTGAGGCCCGCCCCGCTGCCGCAGCAGAAGGTCTGCTCTCGAATCGTCTCAGGAGGCATCTCATAAAAATTGTTGCACACATGTTTAATAACATAGCGAGGCTCTTCAAACAGGCCCATTCCACGAGCGGGATTGCATGAATCGTGGAAGGTTACCGTGAGGTGATCGTTCCGGCTGGGATCCAGTTTCAGTTTATTCTGTTTGATAAGATCGGCCGTAAATTCAGTGATGTGAACCATTTTTGTGGATTTCGCATTTTCAAACTTGGTCCCCGTAATGGGTGAAACCGGTTCTTCAAGGAAGTCGGCGGGCCCGTTCCAGGTGTCCATGTACTGATTCAGGACACGCCACATGTGGCCACACTCCCCACCCAGTATCCACTTGACTCCGAGGCGTCTGGCTTCCGCATACATCTTGGCGTTCAGCCGCTTGGCCATCTCATGGGAAGTGAAGTAGCCGAAATTTCCGCCCTCAGACGCGTAGGTGCTCCACGTGATGTCCAACCCCATACTCTGAAGGTAATGAAAGAGCATCAGATACCCCATGCAGGTATATGTTCCAGGATCAGCGAACACATCCCCTGACGGGGTGATAAAAAGAATTTCGGCTCCCTTGCGGTTGAAGGTCGGCTCTACCCGAATACCCGTGATCTCTTCTATCTCATCGACGAAAAAATCAAGCATATCCTTGTAGGCATGGGGTTGTATCCCCAGGTGGTTTCCCGTTCGGTTGCAGTTGGCAACCGGAGCCTGGATCCAGTCCGTATTGAGACCGAGAAGGTTCGTCAGCTCCCGGCCGAGGATGGTCACCTCGGCAGTATCAATGCCATATGGACAGAAAAGCGAGCAACGGCGGCACTCGGTGCATTGATACAAATAATACCACCACTCCTTCAGCACATCCTCGGTCAAATCCCTGGCGCCGGCAAGTTTTCCCAGGACTTTCCCTCCGGTCGTAAAATTCTTGCGATACACGGAGCGGATCAGCTCGGCACGCATGACCGGCATATTCTTGGGATCACCGGAACCGATAAAGAAATGGCATTTGTCCGCGCACGCACCGCACCTGACGCAGATATCCATGAAAAGCTTCAATGACCGGAACTTGTCGAGCCGATCCCTGAATCCTTCCTTGACAATGCTCTGCCAGTCATCCGGCAGTTTCCAGTCATCTTCGAACGGAGTCCAGTTGCGTGCGTTGGGCATACCCACCGCCGACAGATTTTTTCCTGCGGCACCGTAACAGGCAATGCCCTTTCTGATCTCGACCGGGGTGTCCATCCAGCCTCTCATGAATGGAGGCGTATGATCAATCCTCGACAGCTCTTCTGGTTTCGGGGTGGTATCAGCCATATCTACTCCTTCTCTCCTGTTTCGGCCGCTCCTTCGGGCTGCTTTTCTACCGGGAGGCCTGCTTCTATCATATGATCCCTGAATTCATCCTCATATTCCGCGTAAGTATGATATTTGACCGGGTAATTCCACGGATTGATATGTCTTTTTATGCGACTGTTGTTGGAAAGATTCCTCGTGGGACTCAAAAACACGCCCGCAAAATGCATGAGCTTGCTGAAAGGGAAATAGGCAACCAGGACACTGATCATAAAGAGATGGATGTAAAAAATGACCCCTATTCCTTCAGGGGATTTGGGCTGAAACTTGAAAAGGCCCACCGCCAGTTCCTTGACGGCCGTGACATCAACGCGCAGCAAGTACCGCATGAGGATACCGGTAAATCCGAGGGCCAGAAGCAAGAACAGTGGAAAATAGTCGGCAGGGAGCGACAGATACCGTATCTGGGGGATATAGAGCCTCCTGACAAAAAGATAGGTCAGGGCAAGCATGATCAGCATGTCCGTCAGGTATACCTCCGGAATATTCAATCCAGGTATAGGCAGTATGCCCATCTGCATGAATCCGTCAAGATTGTCGAGGAGCGTCACAAAGCCTGGTATCTGCTGCAAAAACAGCCTGAAATGCCGCAGGAAAATAACCAGGAACGAGTAATGAAACAGCAGCGCCGCCAGCCAGAGCCATTTTTCCCATTCATAGTCAACCTTGGGCACCCCGTCAGTATTCCGGTATTCCAGCCTGGTATTCCTGAACAGAGAACGGAAGGTCAGGACTTCAAAAATCATCCTGACGACCACCCCCCCGGTGGTTCTGGGGTTGTCGATAGGGCTATGCTTGATCCAGGGCAACGACCACTGCTGCCCGGCCGTCGTAGGGATACGGAACGGTGACGGGGATTGCGCCCAGCCGATCACCTTGACCACTATGCCCACAAAAAACGTTGCCATGGCGGCATACGGCACGATGATACCGAAAAGCACGCGCAAATTGAACGCTCCCACCCCAATCCATGGAATCAACACCAGCACAATAACGGCACAAAAGGAAAAGAGGATGCTCACGATAAAATTCATAAATGCCTACCTCGCTCTTAAAAACCTTACTCTGTTTTGTCATTCCCGAGATCCGGGACTACATCCGGAATCTCGACTACCAGATTTGCCCGCTGAAGTAATCTTGCAACCTGTCTCTTTACCTCTTTCACTCTCAGGTCATATATCTGCTCACGGCGTCTCGTATACACATCAAATGCCGTCAATAACAACCGGTCAATCTTCTCCTCGATCTCTTCAAACGCGTCTGATAAGCCATTCCCGGTCTGTATGCCCTGCAATGCTTCCCGAATCGCCGTTCGGAACCGGAAGAGAAAACTCACGGCACCCGCAGGGCCGAAATCCTGCACGGCACGTATCCGCAATATGGCGTCCAGCGCTGAGGCTATCTGTTCACTTTGATCTTTTACAAATGCCTCGAAGAGCCTTTCCACTTCTTCCTTGTAAGTCTGTCCCACGGGGTTCGCGAATCGGCTTTTCTCTTTTCTGAGAAACCTTCTCGCATCGGAAGGATAGGATTCCACGAGGGCATCATGCCATTTTCTTGTTATGTCCGCTTTGTGCCCTGATAATAAATCTGCAAGAGTCATAGGTGCCTTCAACAAAGACTGTCCACTTCAATCCTTATCATGGCGCTGGTTCATTCTCTTTCCCCGACATGAGCCACCGAGGGACCCCGCCAACGCCGTTGAAGCAGGTCTATAGACAAATTGTTCATAGCTGTCAAGGAAAAAGTTATAACTTCTCGTTGTAACAGCACAAATAGTTAAAACCATCTGGACTGTTTTCCCTCGCTTCCCACCAAAAAAGCACCGGGTCTGTCACCGCTCTCCGCTATCCCGGTGATTCGCGTCCTCTTCACCCACTTGTATCTTTGCACAGCGGACGGCGTCACCAACAGGGGGGTCTTGAAATACCGTTGGCCGGCTGATCCGGCATCATGAACGCTTCATATAGGATTTGACGGCTTCGTCACTGAAGGCCTGATCAATCTCCCGCAAGGTATCAGCCTTTCGTCTTTTTCTATGCCGGATCAGGTATCCGATATCCTCAAGAATCGCGTAATAGGCGGGAATCATCGAAAGGATGAGCAGCGTTGAAAAGCCCAGCCCCCACATGATGGCAGTTGCAAGAGGTGCCCAGAAAAGAGATTTTCCTCCAAGACCCAATGCCATGGGCGCAAGCCCGAAAATGGTGGTGATGGAAGTGAGCAGAATTGGGCGCATCCTCACATGGCAGGCCAGGACAATCGCCCGGTAGAGATCCTTGGGATGGTCTTTTCTGTATCTGTTTATGAAGTCAATGAGTACCAGCGAATCATTGACCACAATTCCCGCCAGTGTCAGGAGCCCGATGAGCGTCACAAAGGTAAGTGGATTTCCGCTTATCAGAAGGCCCACGATCACTCCGAGAACGACGAAAGGGATGGTGATCATAATGATAAAGGGTTGGCTGAATGAATTGAACTGGAGTGAAAGGATGAAAAAGATCAGCAGCAGCGCCAACCCGGCCGCCTGTCCCAGTTCCCGAAGGGAGCTATTTGTTTCATCCTGGAGCCCCCCTGCGATGAGCCTGGCTCCCGGATAAACGGCCGTAAGGCTGTTGAATCGATCACGAGCAATGCGGTTTGCCCTGACGGCGGTCATCCGATCGCCTGAAAACCGGGAGAAGAACCCGAAAACGCCTTTTTTCTCCTGCTCCACCTCCCGGATATTTGCTGTGAGCTGGACCGTCTGCTTTCCGTTATAATGATAGATACTGTGAAAACCCGGGACGAGCCTGATTCGTGCGAGATCCTTCAGCCATGCCTCACCCCGGCCCGGTATCTGCAGTTTCAGGTTGACCAAATCGTTGAAGCTTTTCCTGTACGGGAGGAGGTATTTCATCTTGATTTCCTGCTCCTCCTCTCCCCCATGGTACGTTGCGACGGTCATGCCGTAGAAAGCGGCCTGGATGGCCATTGCAAGGGTTTGTTGATCAACTCCCATATTCTTGGCCTTATGTTCATCAATGGATACCTCCAGGAGCTTTTTCTCACGGGAGAAATTATCCTGAATGTCAACGATGCCCCTGTGCCTGGACAATTCATCCTGAATTCGCCGGGATATCTCGGCAGCGGCATCCCAGGTGGATGCCTGTATTTTGAGGTCCACATCGCCTCCTACCGGGGGACCTTCCAGCATCCGCTCCAGAACAAGCGCCGTCGCTCCCTGAATACGCAGAAATCGTTCCACATCCCTGCGTACGCTCTCCATGGAATCCACCACGCTCCGCTTTCTTTCCTCCCTGCTCTTCAGGATAACGTTCAGCATGCCGTAGTGATGCCCGTAAATGGGTTCGTAATTCACCTCTTTCATGCCGGCAACCGCAATCGGAATATCCAGGTCGTGCTTCAGCCGGTCTTTCACCAGATCGCTCAGGCCCATCAAGACCGCCTGTGTTCGTTTCAAGGACGATCCCACCGGCAGATCGAAATAGATGTTGAACCTGGGAAAGGCGTCGCTCTTGGGAAACATGAGAAAATCGGTCTGAAAATAGAGAAACACCGCGAGGATTGTTGAAAGGACAATCACCAGGACCGAGAGGTACCGGTGGCGGAGAATCGCCCGCAACATGGGATAGTAGAGCCTCCTGAAAGGGGAAAAGATATCGAGCCGCCGTTTGTTGGTTTTCCGGATCCGAATGGGATGCCACTCCACCAAATGGGAGGGAAGCATGAAAAAGGCCTCAAAAAGGGATGCTGCAAGGGCAAACAGCACCACCTTCGGCAGGATGGACAGATATCTCCCGATGACCCCGGTCACCACGAAGAGCAAGGGGAAAAAAGCAGCCATGGTGGTGGTGACAGAGGCCACCACAGGGGCCAGGACCTCTCTGCTTCCTGACAGGGCCGCGTTCTCGACGGGGCTCCCCCTTTCCACGTACCGGTAAATGTTCTCCAGCACCACAATGGCATCATCCACCACAATGCCGAGCACAAGGATCAGGCCGAAAAGGGTGACCGCGTCTATGGAGAGGCCGAAGCTTTTCATGCAGATGAACGTGAGGAGGAATGAAACAGGTATGCCCACAGATGCAAGGAGGGCGTTTCTGATACCCATGGAAAGCCAGAGGATGCCGAAAACAGCCATGATCCCAAGGAGTCCGTTGGTTTGCAGCTCGCTGATCCGCCGTTTTATTTCCCTGGATTGATCAAAGTAAAGGGACGTCCTGAGTCCCGGGTACTGGCGGGGCAGATCTGCCATGAGGGTCTTCACTTCGTCGACGATTCTGATCATGTTGGTATTCTTCTTGCGTTTTACCGCAAGCACCAGACCTTTTCGTTTATCCAGGAATATCAGCGCGTTCGCCTTTTCAAGGGTGGGTTTTACCTCGGCCACATCCCGTAGATACACAACTCCCCCGCCCGTGCTCCTCACAATAATGCTTCCCAGGTTTTCAGGACTGGAGGGCTCGCCCAGCATTCTGATGTTCAGTTCACGATCCCCCATTTCAATGTCCCCACCAGGGAGGTTTTTCGTCCGATTGGCCACGGCCCGGGCAACTTCAGCAATGGAAACGCCATACGTGGACATTCGGCGCGGGTCGAGTTCCACCCAGATTTCATGCTCTCGTTTTCCAAGGACGTCCACCGCAGAAACGCCGTCAATAGACTCAAAGGTATCTTTGATTTTCTCTGCAATATCCTGCAGCTGCATAACGGGCAAATCCCCGGCTATTCCCACCAGGCATACCGGAAAGATGGCGACATCGACTTCGATGACTCTTGGGACCTTCGCCTCCTCCGGGAGATCATCCACCCTGTCCACGGCATTCCGGACATCCTGCATGGCCTGGTCTATTTGGTATTCTGAAAGGCGGGTGTTGAAAAAGATGTGGATCTTGGACAGGCTGTCGGAAGACTTGGACTCAAAGCGCCTGATGTCTCCGATACCGTCGAGTTCATCCTCGATTTTCCGGGTGACCAGTTTTTCCATGTCCTCCGGGGAATAGCCCGGACACACGGTCAGTACCAGACTCTCCCCTATGGAGAGATCCGGGTCCAGATAACGGGGCATGGCCCGGTAGGAGTAGATGCCGAGAACCACGATAAGGATCAGGGCCATCCTGACAACCACGGGTCTTGAAATGCCGAATCTGGTCAGCTTCATGGAAAAACGTTCATTCCGTTTTCACCGGTTCCCCGCTCTTGAGTCCGGCGGCATCAATGATTACCAGGTCTCCCTCATGCAGTCCGGAGAGAATCTCCACCCGTTCATTGTAATAGGCCCCCAGTGCAGCCTTCCTGAACACGGCCGTGCCGTTCTCCACGACAAACAGCCCGATCCGGCCGTTTTCTTCCGAGAGCCAGGAAGAAGGGACTTTGATGCTCCCTTTCTCTCTCTTTCCAGGCACCATGACCCTGGCCGTCATTCCGTCGGCCATCCTGGAGTCTGTTCCATCTACCAGACATTCAACGGGAAAAGTCCGGCTCAGGGGATCAGCGGTCGGCGAAAGAAATGTCAACCGGCAGGTAAAACGTGCATTCGGGATTGCGTCTACGGTGAATGGACATTGTGTTCCTTTTCTCAGGCCGCCCCTTTCTTTTTCGCTTGCCGAGAACAGGATCTTCAGCCTTCCGAGATCAACCACTTCCGTAAGAACGGCCCCGGGAGGAACCACTTCTCCTTTCTCAACATTCCTGAAGGCGATAATTCCTGCGATGGGCGCCTGGAGCCTTGACTTTTCAAATCGATCCTGTGCCAGCGCCAACGCCGCCGCCGCCTGATTCAACTTGGCCTTGAAAGCCTTTCGGTCTTCAGCCCTCGGACCCTGTCTTGCCAGCGTAAGCCGCTCGCGAGCCGATTCCACCCGAGCAGAGGCGGTCACCTTCCCCTGTTCCGCAGCGTCATATTCCTTCCGGGAGACCGCCCGTATCTCGTAGAGCCTGGCAATACGTCCAAAATGCCTTTCCGCATTCAAGAATCCTGCCCGTGCCTCTTTGAGTGAAGCCTCCGCAAGGGCGATTTCCTCCGGCCTGCTTCCTCTCTCCGCCTTCTCATACTGGCTTCGAGCGACCTCCACCGCAGCGCTTGCCTGCCGCACCTCCAGTTCAAGGGTACTGGTATCCACTTCTCCCAGGAGTTGACCTTTCCTGACGTGATCACCTTTTTCAAAGGAGATGTTCTCAATGATGCCGCCTATCTGACTTGCCACACGGACTTTTCTGAATGCAGAAAGGGTACCGACATATTCCACGTTTTCCTGTGAAGCGGCCGCCGTTGCCCGTGCCGTCCGTACCGTTCTGACCTCCCCGGACACGGGCTTCACTTCCTCGTTGCCCTGTCCGCGACCTTCACAGCCCGAAGCCGCCAGAGTGAGGACAAGCAGTCCTCCGAGAAGCCAGTTCTTTCGCAGATAATGTGTCATTACCATATCCAAAGTGCTTTGGGGTTCAATGCACATTCACAGGCGATCGAACAAGGACCTCTCTCTTGCCCTTTCCCGGTCGATATGAGCTTACTGAATTCCCGATAATGAGATCCCTCCCGCCTTTTGCAGATACACCTGGATTGCCATGATGGCGGCCGGCGTAACTCCTGAAATCCGCGCGGCCTGACCAAGGGAAACCGGCCGTATTTTTGAGAGCTTCTCCCGCACTTCGGTGGAGAGGCCGTGGACCGCCCCATAATTTACGGAATCCGGAATGCGAACCGCCTCCATGCGTTTGAGTTTCCTCACCTGTCTTTCCTGCCGCATAATATACCCCTCATACTTGATCCTGGTTTCAACTTCTTCCGCCACCTGCATTTCCACGTGTTCAAGTGCGGGGTCAAACATGCGAAGATGTTCGAAAAAAATCTCATTTCTCCGCAGAAGCTGTCCAAGGGTTATGACATTGCCAAGAGGTGATGTTCCCAATTCTCTTAACCGGTCATTGATCCCGTGGTCCGGCCGGAGCTTCTCGGTACGCAACCGTTCCAGCAGGGCTTCCACCTTCTCCCTCTTCCGGCAGAACTCCCTGTACACAGCATCAGGGACCAGCCCCAGGCCATACCCAATATCCCTGAGCCTGAAATCGGCATTGTCCTCCCTCAGGAGCAACCGGTATTCCGCGCGTGAAGTGAACATCCGGTACGGTTCCCTGGTGCCTTTTGTCACCAGGTCGTCTATCAACACACCCGCATACGCCTGGTCTCTTGTAAGAAGAAGGGGGTCTTGTCCCCGGACTTTCAGGACCGCGTTGATCCCGGCGAGGAGCCCCTGGGCCGCCGCTTCTTCATACCCGGAGGTCCCGTTAATCTGGCCCGCATGGTACAGGCCTTTGACAAGTTTGGTTTCCTGAGTGGGTTGCAGCTGTCGTGGATCAATATAGTCATATTCTATGGCATATCCGGGTCTCAGGATCTCTGTCCGCTCCAACCCGGGAATTGACCGGATCATATTGATCTGCACATCAATAGGAAGGCTGGTGGCCAGTCCATTGGGATACACCTCAAGCGTATCCAGGCCTTCCGGCTCGAGAAAAATCTGGTGTCGTTCTTTTTCTGCGAAGCGGACCACCTTATCCTCGATAGAAGGGCAGTATCTCGCTCCAACGCCCTGGATCACTCCCGTGAAAAGAGGTGAACGATCGAGTCCACGGCGAATGGCTTCATGGGTCTCCCTTGTGGTGTAGGTAATGTGGCAGGGCCGCTGGGGCAGGGAAATATTCCTTGTGGAAAAAGAGAAGGGTTTCGGATGTGCATCCCCTTCCTGGACCTCCAGGCCCTGGTAATCAATGGTTCTGCCGTTGAGGCGGGGGGTCGTGCCTGTCTTGAGCCTTGCGATCTCAAATCCCATGGCCCTGAGCTGATGGGAAAGTTGAACAGATGGCGGGTCTCCCATACGACCGGCGGGGAAATGATCGAGTCCAATATGGATCAGTCCCCCCAGAAAGGTCCCGGTGGTCAGAATAACTGTCTTTGTCAGGAAGTGTTCGTGAATCTGGGTTTTCACGCCGTATACCGAACCTTCTCTGATGAGAAGTTCATCCACCATGGCCTGATGGATATCCAGGTTTGCCTGGGCCTCCAGCACCGACTTCATTCTTTTCCGGTAGAGGTCCCGGTCATTCTGGGACCGTGAACCCTGGACCGCCACTCCCTTTCGGGTATTGAGCCGTCTGAACTGGATGCCGGTGGCGTCGGCGTTATGGGCCATCTCCCCTCCCAGGGCGTCTATCTCCTTGACAAGATGCCCTTTGGCCAGGCCGCCAATTGCGGGGTTACAGCTCATTACTCCGATGTGGTCCAGATTGATGGTGAGGAGCAGGGTTGGATGTCCCATCCTGGCCGCAGCAAGTGCCGCTTCACACCCGGCATGCCCTGCGCCCACAACAATCACATCATATTTCTTGTGATAGGTCGGCATGGTAAAGCCTCAGGCGATGGATGACAGCCCTTAGCTGACGACCCTTGTCTAAGGGACTGTTCCATCTGTTGTACGCAGAGATCTATGCTCCGTGGAACGGGCTTTTTATCATGATGGTCTCTTCCCGTCCCGCCCCAACCGAAACGATGGACAGGGGAACATTCGTTTCTTCCTGAATACAAGCGAGATACGCACGGGCCTGCGCCGGCAGATCCTCCAGCCGCCGGGCACCCGAAATATCCTCCTGCCACCCGGGAAGTTCCCTATAAACGGGAAGACAATCCGCGAATCTTTCCAGACTCGCCGGACGGGAGATGACCATCTGCCCGTTCACTTCATAGCCGACACAGA
>Ga0315542_1000166_pt1 | contig 38005 bp, 35 predicted proteins | sample SalMarSW160120MG_FD_202541 | JGI IMG/M metagenome (GOLD analysis project Ga0315542, IMG submission 202541) | Salt marsh sediment microbial communities from the Plum Island Ecosystem LTER, Massachusetts, United States - Salt Marsh Sediment SW1601-20 ...
CGGAGGCCGTTGTGCTTATGGGGGACTTCAACCAGTGGAACGAGAAGACCCATCCCATGAAAAAGGAGAGCGATGGTAGCTGGAAAAAAATCATTATGATCCCGCCCGGCAGATACGAATACCGATTTCTCGTGGACGGAGAATGGTGGAACGATCCGAACAACCATCAAATCTGTTCAAACTGCTTTGGAACGGTGAATAACATCCTGGAGGTCTCCAAATAAAAGAGTGGGGGTACCATTATGCGCCGAATCAACCGTAGACGTTTCTTTCGCTCATTGTTGCCGATTTTTCTACTCCTGTTTTTGTCCGGACCAGTCCAGGCCCAGCAGCCTCAAAAAGGGCCTTCTACCGATGACCTGGAAGATCTGTTGGGGGTTATTGAGAGCCCCACAAAACGGGAAGCCTTTCTCAAGAACCTGAAGGGCCTCATTGAGGCCAAAAAGGCCATGGAGGGCAAAGGAGAAGGGGCCGCCTCCAAGGATGGGAAGCAGCTCCTGATCATCCGAGTGGTTTTTGAACGTTTTGAACGGCTGTCCAAGGAGATGCGAAAAGCGGTGAGCACCATGGGGCTCATGCTGGAAGAGACACCCGCCGCCATCGGTAAAGTTAAAGGGTTCCTCTCGCAGTCGGAAAACCTGTCACGCCTGCTCGTTCTTTTTCTGGACGCCGGAATCGCCGTGATGGTTGCCCTGATTTTCGCCTTTTTCCTGAGGCGCCCGGTTCGATCGGCAACCGCTCGGATGAAGGACTTGCCCTCAAAAGTTGCGTGGGGATTTTTCTACGTCTTCTTGAGGACGCTCCCCTTTGCCCTTCTTTGCATGGCCTTCAGCCTGCTGTTCAAGGTCATGCCTTCATTTCCCGAGGGACGTACGATCGTGCTCCTTTTCTTAATACTTCTCTTCCTTTACCGGATCGCCATGGCGGCCTTTCGCGTGCTCCTCTCACCGGACGAGGAGCGCCTTCGTATGGTGTCTATTTCAGATGAAAACGCTAATTATTTCTGGATATGGCTGCGGCGGTTTACCTTTTACGCCTTTCTTTATTTCATGGCCACCCGATCGCTCATGTGGACCCATATGGCGCAGCCCTATTTTCACCATCTGCGGTTCCTGCTGCTGATCCCATTTCCGGTCATGCTGACCGTGTTTATCCTTCAGATTGCCCGGGAAATCAGGATGAAGCAAAAAAAGGAGCTGGAAGATGAAGAAAAGACCCGGGCATCTTCTGAAAGAGCAAGGAACCGCCTGCTCGTGGCGGTCAACCGTTATTGGCCGATCCTTGCCACCGGGTACGCCTGGGCCATATTCCTGGCGCTCATGCTTCGGTATGAACGGGGATTTGAGTACCTTTTTCACGCGACCCTGGGTACGGTCGTGACCGTTTTGATCATGCTACTCGCCCTTAGAGCGATAGATTGGGTCTTTCGGCGTCTTTTTCGAATTAACGAAATAGTGAGGCAACGATTCCCGGGTCTGGAAGAAAAGGCCAACCGCTATGTGATGATTGTCAGAAAGGGGTTGGCCGTGGCAGTGACCCTGGTTGGATTGGGTGCCATCGGCGAGATCTGGGGTATCCCGGTTTCCGATTTTGTGGCCTCGGATATGGGAGGGCTTATCATCCTGAGGGCTGTAGCCATCATCATTACCCTGGCCGTTATCATTTCCCTGATTGAGATCAGCAATGCCATGGCAGCCTATCTTGTGAAGGGAAAAAGGGGAGGGAAAAAGAAGGAGATCACTCAGAAACAAAAAACCCTGGTGCCGGTGATCAGGACGACCGTCAATATCGCCGCAGGATTCGTGGGAGGGATTATCATCCTGGATCGACTGGGCGTCAACACCACCCCCATTCTGGCCGGGGCAGGGATCATTGGCCTTGCCGTGGGTTTCGGATCACAGACCCTTGTCAAAGACCTGATCAACGGCCTCTTCATACTCTTTGAAGAGAGTATCCGGGTGGGGGACTTCGTCATGGTCAACAAAAAGGGGGGTACTGTTGAGGCGGTGGGGCTCAGGACTGTAAAGCTGAGAGATTTTAATGGAACCGTGCATGTGATTCCCAACAGTTCCATCGATACATCGTCCAATTATTCAAAGGTCTTTTCCAGGACGGTCATGGATATCGGGGTGGCATACCGGGAGGACGTGGATCAGGTCATCGCCGTCTTGAAGGAGGTTGCCGAGGACCTCCGGAACGATCCCGATTACGGGAAAAACATCCTGGAACCCCTGGATGTCCTCGGGCTGGACCGTTTCGACGACTCCGCGGTTGTCATCCGGATCCGTTTCAAGACCAAACCCCTCAAACAGTGGGGCGTCAAGCGCGAGTTTTACCGTCGTATGAAGAGGGTCTTCGATGAGCGTGGTATCGAGATCCCCTTTCCCCATCGTACGGTTTATATGGGGGAGCCCAAGGAAGGTCCTGCCCCACCCATGCATGTGAAGATCCGGGAAAACGATATTTCAGGCCCGGTTTCGAGGCAGAACTCCCCATGAACTGAAAAGGAGCAAGTCCATCGAAGCTATCCGATCAAAACGAATTCCAAAGGAGATGAGCATCATGAGACTTTTCAAAAAAAGCTCTAAAAAGGCAGGGCTTCCGCCCGGGACCCTGGTGCATGTGGGGGAGAAACTACCAACAAGGTGCGAATCACACGCATAGAGTACGATGAAGGTCATGTGGAAGAAAAATCGGATTTGACCGTGGAGGGATGTCTTCCGTTCAAGGCCCTCCCCACGGTTACCAGGGTCAATGTCACCGGTATCCATGACATCAGTATCATAGAGGGTTTTGGAAAGGCCTTTGACATCCATCCGCTGGTCCTTGAAGACATCGTCCATACGGGGCAACGTCCCAAGATGGAGGACCTGGGAGAATACCTCTTTATTATCCTCAAAATGCTCAGGCCCGCTGAGACGGAGGGTGATGTGTTCAACACCATTCGTGAGCGGATAAAAAAGGGGAAGGGACGGATTCGGAAAGCAGGGAGCGATTATTTAGCCTATACCCTGCTCGACGCCATCGTCGACAACTATTTTGTCATCTTGGAGGATGTTGGGGAAAAGATTGAAACGCTGCAGGAGGAGGTCCTGGCAAACCCCGATCCTTCAATTCTCAAGGTGATACAGGATACAAAGAGACATATGATTTTCCTGAGAAAATCCGTATGGCCGCTTCGGGAGACCATCAGCAGTATGCAAAGGGGTGAATCGCCCCTGATCGGAGACAGTGTGGGCCCTTACCTGCGGGATGTTTATGATCACACCATCCAGGTCATAGACACTGTTGAGACCTTCCGGGATACCATATCAGGGACCCTTGATATCTACCTCTCCAGCCTGAGCAATAAGATGAACGAGGTGATGAAGGTGCTGACGATTATTGCCACCATTTTTATTCCCCTGACCTTTATTGCGGGCGTTTACGGGATGAATTTCAAGTTTTATGCCCGAACTGGAATGGAAATGGGGCTATCTGGCGATCTGGATCGTCATGCTCGTACTGGGATGCCTGATGTTGTTAGGCTTCAAACGGAAGAAGTGGCTGTGACCATCCCTATGCACATGAAGATTCAAGGGGAAAAAGATGTTTGAATGTTTCGCGGCGATATATCTGATAGAGGGAGAGCTTTGAAAAATGCTCAATTTTGGTCAAGATCAAGGAAGGCGATAAATTTAACCACAGGAATATATTGAATATTTCGAGGATTAAAATTTGAGCCTGACGCAGAGATTGGGCAAAATGGGGCGTTTTGCAAAGGTCTCAGAGGGGGCTGAAGCTGAAGTCCGACCCCCCTTAAAACGCCATACCCACACTGACGTGAAATACAAACAGATCTTCCCCCCTTTATTAATCTCTATCCGGGTTGAATGCAAAATCAACCCGGGCCGGCCTTATTGGCAGGAGATACTGCAGACCGAAACCGACGCCAGGTCGGAAATCTTTGAAATACTGGTTGAACGTATCTGACAGGATGTCTGACCGGCTGTCATATGAGGGCAAACCGAGCCCGGCGCCTGACCGGTTCGGGGAAATATTACCCAAGTCAAAAAAAGACCGTTCCAACCAGATTTCCGATTAACCGCTGCCTGAGTTCCACATTGATAACATTGAACGCCAGCCAGCCCGCGGGCCTACCGTTTCTAACACGGAAAGCGGGGCATTTCCCGATTACCTTATCACACGACCTGAGAACAGGTCATGGAAATGATCAGGCGGCGGGATTGATCCGGCAGGGTATGGAAGTTAATTCCTTGCAGCTTGCATAAACGAGAAGAATTTTTGGGTTTCTCTCTTGACAAGCAACCAACGATGTTTAATTTTCGGTAAAGGCAACCTTAAAGGACTTAACATATTGTTATTGTTCCTAATCGAGGCGTTTAGAGAACAAGGAGAAGTCGAGTAATATGGTTGGATAGTGGGAATCCAAGGAAAGGAGGGTTTTGTTATGATTTTTCGAAAGGTAAGTAATTGGCCAACATGGAATTGGCAAAGTCAATGGGAAGAAATGGAGAGACTGAGGAGACAGATGGGTCTCCTCACCGAGGGCCTGGCAGGAAGGCCCTCTACCGAACCTTCTGCCGGCGTCTTTCCCCTGATGAATGTGACGGAAGACAAGGACAACTACTATGTCCGGGCCGAACTCCCTGGAATCAAGGCAGACGCCTTAGACATATCCATCACCGGAGACAGCCTCTCTATTTCGGGAGAAAGGAAAATCCCTGAAGAACAAGAGAATGCAAAATACCACAGAAGAGAAAGGGAATCAGGAAAATTCAGTAGAATTTTAAGACTGCCATCCCAAGTGGATACGAACAAGGTTGAAGCCACCGCTACGGATGGAATTCTCAAAGTAATGCTCCCCAAATCAGAGGAGGCAAAACCGAAACAGATTACGGTAAGGGGGGAATGAGGCACATTTCGCTATGGAAAGGGGGTAGTAAAAATGACGGATACGGAAAGCAAGGCATTACAGGCAAAGGAAAAGTCCGAGTTGACATCTGCTACTGAAGCGACCAGACCGGGACCCACCTTTACGCCATCCGTGGATATCTTCGAGACGGACAAAGCGCTTACCCTGTTGGCAGATATGCCGGGCGTAAACCCAAAGGACCTGAGCATTGACCTGAAAGAGGGCATTCTAACGCTCTCCAGCCATGTGGCGTCACAGGAGGGGCCTGAAGAGTTGGATGTTTTCAGGGAATATCAGACCGGCACCTATTACCGCAAGTTCAACCTGTCCGATATCATCGACCAGTCCAAAATCGAGGCTGAGCTGATGGAGGGTGTCCTTCGATTGCACCTGCCAAAAATCGAGGCTGCGGCACCCAGAAAAATCGAAGTGAAAGCCGGATAAGATGGCTGTACTGTCGGAGATCCCGTAAAACCCCGATCAAACGGCGACGGTTGATCGGGGTTTCACTTTAATGTCCCGGCAGTCTTCGAGGGTATAGGGTTTTGTTCACAGATGACGACGGAGGTCCCCGTGCCCAAGGACTATTACATTACTCTGGGCGTCAGTAAGGGCGCCAATTTCAACAAAATAAAAAAAGCCTACAGGAAGATCGTCAAAGAGGTTCATCCGGATATCACCCGTTCAGGAGAGGGCGTTAAGAGATTTCTGGAGATCCGGAAGGCTTATGAGACCTTAGCCGATGAAGAGAAACGAAGGCTTTATGACCAGGAACAGAAAATTCAGGCCTCCAATATCAGGGTCAGAAGTCGCCCCGAGGTCATAAATCGAAGGCCTTCCATTTTTAGTGAACTGGAGAACTTTTTTACTCCTGCCGACGAGTTTTTTGAGGGTTTCCTGCCCGGGTTCTTCAACGCGGAAAGGGGCAGAATCAGGGGAAAAGATCTCTACTTCGAGGCAATACTTTCTTCAAGGGAAGCACAAAGGGGCGGCCTGTTCCCCATATTCGTACCGGTCCATGAGCGCTGCTCGAGATGCAGAGGGACAGGATATGCGGAAGGCTTTTTCTGCCCTGTTTGTTCAGGATACGGGACGGTGGATTCTGAGAGAGTCTTCTCCTTGAACATGCCGCCCAACGTGAAACATGGGACTGAAATAACCCTGTCCATGGAAGACATCGGTTTAAGAGAGGTCTATCTCCATGTGAGGGTACTTATTGACCCCTATGCTTAGAGTTCTCCCCTCCCAACATGTTGGCCTATCTCTCAGAATACTTCTGCAACCTTTCTTGAGAGACAATTCTACCGATGCGGCCATACCCGCAATGCTGTAAAGAAAAAACCGGAGTCCAACAAATTTCCATCCAACCAGGAAAATGGGTACATTAAGCAGGAAGTAAAGCATTCCCAGGGTCAGTACGGGCATTAGATAGTGAATGATGAGGGCCACCCCTGTAAATCCCGCGCTCAGAAATTGAAGGGGAACCAGAATTCCGTTGACAGCGACGGCACAAAGGACACTCCCGATGGAGATGAGCAACAGGTTCCACAACACGTCTTTTACGGGTTTCAGAACAGATTTCAAAGTATGCTTAACAGGACTGCCTTCATCCATTCTGCTTTTCTATTTCCGGTTCAATAGCATTTCTTATCCAGATCAATTTTGATGGTCTGTATTTCCCATAACGACACAATCCCCCCACCACAGGCACAACTCTTCCATGCAATCGGTCCGATGCGGGGAATAAATGCGGGCTAGTAAAGTTTCTTGCAGTAGATCGCCTTGCCCTCACCCTGGCCGTAAAAATCCTCGAGGACGGTTTCCAGGCGGTATCCGGCACTTTCGTAAAAGGCCCGGGTGCTGGCGTATTGAACCCGCTGTGAGGTATCCACGTAGATCCGCTTGCCCCCGGCTGAACGGATGCGTTTTTCCACTTCTTTCACAAGACGCCGGCCAAGCCCCCTTCCCTGGAAATCCGGGAGTACGGCGATCCAATAGAGGTCGTAACTGTCCGCCGTGGCGGGGATCGGCCCGAAACAGGCATATCCCGCAAGCCGGCCATAGTGCTCGGCCATAATGAACTCGTAGCCGCTCTTTTCTCCCTTTGCCAACCGTTCGGTCGCGAGTTCCGCCGCCACGTCCACCTCGGCGGGTGAAAAAAAGCCGGTGATCTCCACCAGCCGCCGCACCCGCTCCACATCCTGCGGTTGCAGCTCATTTCGGAGAACTACCCCGTGAAAGCGGCTGCGAAGGATCTGTTTGACCTGATCGAGGGTCCCTTTGTTCACCGGAATCACATCATCATAGATGCGTCGTATGTGAAGCACGCTTTATACTCCTACTTGCAATAATTTTCCGACAATTCAAGGTTGTGGGCCTGTTTCAGCCATTCTCATCCCGATGACCGCCGGGTGTCCTGGATATATTGTTTTTTCTATCACACGCGAACACCCTGCACATCTCCGATGATCCGGCGCACTGCCTCCGTAAAAGGCAGCCCGGCCCTTGCCAGGGCCGCGGCATATCCCGCATCCGGCGAAAGGCAGGGATTGGCGTTCACTTCCAACACCCAGGGCCGGCCGTCCGCATCCACACGGAAATCCACCCGGGCATATCCCCCAAGACCGAATGCCTCCCAGCAGCGTCTGGCCAAGACCGCGAGGGCGGCTATCAAAGGTTCATCCGCCGGGGGAAAATCAACCCGGCGCACCGTGTGTTTATACGCGAAGGTGTTCTTTTCCCACTTGGCCGCGTAGTTTACGATACGGGGCATGCCGGCCCCGTAGCCTTCAAAAACGATCTCCGCCGGGGGCATCACCTGGACTTCTTTTGGGCCCGCCAACAACGTCAAATTGAACTCCCTTCCGTCAATGAACCGCTCGGCGAAACAGGAACCGCCAAGTTGAGACGCCCGGGCGGCCAGCAGGGAAAAGGCCATTTCAGGAGTGGCCCCTTCCACGAGGCTTTTTTCATCCAGACCGATGGAGGCGTGCTCCCACACCGACTTGATGATCCAGGTAGCCGACGCTTTGCCGCTCATGGCGGTTTGCCCAGCGGCTACCGGATAGGGGCCCACCCACGCAGGCGTTGGGATTCCGGCAGATGCCATCCATTTCTTGGCCATGACCTTTTGAGAGGTGAGAAACATCGCCTCCGCCCTGGCGCCCGTATAAGGAATTCCCATGGCGTCCAGGCAGAAGGGCGGCAGGTGAATGAGCCGGCCCTTCCCTTCCAGGGACTCCACCAGATTGAAGACCAGGTTCGCCTTCCAGGCGGTCAACCTGTCCATGACGCCCGCCAGATCAAGGGTGCATGGAAAACATTCGGCGGTGTGGCCCAGGGCGGCGACGGCATCCAGCACGGCCCGGACCTGGTCCAGAACGTCCAGGACGTCCGGCGCATCCCCGGGACCCACATCATCGTGGACAATGGCGACACGCATCAGACAGGCTCCTCGATCCGCAGGGCGGCAGAGGCGATGATTCGCTCGATCAGGTCTGCATAGGCCACACCCAGGTGCCTGCAGATAATGGGCAGGTCCGAATGTTCCGGATGGATACCGGCCACGGGATTGACCTCCATGAACAATGGCCTGCCTGCGGAATCGCAGCGCAGATCGATCCTGCCCGCATCCCGGCAGCCCAAAACGCGCCACGCAGCCAGCGCAACCCGCTCCGCCTCTGCCACCACCGGATCATCTCCCGGCCGGATGAGTTCATAGGAGACCCTTTCCACGTACTGGGCCTTGTTTGCATAAGAATAGACACCTGCCTCGGCCGATTCCCGGAGGTGCACCTCGATGGTGCCCAATGCCATGGCACGGTCGCCGGTGCCCATGATGCCCACCGTGAATTCACGGCCGGGCAGGTAGGGTTCAATCAGGACCGGTTGCCGAAAGGCATCAATCAACCGGCTGCATGCCGAAGGTAAATCTGTCCTGCCCCGGATGATAGAGGCCGGTGTGACCCCCTTGCCGGTCCCTTCCGCCACGGGCTTGACGAAGAAGGGGGGAGGGAAGGCCACCGCGGATGCATCTCCCTGGCATTCCACGACCACGAAGTCCGAGGTTGGTATGCCGGCATCTCGGATAACCCGCTTGGTCATTCCCTTGTGGAGGGTCAGGCTCATGACCAGGGGGTCCGAAAAGGTGTAAGGAATCTGGTACAGGTCCAGAATGGCCGGTACCTGGGCTTCCCGCCCGATGCCGTGCAGGCCTTCGGCAATGTTGAACACCAGGTCCCAGCGTCTCCCGGCGGCGAGGGCAGCGACAAGCTGTTTGGCGTTGCCGATCCGCTCGGTGACATGCCCCAGGGAACTGAGGGCTCCCTCGATCGCCGCCACGGTGTCCTCGCGGTCGAATTCGGCGGTTTCCAATTCCGAGTAGCCCTGGTTCAGGTATTCCGAGCGCAGGTCATAGGTCAGACCGATCTTTATTTTCAGCAAAACGATCAGCAGTGTTCCCCGGATTGGCAGTCCGGATAGCGGTAAAGGTTCTTTTCATAGTTCCGCAGCAGAAGGGCGCCGTCTTCCCGGCCCACCACATATTCCGGCGTCAGGGGGATCTTGCCGCCGCCCCCGGGGGCGTCTATCACGTAGGTGGGCACGGCATACCCGCTGGTGAACCCGCGCAGGCCCTGAATGATCTCTAGACCCTTGGCCACAGGCGTCCGGAAATGGGCCGAGCCCGTTATAGGATCGCACTGGTATAGATAGTACGGCTTCACGCGCATCTTCATCAGTTGATGCACCAGAGAGCGCATGGTCTCCTCGTTGTCGTTGATACCCTTGAGCAGCACCGTCTGCGAACCGAGCGGAATACCGGCATCGGCCAGCAGGGCGCAGGCCCGGTAGGCCTCGGGGGTGCACTCGTCCGGATGGGTGAAATGCAGACTCATCCATAGCGGATGGTAGTGCCGCAACATGCGCACAAGCCTTGGGGTGATGCGCTGGGGCAGGACCGCCGGCACCTTGGTGCCGATACGAATGATCTCCACGTGCGGGATCTGCCGCAACCGGGACAGTATCCAGGAGAGCCTCTCCTCGCCAATCAGCAGCGGGTCCCCACCCGACAGCAACACGTCACGTACCGCAGGGCTCTTCTGGATATAGTCAAAGGCACTCTCGAGCCTGGACCGGCTGGGATGAAGACCTCCCCGGCCCACCATGCGCGACCGCGTGCAATAGCGGCAGTAGGTCGAGCAGAAATCCGACAGCAGCAGGAGCACCCGGTCGGGGTACCGATGGACCAGTCCAGGCACCGGGCTCTGGGATTCCTCGCCCAAGGGGTCGTTCGCCTCCCCGAGGCCCCTGATCGTCTCCTGCAGGGTGGGTACCACGCTGCGCCGCAGCGGTTGATGCGGGTCATCCGGGGACAACAGACTCATGTAATAGGGGGTGATGGCCAGGGGCAAACTGCCGGCCGAAAGGGTCATGGCCGATCGCTCATCTTCCGAAAGCACGAGCATTTTCTCAAGTTGGGCCGCACTCCGGATGCGATGGCCCACCTGCCACCGCCAGTCGTTCCAGAGTTTGGCCGGAACGGCCGGATAAAAACGTTTTCTGAAGGCGCGTACCGTCGGGCTGAAGGATCGGGTACGTGAAGGAGGAAATTGGACGATGCATGGGCTGGACTTGGTGTGAACCTGGGAGGATGAAAAGGGCAAAGCGTGGCGAAAGTCAAGCAAGGGGTCGGGAGGTTCGTCCGACTCCTCTTCAACGGTACTGGGAGGCTTTTTTATCATCTGATCATCGATCCACATCGAATTTTGCATTGTGTTTGTCTCCTTTGTTAAGAGGTCTATCCACGTTTCGGCTGGGAACCGTTCCAGCCTCGCCGGGATGCCTACGATCAAAACAAGAGAAATTCCTAACGAGCGAATATAAGCCCTTCAATGGAAAAAGCAAGAAAATAATGAGAGGGGCATTACTTTTTATTAATAAGTTATTCCAACAGGTTATGTCGTTTTACTTTATAACTGCGATAAAGAAGGTCGACACTTATCCCGTTTTAATAGGCTGAAATAGAGTAAAGAGAGCAACGTGGTAATTGCCGTTACCGGCAATCCTGTTTTGAAATGACATCGCCAGTTGATCCAAACCCCCTTCTGCGCGGCTCCCTCTACCACAATGACATTAGCGATGCTTCCGACAATAGCAAATTTCCTGCAAAAGTACTGGCAACCGCATTTCTACTCCCGCCGAGTTATCGATTTTCCTAACCTCTCTCCTGTCTGGGCAACCCTGACCACCGCCACGGAGCAACGGGAGCGAAGGGCAATTTGACTGGAAAACGGCCCTATGACAGCCCGTTCCAGGAGCCCGACCTTGGTGGCCCCTACGATCAGAAGATCAAATTCCGAGGATCGTTCAACCAGAAAATCCAATGGCGTATCAGAACTCGTCAGTTCAATCTTATAAAGGGCCTTTGCTATGTGCTGCTTGATGGCTTGTGCGAGTATCCTGCTGGAATGAGCCTTTTGTTCCACAGTATAATCGGTGGGAAGAATATTTAGAAAATCAATCTGGCCGTCAAAGCGATCCGCCAGCCTCCCTGCCAACCTGACGATCAGGTGCATATTACTGCTGCCTCCAAGTGATACGGCGATCCGTTTGGGGTGAAATTCACCCCTCACCTTCAGCAGGACAATATCTGCCCGTGCCTGGGAAATAACTTCATCCATAAGGTTTGTGGTCTGAACCGATTCCTCCCCTGCAAAACCCATAACAATCATGTTACAGCCTTCCTCTTCGGCCGCATGTACAATACCCTTTGACAGACTACGCGACACGCGAATCACCGGCCGGATTTTTGCCCGATCCAGGTCCGGCAATTTACTGCTCCTGTCCAATAGGTCAAGGGAATCCTCCGCATCGACCAGAGCGGAATGAAAGTCTATCTGGTTGGTGGCCTCAACAACGTTGAGCACCACCAGTTCTCCTCCATTGCCGGCAAGCAAGGCCGCGGATAAGGAGAAAAGCGCAGGCTGGGTCTGGGGATTGGCAATGGGAACGAGGATCCTCATCCCTGTGGGTAGCTTCGACCTGGGCTGTTGTGCCAATACCACGCTCATCCCGGTGCGGCTTCGGATCTCACGTTTCCGGGAATAGAGGAGATAGACGACAATACCCAGCGCCATGAGATGCAGACCAAAAATGATGGAGACCCAATCCAGGGTGATGAGAAGAAGCAGATTGGCTATAAAGGCGGCCTCGGGAATATGACGTTTCCAGCGCTCCGGCGGCATGGATGATTCGGATGAGCGGTATAATCTGCGCAGGGCAAGACAGGCCGGCAGGAGGGAAACCATAAAGCAGAAGTTCGCCGATTTCACAATGAACGCCAGGTCCCCGAAGAGCACGGCCACAAGCGTAATCATGCCGCCAATCCACAAAGCGGCCCTGGGTGTTCTGCTCACTTCGTGAAGACGTCCAAGGATGGCGGGGAAGAGCCTGTCCTTTCCCATGGCAAAGACCTGCCTCGCCTGGGAAAGCAGGGTGCTGTTCAGAGCGGCGGCAGAAGCAAGAACACCTCCCAGGGCAACAAGGAACCACCCCAACCTCCCTACGCCCTTCAAAGCGACTTCGACCAGCGGCGCTTTGGACTCAGCGAGCGTTTCCCAAGGGATCACCATAACCGATATGAGCGCCACGGCAAGGTAGAAAGAAAGACTCACGAACATGGCGAGAAACATGGCCCTGGGAACGTTCTTTTCCGGATCAACAACCTCTTCAGCGTTATTGGCAATGAGCTGGTACCCGAAAAAAGACACGTAGATGATCGCAATGGCACCACCGAGCCCGCCCAAGCCCTTCGGAAACATGGGCACCATCAGCTTCGGATCCGCCTTGGGAACGGCCAGCCCAATCAGGATAGCAAGCACCAGCAGATTGCCCCAGGTCAGAAGCCTCTGGACGCTATCCCCGCTCTGGGTCCCGCGGCTGTTGAGCATCGTGAGAAAGATGATGACTGTAAGGGCGGTTGCCTTCAGGAGTGGCTCAGGGACGTTTTGGGAGAAAAGGGTCGTGACATAATAGGCAAAGCCCGTTGCGTACATGGCGCAGGCAAATATGCTCCCTAAGGCCAAAAGCCAGCCTGTAATGAACCCCCAGAAGCTTCCCAGTGCGCTGTATGCAAAGGCATAACCCCCGCCGGAAACAGGCACCCTACGGGAAAGCTCTCCGAAGACGGCCACGGAAAGGAGGCTCAAGAGGCCGCAGACCAGATAGGAAAGCCATACGGCGGGTCCGGCAGAGCCTGCGGCCAGACCGATGAGTACGTATATGCCGGCCCCCATGAGGGCGCCGATCCCCAAGGTGGTCGCCCCGAGAAGGCCCATGGTGCGCACAAACCCTACAGGAACGAGCTTACGCTTGAATATTTCTCTTATGGTTTCAGTCACAAATAATCTCTTTCCAGGCAAAATAATGGCGACAATTTAATCGATGGATGACTCTGAGAATCGAGCCTGAAAAAATTATCACATCTGTGGATCAAAATAACAGCGCTGTCAAATCTTTAATTTGCCGCAAACCTTTTGATCACTTTTTCTACATCATCTTTTTTGCCGATGACAATAACCTGATCGCCTGTTTTCAGTTGGGTATTGCCATCCGGGATAATCACTTCTTCGCCCCTCTTGATGGCGGACACCAGGGCCTCCTTAGGCAGTAGAATTTCCTTTAATAATTTATTGACGACATTGGACTTTTCGGAAATAATCACTTGATCAATCATTGCATTGGCCGCAGAGAGGTCCTCGCTGAGCTTATTGACAACATAATTACTGGAATATTTCTTTTTTGTTTGGTCGTATTCATTCTGCTTCGTTCTGAAGGTGTTGTCCAATTCCTCAAGTCTTTCTATCTGTTCCCTGAACGTTTCATTGTCCGGGAAAAATTCACCACTGCGGCGAAGCGCCAAAACCACTCTTCCAAGATTTGAAAATTCCAGCTCCAATTGTTTCGGAAGAGAGGCCAGTTCATATTTGAGTCTGGCCAGAGCAGTAACATCGGATGTTCTTTCACTGATGCTCGTAAAAATGTCCCGGGTGGCTTCCACCCCCCCGCTACCGGCCTTTCTCCCTTTTTCAACGATCTTACCGGTAACGTCTGTGATCTTTTCCGTACCCTGAAACAGGCTCTCTTTTATCTTGTCTAACAAACCCATAGCATGACTCCTTTAGATATCCTTTTTGATGTTATTTTTTTCCTTTATCCAGTTGCTTACCGGTTTTAACGATCTTCTTGTCTAACCGTTCAATTTCATGGAATTGACCGATTATCTCTTTCTTATTGAAAAAGGATTCCGCAAACCTACCCCCTGCAAGGTGGTGTTTGAAAATTGATTGACCCAGTTGAGACGTCAGCTCATCTTTCTCCCCTTCCAGTTTCTTCATTTCCGATTCAGCTTTGTACTTTTCCGCGTACTCCTGAGCGGCCTGGGACAGATCATCCACGACTTTGGCTCCCGCCTTATATGCTTGCGACAACCCTTTTTTCAGTTTATCGACTATCATGTCGGCTATTTCAGTTCCTTTTTCCCCTACCATTTTTGCGTCTTCTCCGATATTTTCCGCCACCTCACCTAAAAAACCTTTTTCTTTCTCGATGTCAGTGGGTGCTTTAGGGGTCTCGCTTGCTCCCTTCTCTGGCGCTTCCTGCGATGATGTCTTGTCCATAACAATTTCTTTTTCAGCGGGCATTTTCTTTTCTGAATCCTTGGTATCCGACATTTTAGGCCTCCTTAATGAACAATCCTTTCATGAAATTAATTTTATAAAGCTTCCTAAACCAGGTCCGGATCCCGGACTAACCCATCACCCTTTTTACGAGCGATTTGACCGGACCTTCGTAGCGCTGCACGATCATGACCTATTGCGCAGATGACGAGATCTCCGATCGAAAGGCTGGTTGACTGAAGCACTACAGAAATCGCATGACGGATCTGAGTGTATCTGTCAGCCGTGTGAAGGGGGGGGGTGTATGGCCTCCAGGCCTGCCTTTAAAAGAGTATCGAGCGTTTCAATATTGGTCGTCGTTACAATGGCCCGGAAATGGCCTGACATCCGATAAAGATGTTGGGCCAGCGCCCCTGTTTCAGTGATACAAATGATACCGTCAACTTGTGTTGCCTTTGCTACGTTGACAACCATCCGGGCCAGGTCTTCATCAGAACGTAGGGGCCTTATAGAATTATTGGCTCTACTCATCATCATCGACCTTTCCTCCAACTTCCGCCCCGGCGTACGCTCAGCCATTCGGCTACCATCTGTCTGCAGGCGGCACCCATTTAGGAATTATAAGAACCGGAATATCCGTTTTTTCCATCGCTTTTGAGTTCAACCATTCAGCTACGATCTCTCCACGGCTGACACCCAAGATAATTAGATCCACAGAGTTTTCTTCGGCAACCTCAATGATGACAGAGGCAATATCCCCTCGCCCTAAAATCCCAATTACCGGCACTTTCTTTTCTTTGCCGTTTTCAATAAACAAACCCAGGCTTTGTTCTCCCACTGCCTCTTTCTCGTTCTCGCTGAGGACACGTAAAACAACCAACTCTGCATTGAGTCTTTTAGCGATATTGATAACATAGTCTGCTGTCCTCTGATCAACCCCAGAGCCAGCGGTGGGTACGATAATTTTCATAACCATCTCCTTTCTTCAAAATCCGGCGGGCCATCACTGCATTAACTCCCATTCGGATTCAGTTGCCTTTGTGCTGCTGTCAAACTCTAATTTCAAAGCGAACTAAGCTCAATATGTGTCTAAGTGAATTTGCGTTTCTGATCAAGCCACAATGTTATTGGCACGTTCATTCCTATAGTTCAAAACCCAACCCGGGCTTGTTTGTCGGGTATAAGGTGCCTTTGCGGAGGATGACAGCTTCTGAGGATGGATCGCCTATGAGGCCCAGATGGCCATCAAGGTCAGCATAGAGCACATTGGGACGGGACAGGGCAAAATGGAGGCCCGCGGCGATGGACAGGGCCGCCTCGTCCATGCAGCCCACCATGACCTCCAGGCCTGCTGATCGTGCCACAGCATTGATCTGGAGGGCCTCTGAAATCCCCCCTACCTTCATGAGCTTGACGTTCACCATATCGGCCAGGCCGCGCCGGGCAATCCGAAAGGCGTCGCGCAGGCTTATGAGACTCTCGTCGGCCATGACCGGGATAGCCACTCCCCTTGTAACGCGTCCTAAGAGATCAGGCTGGCCTTTCGGAGTGGGCTGCTCGATCAACTCAAGGCGTGCGGTGCGGGTCTCCTTCACAAACCTGAGGGAATGATCCACCGTAAATCCCTGGTTGGCATCGAAACGGAGTTCCATATCCTTTCCTACCGCCTCTCTCACCTGTATCACCCGGGAAATATCCGACTCCACGTCGTTCCCGCCTTTCAGCTTGAGGCATTTGAAGCCCTCGCCTTTCCAGTGGAGCGCGCGATCAATGGTCTCCTTTTCCGGGAGGATACCAATGGTGACGCTGGTCTTTATGCGGTCCCGAAAACCGCCTAAGAGCTTCCAAAGCGGGAGATTACCTGCCTTGCCTAAAATATCGAACAGCGCCATGTCAACAGCAGCTAAGATGGAAGGTTCGCTTTTCAAATGAAGTTTGAGCCTCTCCATGAGCATGGCGCTCCGGAGCGGGTCAGCGCCCTTGATGACGGGGAGAATGGTGGCACCCACAGCCCGAAGCAGATCCGCGGCCCTTTCTCCTGTAACACGCTCGCTGGGGGCAGCGCATCCATACCCGTTTATTCCTTTATCGGTCTCAATTCGGATAAAGATATTGGCTGCCTCCTCAACGGTCTCATAGGCAATGGTATAAGATTCGGCCAATTGCAGGATAACCGGCCATGCCTCAATGCGCGTGATTTTCATGATGGGTTAATACCTTTTCTGATAGATCTCATCCAGGCTGAGGCGCTTGAGGTCTTCCACAAACTCGACCATATGCTCGATCATCACCTGCCACATCCTTTCACCCTTCTCGCGGCTCCCTTTGGTGGGGTCGCCCAAGACGCCTGTGGGTGAGATCTTGGAGGTGTATGCGTACCACCCCACGCTTCGCTTGGAGGTAAAGTCCAGATACCGGCTGGAAAAACGGGGTATGAACTTCCGGGCCTTGGCTAATTGCACCAGATGAGGTCGGGTCGCAAGGGAGGTGCTGGTCTCAATCTCGCCCGAATGAACATCGTTGGGCGTCTCGGCCATGGCATAGATGTCGGGATCGCTGGTCTCTCCCGTATCCACGCAGGTGAAAATATGTGCATCCCGGTTGATCATCTGGGCGGCAAAATGGAGGGCCGGACCGTTTCCTCCGTGGCCGTTGATGATCACTAACTTTGTGATACCGTGGCGGAAGGCGCTCATGCCGATATTATAAACCATCTGGGACAGGGTTTCGGGGCTGATGCTGATGGTACCGCTGAAATCCTCATGGTGGTAGGACACGCCATAGGGGATCAGAGGGAGGACCAGGGGCCGTGGCGGTTTGCATGCCTCGGCCACCTTCCGGGCCATGTACCCGGCATCGAACGCGTCACAATCTAAGGGGAGGTGAGGCCCGTGCTGCTCGATTGCCCCCACAGGGAGAAGGGCCACATCCACCTCCTGGAATCGGATCTTGGCCTCGGGCCAGGTGAGCTCTCCGAGGAGATAGTCCACTTTTCCCCCTGTTGACTCCCCGTGAGGCAGCGATTCATCGGATGGGATGGACCGGGGGTGTTCAAAGGGATACGGCCGCTTGAGGGCCGGATCGGTCCACAGATCGAATTCGGCCCAGGATCGCCCGCGGGGCCTGGCAGATCCGTCTGCATGGGACAGATAGATCCGGTACAGGGGCTCGCGAAGCCCCACAGGAATCCCTTCCACCGGAGACCGCTCTCCATCAAATCGAAGTTTCATGATCTGGGGCCGTTCACAGGCCCGCACATTCCCCACCTGATTCCCGTGGATAATTCCATTTTCATTCAGAAGAAACGCCAGATGTTCCACACCTTCTTTTTCCTGATGGATCCCCTTTGCGCTCAGGCTATTCAGGCAATGTTCTATCTGGTCATCCCGGTAGTTGCACCGAGTCGGATCTGCATCCAGAGCTGTCAGCATGCCGACAATTCGTCTGCACTTTTCGCACTGCCCGCATGGCCTGACCCGGTCCCCGTCCTTGTGGGTGGCATGGCACGAGGTCTGGTGACGCTGCAGTTCAGGGTAGCGTTCCACCAGGATCTTTTCGATCAAGAGTTCTGAAAGGGGCCGAAGAATGGAGAACTGGCTGATTCCCCATCCCTTGCGATGAAAATAGCGGGTCATGGCATTGTCGAAATAGCGGCTCTGGTCATACAGGCCGTCATAGTGGGTGATCCCTTTATGGGAGAGCCTGCGGGTTGTGTCGAATTCATCCCCGATCACGAGCCTTCCCACACCTCGCTTTCGCAGGAGGGGCAGAGCGCCGAAGAGGAAGACCGCCACGGTCCAGAGGCGGATCGGATATTCGTCGGATCGGATACGCGAGACATCCTTCCGGACAAAGGGAAGATGCCGCAGCATCCAGTTGAAAAGCCTGTCCGAGTTTGTCCATACCCTTGACGTATTGGGGATATTGGCGCTGAAATATCGGTAGGCATTCAGGGCCGTGAACCAGTGTCTTCCCGATTCGTTGAGAAAGACAGGATGGACCTCATGACCCATTTCCCGCAGAAGTCCAAAGGTCAGGAGGCTGTCTTTCCCACCGCTGGATAAAACCGCATAGACGGACGGGTCAACCGGCCACGGCGTTACATTGCCCCGATTTCCGGCGATGTCGTCCTGTAATGTATCCTTCTTGTCAAAGAGGAGCCGGGCCCGGAGGAAGTTATCCCGTTTGACTGGGGGGAGTTCCTTTGCCGGTCCGGTAATGAAGGGGTTGCGCTCCAGGAATTTCTTCACGAAGATCTCACGTGCCGTATGACGCGCCATTTGCTGTATGAACTGCCTGTCGTGTTTGTCAAACCGGCCTAAAAATGCGATTTCGTCACAGAATAGCCCGTAGTTGAGGGCAACCTGAATGGAGAGCATGCCTGCAAGATTGCGGGATTCGGGTTCATCCGGATCAAAGACATCCTCTTCGAATTTGTATATCAGTTCCTCCGAATCTGTCCGGCCGTTCTGAACGACCCGGTAATTGGCCGTCACACGCCGCTTCTCCAGCCGGACAGGGCCTACTTCCAGCCTTTGAATGGCCGCGAGAACTTGAAGCGGGTCATTTTCAGACCGTGACACCGGGGTCTGTCTTGATTCTGCCATGGCTCCCTCATCCCTCTTTTCTGATAGTTTGGACCAGGACCTTCACCAGTTCTTCAGCGCCGTCCAAGAGGACATCCAAGACCGGGAGCCCGGTGGCCTTCGCTATATCGTCACATACCCCGGGGATATCTTTTTTTGACAGGTTTTCGTGGTTGATGGTGACAGCAATGACCCTTTTTCCAGATATGAGTTCGATGGCAGCGATCTGTTTCTCAAGGGGATGGATCGCATAGCCGGGGAACCCGTCATATTCCTGCCGGGCAGGGGCGTGCTGGAGGATGACCGCGTCAGGCCGGCCTGCTGACAGAATTTCGAACCCGCCGGGATAGGCAGGATTCATCAAACTCCCCTGGCCTTCAATAATAATTATATCAGGTCGTGTCTCCTGCCAGGCAGTCCAAACAGCATGTTCAATTTCCCCGGAAACAAAATCGTTGATAAGGGAATCGAGGATGATGCCGTATTGCACGCCCTGCATCCATGCGGTCTGACCCGTTCCCACGAACTCGGCCGAATATCCGGCAGACCTGAAGGCATCCAGAAGAATCCATGCGGTGGTGCGTTTACCGATGGCAGAGTCCGTACCGAGGACAGCCACCTTCAGGGATCTGACTTCTTCGATCTTGCCCGTAAAAAAATGGAGGTCCTGTCTGGCCGGGGGTTTGCGGACATCACGTATCTTCACATGGCGCCTGTCTGCCAGTGCAGCAATCTCAGGGTCTTCGGATAGAAAATCATGGAGGCCCGAGTCCACATTCAGGCCGTTTTCAATGGCCCCTATGATATCATCGCGGGCATGGGCGTCGAGACGACCGCCGTCCGGGGCCAGTCCGATGACCAGATGCGTGGCTGGATGGGGGCCGGTTTTGAAGAAGTCGATAGACTCGCTCACGTCGGCATGGACCGGAATGCCGTTGGCCATGCCGTCCAGGATGCGCCCTGTATCGTCGCCGGCGTGACGCGAATCCACTACGCTCAGGATCCGGTAGCGATCCGACCTGCGGACCAGGCCGTGGCCGGTCTTGCCGTTGGGCGTGTCAAAGGCTCCCTCGCAATAGACAATGGCATTCCGTTCTACAGAAGTCTTCATAGATTTCTCCCTGTCAGGATGACCACGTAGCGGTCGCCCGGCAGCGGTGCCTTTCGGTGATGCTCCAGCAGAACAATAAGACCGGCTGTGGAAGCGGGCAGGACATTCAGGCCCTCCTTTTCCCTGATCAGCCGCGAATAGGTGAGCATACTCCGGTCACTGGCATAGGATGCCCAGCCACCCGTACTTCTGATGGCATCGAGGGCGTGATTCCCGTCTATGGCATGCCAGTTGATCAGGGGCTCATTGATCAGGGTCTCCCGGATCCGGGCCGGTTCCAGGTCCTCGCAGCAGGGAGTGTTTTTCATAACCGCCCTGATAATGGGGTTCTTGTTGTAAGAAGACCCTGCCACCATGCAAGGGATCCTGGAGGTCTTCCCTCTGCGGTACAGACTCACGAACCCTCTGTAGATGCCGGCAAGAGTGGTACCGTTGGAAACCGGAACGGCCAGCACTGCGGGCGCATCGCGAAGCTCGTCATAGATTTCATAGGCGATTTCGCCGTAGGCCTTAAGCTGGATAGCCGTATTGGCGCCGCCCGGGTTGGCGTCATAGATCTCATCAGACTCGGCTCTTTTGCGCGACACGACCACGGCATCTTCGTAATTCCCAGGCACGCGGACAATCTGTGCGCCAGCATCTGTCATCTCCTTGACCCTCTTGGTGTGGTATCCTTCGGGAACATAGATGATGCATCTCAGACCCGCCATGGAAGAGGCAATGGCCATGGCCGCGCCATAGTTTCCGCAGGTGGCCACCGTGATGGCATCAAAACCCCGCCGCAAGGCGTCCAGGGCCTGTGCAAAGGCAATGCGGTCCTTTTGTGCCCCGGTCGGGTTACCCCCCTCGAATTTCAAAAATATTTGCCGCAGGCCCACATCCCGCTCAATGTTACGAGAGCGGGAAAGGGTGGTATCGCCGACTTCAGATTCCAGTATGTCTTCATAGGCCTCGAGCCGGTCTTCAAGGGGCCGGTTCGGATCTGCAGCCGCCAGTCTCTGTGTTTCCAGTTCAGGTGCAATAATAGGTGCTTGCGAACCGGCTTCTTCCAATAATGATAAAGTAGACAAATCTCTCTTTTCTAATGGACGGTTGGAATTTGAAATCACGGCATGTTTTGGGTCTTTGCCCGGGGTTGATATTCTTTGTGAGGGAAAAGAGTCAGTCGCTGTTTTTTTCTTAATCATAGAATCTCCGATGAATTATTATTGATTTGAGATCCTTCAAAGAAACGGCGTAACGGTTGCATAAGGGTTGTTTATAATCCCCTGATTTTCTCGCTGGCTTCCTGCATTTTCTTGCATTCAATACACAAGACAGCCATGGGACGGGCCTTTAATCGCTCCTCCGAGATTTCCCTGCCGCACTCTTCACACATACCAAAATCTCCATTGTTGAGCTTTTCCAAAGTCCCATTGATCTTCTTCACCAATCTGCTTTCCCTCTCTTTAAGGTGAAAAGAAAAGGATAGGTCAGTTTCCAAAGATGCCAGATCTGTAAAATCAGGGCACGCCTCACCAAGCCCGTCAAAGTCATTTACCGCCATATTTGCCCCTGCGAAAAGTTCATCCAGCCTTTCATAGAGGAGCTCTTTGAAATACTCTTTTTTGTCCTGGGTCAACATAAACACCTCAGTAGATAAAAGGTTAACGCCTAACGTGCTTTTTAGTACATATCCTCCTGGGGCATGGCCGGAGCCGGCGTCTTTTTCTTCGGTTTTTCAGCAACCATGGCCTCGGTAGTCATGAGCAGTCCGGCCACAGAGGCCGCATTCTGGAGGGCAAACCGGGTCACCTTTGTGGGGTCCAAGATCCCCGCCTTCATGAGGTCTTCGTATTCACCGGTCTCAGCGTTAAAGCCGAAACTCCCTTTCCCTTCCATGACCTTCCGGACTACCACAGACCCCTCAAAGCCGGCGTTGTTGGCAATCTGCCTTACAGGTTCTTCCAGTGCCCGTTTTACGAGCTTTACCCCTAACTGGGCCTCGCCAGGGAGTTCAATCTTTTCTAAGCCCTTGAGGGCACGGATATAGGCAACGCCGCCGCCCGGTACGATCCCCTCTTCAACGGCCGCCCGGGTAGCATTTAAGGCATCTTCCACCCGGTCCTTTTTCTCCTTCATCTCGATCTCTGTGGCAGCGCCTACGTTTATCACTGCCACTCCACCGATCAGTTTTGCCAAACGCTCCTGGAGCTTTTCCCGGTCATAGTCGCTGGTCGTCTCCTCGATCTGGGCCCTGATCTGCTTCACACGGCCTTGGATAGACTTGCCGCTGCCTCCTCCATCAACGATGGTGGTGTTGTCCTTGTCCACGGTGATGCGCTTTGCTGTGCCAAGATCTTTCAGTGTCACATTTTCCAGCTTCAGACCCAGGTCCTCGCTGATGACCCTGCCGCCAGTGAGGATAGCCATATCTTCTAAGATGGCCTTACGCCTGTCACCGAAACCGGGGGCCTTGACAGCCACACAATGTAATGTTCCACGCAGCTTATTAACCACTAATGTGGCCAAGGCCTCCCCTTCCACATTCTCTGCTATGATCAGGAGAGGTTTGCCCATCTTTGCAATCTGCTCTAAGATGGGAACCAGGTCTTTCATGCTGCTGATCTTCTTTTCGTGCAACAGCATGTAAGGTTCCTCTAAGTGGGCTTCCATTTTTTCCGCATGGGTCACAAAGTATGGGGAGAGGTACCCGCGATCAAACTGCATCCCTTCTACGATCTCGAGGGTCGTTTCCATGCTCTTGGCTTCTTCCACGGTAATCACACCCTCTTTACCCACCTTTTCCATGGCCTCCGCGATAATTCCGCCGATGGCGGAATCATTATTGGCTGAAATGGTACCCACCTGTGCAATCTCCTTTTTTTCCTTGGTGGGACTTGATAGCTTCTTCAGTTCCTCAACCACCACGTCCACGGCCTTATCAATCCCCCGCTTAACGGCCATGGGATTGGAACCCGCCGCCACTAATTTTGAGCCCTCCCGATAAATGGCCTGGGCCAAAATGGTTGCAGTGGTGGTGCCGTCTCCGGCCACGTCGGAGGTTTTTGAGGCGACCTCCTTGACCATCTGGGCGCCCATGTTTTCAAACCTGTCCTTCAGATCAATCTCCTTAGCAACGGTTACCCCATCTTTTGTGGATTTTGGAGATCCCCATGACTTCTCGATAAGTACATTTCGTCCCTTGGGACCAAGGGTCAACTTCACGGCATTGGCCAGGGTGTCAACCCCTTTCATCATCTTCTCTCTCGCGTTTCCGCTGTATTTGATCTCTTTAGCAGCCATCGTTCTATACCTCCTCAATTGCTCAATTACTATTTCATGATACCCAGGATATCGTCTTCTCGCATGATCAAATGTTCCACACCATCAATCTTGATTTCATTTCCTGCATATTTGCCGAAAAGTACACGATTCCCTTTTTTCACATCCAGGGGAATCCGTTCACCCTTTTCATTCACCTTTCCAGGCCCCACAGCAACAACCTTCCCTTCCTGGGGTTTTTCTTTTGCCGTATCTGGTATCAGTATTCCTCCTTTGGTTTTCTTTTCCTCTTCCACCCTGATAATGACAATCCGATCGCTTAAAGGTTTTATCTTCATTTCCATCCCTCCTTATGCTATTTGATCCTTATTAATATTGCGCTATAGTATTAAAGCAACACCCGTGCCACAACCATAAGCTGTTGATATCTAAATGTTTGTTTGATTACAGGCATATTATCATAAGAACTCAAAATTCCGATAATTCCCTAACAAAGGAAAACTGGACCTGGGTAAATAGGTTTTCCATTCTTTAACTATTTGAAATATAAAAAAAATCGAGAAAAGGAATTGAGAGTTCCGATATTTTTGATTCAGGAATCCCTTGTTCCGCTCGCTCCCGGACCACAACGGCATGGGAAAAAGTCTTTTTGGGAGTTTCCTTTTGTGATAGGATTTACAAAAAGGGACAAGTGCTTATATTTCATCCTGTTACAGTAAGATATGACTGAGCGTTTCTGAGGCAAAAGATGAGATACATTCTCGTTATTTCAAAAGAACAGGAAGTTTTTTTTACTATCCACTCCTGCTTTTGTTCTGAGTACAGGGTTCAGCATGTAGCGGTTAAAAATGCCGCCCTGGAGATGCTTCACAAGGAGCGTTACGATTTCATCTTTATTGATATGGAGATCCTCAGAGAATCATCGTCCGATAACGGGTATAAGGCCGCTTTGCAACCATTCTGGAATCTGCATCCAACCATTGAAATCATTGTCATGTCCTCTCAAGAATTAATCAGAGAAGCCGTGAAGGCAGTGAAGGCCGGGGCGAGCGATTACCTCACCTACCCGCTCAATCCCGATGAAACGAAATATGTCATTGAAACCATTTATGACTCTCTAATCGCCCAGTCCGAAGTCGATTACCTTCGGGACCAGTTCTGGGAAACAGATTTATCAGAAATCGTACAGACGAAAAACCCTATCATGAAGATGGTCTTTGATAAGATACGATCTGTCGCGCCGACAAGAAGCACCGTCCTCCTTACGGGTGAAACAGGGACCGGGAAAGGTGTGCTGGCCAATCTTATTCACCGGCACAGCAACCGAAGGGAGGCCCAGTTTATCAGTGTACACTGCGGCGCAATCCCCGATACCTTGTTGGAGAGTGAACTGTTCGGTCACGAAAAAGGGTCCTTCACAGGTGCTGTTCAGAGAAAGTTAGGTAAATTTGAGATTGCCAGCGGAGGAACGATTTTCTTAGACGAGATAGGCACTATCACACCATCTGCCCAGATTAAGCTTTTACAGGTGCTTCAGGATAGGACTTTTCAACGGGTTGGCGGCGAAGATACTATCGAGGCCAATGTGAGAATCATTGCCGCCACAAATGCGGACCTTAAGAAAATGTGTAACGATGGGCAGTTCCGGAAGGACCTTTATTATCGACTAAATGTATTTCCCGTTGAGCTTCCTACATTGATGGAGCGCGTAGAAGATGTTCCTTATTTTGTTGACGAATTTTTGAAAAGGATGAACAGACTCAATACAAAGGAGATACACGACATTCATCCCAGAATTATTGAGGCATTTAAGAATTACTCCTGGCCTGGAAACATCCGGGAACTGGAAAATCTGATGGAACGGGCCTATATTCTGGAAACATCCTCTTTTCTGACTCCCGAGAGCTTTCCAGGCGAACTTTTTGAGTCCGAAACCATATCAGCGACCGTCTCGGTTGACGCCCGACTTTCTATAGCAGAGGTGAGACGCAAGGGGATAGAAGACATTGAAAGGAACTACCTGAAAGAACAATTGGCCCAGAACAGGGGAAAGATCCAGAACACTGCTAACGCAGCAGGGATCACAACTCGTCAATTACACAAATTAATGAAAAAATACGGCATACGAAAAGAAGATTTCAAATCGATAACTTAACTCCTCCCCCCCCCCTCATTTTTACTTCCGTAGAACCGCCATAGATTATTTTATAGAAAAATGCGATTTTGGCGCCAAAAGCCTTTTTTAATCGGAACTCGGAACTGAATGTTCTGATCTACCGGGAATATCGGAACATGGACTTCCTTTTCCAAGTTTCTTTGTTATTTCAGCCAATTACCCCACCCTGTCACACTTTACTCGAAATACAACCCTATCATTTGGTTAGAACCGGAACCTCCGGTTCCTATCCGATCCGGGCTACAAAGTCTAAAAATAACGTAAAAACAATAAGTTGCCCTATGGCATATTCATTGCTCTCAGTAGACAGCATGAACTCTAATCATGACAACAGATGTAAGACCGGAGGGAGTGATGAAAACAGAAAAGCAAGCGCTAATCTGGCCACAATCAGAGGCATTGTTATCCCGATAGACTGGGATGAAAAAGGGAATGTGGTGGCCATTGCCTTATCTGCCTTCAACGAGGAGGAGTACCTTGTTGACAAAGACGAAAAAGGGGAATTGTTGAAGGCGTTTGTCCGAAAGGAAGTGGAAGTCAGAGGTATTCTTAGAGAGGAAAAGAACAGGCAGATAATAGCAGTAAAGGAAACAATGTGTTGAATGGAAGGGAATATTTGCAATGAAAGTGGAGAGAAGCATGAAACGCACAATTTGCGGTACTATCTTTCCGGTGGCGTGGGATAAGAATAATAACGTCGTGGGGATAGTTATCGACCCTCCGGATCAGGATGGATATCTTATCGATCAAAATAAGAAAGGAAAAGAACTTTTGGCTTACATCCGACGCGAAGTGAAAATCTCGGGGACCATGATGAGAGAAGACGAGCGTGGAGATTTGATATTTAAAGTAAAAGAATACTCCCTAATCACCTGAAAAAATGGTTTGAACCTGGACTATTATCACTCTTTTCGTAAGTCTGTGGTTGGTTCAAAGTTTTTTTTCCTGAACAGCACGGTTGGGTCATCCCATAAATGTCCAGTATGAGTCGAGGGACTCTACAAATATAGGTCAGGATTGACATCGCAGCCGAGGAAGCACTGGAAACAGGTATAGACCTCAAACTTAAAACCCGCACTGAACAGTTACACTATTTCAGGTTCACCACGTAGATTCCAACACTCACAAGTATCAGCGAAAAAACCAGGGTAAGTGTTAGCGACTCGTTTATAAAGACAACACCTGAAATGGTGGCAAATACCGGTGTAAGAAAGGTAAAGGCAGAGAGGAGGCTTACGGGATAGGCGTGCACCAGATAGAACCAGACAAGATAGCTTATGAAGGCGATAATGATTCCCTGAAATAATATCGAAGAGAGGATGAGGGCATCAATATGTTGAATGGGGGTCTCCTGAAAAAGGATGCTCAGGAGGAAAAGGATGGGGATGGAAAAAACGGTCTGGTAAAAGAGGGTGTGATGATGTGACACCTTTCCCACCAATTTTCTCTTTATATAGATAGTGGTAACTGCCCAGAGAAGGGCTGCGCCCAGAGCACACATATCACCAACACATGGGACTAACGATGGGGCGCCCAAGTGTTTACTCAGGAGCAGGACAATGCCTACAAATGCCATAATCAGCCCGATCCCCTTATAAATGGTGATCCGATCTCCCTTAAGGAAATAGTGGGCCCCCAAGGTATGAAAAAAAGGCGTACTATAGAGGAGAATCCATGCCGAAGAAACCGTTGTAAAAAGGAGCGAAGAAAAAAGGAGTGCGAATTCTGTTCCGAACAGTATCCCCACAACCAGGCCGTCCAGCACCTTTCCAGGGAAAAGGCGCATCCTGTTCATCTTCATCCAGACAGCTAATCCCAATACCGCGATGACAGACCGGATACCGGCGCCAAAAATAGGGGCTATACCAGCGTTGCTGACCTTTATGGCCACTCCGTTGAAGCCCCACAGCATACAGAGCACGGTAAGCAATGCCACTGCCTTTAAGTCAAGGGTCTCTTTCTCTGACATCTCTTTTCCCGAAATAGGTTCTACTCAGCCTTTCAGCTCTTGGTCCCTTTACAACTCCCCCTCAATGCAGGTTGTATCAAAACCTCCGCGTGTGTTGTATACGGTCGTCACTTTCAGACGATCTGTTGAAAGCTTATCCTTCAGATCATGATAAATCCTTTTTGTCACGCCTTCTTGAAATAGTCCGACATTGCGAAAACTGACGATATAGTATTTAAGAGACTTTAACTCTATGCATTTTCCCCCTTCGGGGTAATACTCGATAATCAAACGACCTATATCCGGCAGGCCACTGAATGGGCAGGAGGCAATAAATTCCTCTGTTTCTGTTTTTATGTATTGATTTGGGCTGTCAAACTCAAAAGTCTCAAGAAAGTCGGTCCTGATATTATCGGGACTCTCCCATTCAAAGATCCTTCCATCAGCTTTTACCATTTCTTCCTTCCCCTTTCCAAACCGACAGGCTACATTTATACACACCTCCCAACAGTTAACCCTATCGGACCGGCTTCTGCCATTCCTTGGCAAAGATCTCTGCTATTCTATTTACCTGGCTGGAGTCAATCTTTAAGGCTTTGGCGATCTCTCCATATAATCTTTCTCTGTCTCCATTCTCGGCGGTCACAAGGCTCTTCAGGTCTCTTTTTTCCTTTAGCCCCAATCCTGCCATATTCCCTATGGAAACAAAACCGTTACTCCCCTCTTTGAGTACTCCCTTCTGATAGTAGGGCTTCATTTGAGGATACCGGGTTTTCATCCTCTGCTTCAGAGCCCGGATTGTTGGGTTTGAAACCGTCAGGGCCTGATCGGCCCATGCAGAGGGACACGCAAAAGCCAAAAGGGTTCCCTTGAGAAGGAGACTATCCTCTCCGCTGGGCTTCTGGTCCCTGATCTCATCCACAATCTCTGCCGCAACGGATTCAACCTTTTCGGCAGGGAAGTAAATATTGATAGTGACGCAGGCGAATATCAATAATGTAAAAAGTGACACTGCCATCCACAAAGCCTTTCGATATGTTTTCATATTGTCCTCCTTTGTTTGATGGCCCCTACTTAATAATGGGGCCGCTTTCCGACTCTGTCACGCGTCTGATCCTTTTTACCATATCCTTGAAACCGACGCGATTATCCCGGTTTTGATTTACCACATCCACGCCTGAGAATAAACCCCGTTTCACGAAATACTCCTTCCCTCCTTCTTTGATGGTGCCGCTCATTTTGAAAATATCGTTTTCCAGGGTCGCATGGACACCGATCTTCTTGTATGGGAATTCCTTGAAAAAGGAGCTGAATAGACCGGCAATGCCAATGAAAGGACTTTGTCCTCCCCCAATCTGGGCAATATTGTCCACGGCCTTTACGCTTATCCTTTGAGGCGATCCATCCCTCTCTACTGTCTCCAAAAAAAGGTCAAATTTCTGGGGTTGGCCGTTTGCAATCTCCAATCCTTTTGCATATCCATTTAAAACTCCTTCAATCTTGCCAAAAGATGTCCCGGCGGTAAGTTCAGAGAGACTTAAATTTTTCCAGCGGGCGTTCAGCCTAATGACAGGCGTGCCACTAAACAAACCAGATAAACCCAGATCGGAGAAGATGACCTCTCCATCAAAGACCTTTGCCGCTATTTGGCCCGCGCTTTTCAGCTTACCCCTTTCAAAACTTGCGGGGTCCAGCTTTCCGCTCATGGTCCCCCGAACCGGGTGGGTCCAAACCCTGGCCAAGAGAGGAGCAATTTTGACGGAATCGATGGTGAGACTGGTATGGACAGATGGCGAGGTCCCGGACAGTCCCCTGATCGCAACCGGTCCAACCTGGATTTTTCCTCCAGGGACCTTCAGGAGGGTTGGAGAATTTACAGATAACAGATTCGGGCCTGCATCGAACGAAAGGGCCATCCCCTGTTCAGGAAGGAGAGGCAGATTCATAGACCGGATGGTCAATCCCCCCTTGAGCCTTTCTGAGGAACCTTTTCCCATGCGGTTCCGGTACCAGAGAGGAAGGGAGAGATCAATTCCCTTGAGAGACATACCTTGGTCCGCGGATGAAAGCGCCCCGTTATGCCACCTGAAAAACCCTTTAGCCATCCACTCGGTCCCTGTCCCTGTCAAGTTCAAATCCCCGGCGATGACCCCATCCACATTAAGATGGCTTATAAAGGGTTTTTCTGTCTGAAACGGTTCCAGTATGAAATGACTGAATAGAGGTTTTAAAGGAATGTTTGAGATCTTTGCAGAAAGATCAAAGCGCCAATCTGGGCCTCTTTCAAAAATACTCCCATTTATGTGAAGTGTCAGGATATCCTCCAAAGCGACCCTGAGTTTCGACAGTTGCAGTTGTCGACCACCCATGTCGTAGCGCCATTTGGAACGACAAAAAAATGGATTCTCTTTCAGGTCAAAATAAAACCTGTTACAGAGGACCTCGCCCTGGTCCAGGCTAAGATCAGTATTCGCTGCAGTGATGAGGCCCGCAGGATCCAATCTTCCATCTATTTTGCCCCTTAGGGACACCTTCTCACCCATTGCACTTGAATCCTGGTTGTGAAAGGCAAGATCTTGAAAGGCGAGTTCGGAGGTAAATGACGTGTCTCCCGTTCTCTCTGACTCAAAACCTATTCGAATGGAATCAAGTCCTCTGAATTCCCACCCAAAAGGGAGCAACCCAAGGCTCGCGGCTGATTTAATAAGCCCTGTCTGTTCCCCTGTTATCTCTACAGATGCTTTCCCGTTGTCAGCTCTCACCGATATGAGCAGGTTTTTCAACAATGCTGAATTGAATCGGATCTCTGGGAGGAATATGGCCTGATTTGACACATTGACCCTTCCCTGCTGGATCTTTAACTGAATGTCATCAAGCATGTACTCCCTTTTATCCAACATTCCTTTTGCCTGCGGGATGCGGACAGAGATATCCTTTAGCTGATAAATGGGATGTTTGCCCGAAAAAGAAACAGTTGCATTAAATGGTTTCAGTTCAATCCCGCTACCCGAAAGCAGGGCATGATCCACCTTCATCAGGCCGGCGATCTTCAGGTGGGGGATTCGCCCTTTTGCCCGGAGATTCCCCGTGACTTTGCCACTGAAGCCGGCCTTTTCGGTCGTGCAAGAAAGATGATTCTGTTTCAATCGGGCTTGAAGGTCACAATCCCAACGCCATGCTTGTTGTTCCTCAAGGCCATCAATGGTGCCAGCGAGGTTGATGGGGCCGGAGAGCATGAGTGGACCAAGCCTCTTCGCCATCCGGTAGGGGATGAAGGGGAGCAGTTTTTGAGGAATGACATTGCAGTCTATGATCTTTAATCTTAGCTTCCTCTTATCACCGAAAACCCCATCAAATTTGCCATCAAGTTGGAGAAAATCATTCATGCTCAGGTGAATACGATGATCATCCAATCTACGATCTCTTAAATTGAAAACGCCCTCCGTCTCAAAATGCAGACCGGAAGGGATCGTTTTTGTTTGAGATCCGTTTTGAAAGGCAACCTCACGAAGGGTGAAATCCAAATTTTTGAAGGTCAGTTCTCTTCGACTGTGTTGATATATGAGGTTTGCCCTTCCCCTTATATGCCTGACCTTTGCTTCAGGACTTTCGAAGAGAGCCTGGCTGACGGCCAACGAACACTCTATTTGAGAATTGACAAGAGATATGGGTCGATCTGTTTCCAAATCAAGCTGGGGAATGGTGAGATGCATCCTTTTAGAGGGCCACTCGGCCTTGATACCGCATGATAGCGCGATAAGATGGTCAGCATTCAAGCGCGCATGAACCCCGTTGACACGGACGGTCTGGTCTCCTAATTGCGCGAAAATGCTGCCACCCGAAAGCTCCGCCCCTTGAAATCTGAGATCCCTGAAGAGAAAAAGGGCTATTGCTCTCTTTAGAATTGCCCCAAAAAATGATGGCGGCCCTGTCTTTTGCTCAATTTTGGGAAGGGTTGAATCCTTGGAGATACGACATGAAAAGCTTTCGACGCTGAGGCTTTTAAATATAAGACTCCTCTGACCGAAAGGCCCCTCTAAGGAGAGATTGGCCTTAAAACCAGGAATTTCAAGATAGAAGCCTTTAAGATCCCTGCTCGGCCGAAATATGATTCCCTTTGCAATAACGCTTAGAGGGTCGAAGGAGTATGTCAGGCGCTTGATGGTAAATGACGTTCCGGTTGACCGGGAAACAGCATCTTCTACAAAGGTCTTCACTGCAGACGGATGGGTGTAATAGTAGATAATCGCCCCGGCCAAGGATGTGAAGAGGAGCAGAACAATAACGCAAATAATCAGAATGATTTTCCCTTTGGTTTTCATTCCTCACCATGAACGGGTTAGAAAAAATTGGGTCGTAGTAATATTGTAGATTAGCAACCGAGAATTGTAAACCGTTAGAGAAAGGGCCTTCCCCTCCCTTGACTTGAACTGATCGTTTAGTTAACCTGCCGTTATGGAAAAGGAAATCAATCGTCTCAAAAAGGCCTTGGACAAGTCGGTTCGGGTGACAGTCCTGACAGGGGCAGGTATTTCCGCAGAAAGCGGGGTCCCTACCTTCAGAGGGGCGGATGGGCTCTGGAAGAACTACCAGGCAACAGATCTGGCCACACCCGGGGCCTTTGCCAAAGATCCGGAACTGGTATGGGAATTCTATAACTGGCGCCGGGGACTCGTCAGCAAAATAACCTACAACCCGGCCCACAAGGCCCTGGTTGAACTCGAAGGCCTAATTCCCGAGTTTACCCTTATCACCCAAAACGTAGACGGGCTCCACCTCTTGGCAGGAAGTCAAAATCTCCTCGAAATCCATGGGAATTTATGGCGCGTGCGTTGCACAAAGTGCGGGAAGGTTACGTTAGACCGTTCACCGAATATGGGACATCTGCCTGAATGCAACACCTGCGGGGGCCTGCTGCGGCCCGGTGTGGTCTGGTTCGGTGAGTCCCTTGATCCGGCAATACTCCACCAGGCAATGGAGGCCTCTAAGAGCTGTCAGGTCATGCTGGTCATCGGAACATCAAGCGTGGTTCAGCCCGCCGCATCTCTGGCCTTTGAGGCAAAATCAGGTGGTGCGCTGTTAGCGGAGATCAATCTCGAGAGGACACCCAATTCAGGTCTCATGGATTTTGTCTTGCTCGGAAAAGCTGGGGAAATCGTCCCCAAACTCGTGGAGGACTAAGAGTGAAGCGCTCCGGAATTATTACCCTGCTTACCGATTTCGGGCTGGAAGATCCTTACGTGGGCATGATGAAGGGGGTTATCCTATCTGTCAATCCGGATGCCAGCATTATCGACATAAGCCACTATGTTAAGGCAGGATCCATTGCCAGGGCCGCGGGAATCATCCGGGACACCTATCCCTACTTTCCGGAAGGGACCGTCCATACAACAGTGGTTGATCCGGGGGTGGGCGGCAAGAGACGGGCAATTATTTTAATGGCCCAATCTCATCTTTTTGTGGGGCCTGATAATGGCATCTTCTGGCCGATCATCAATTTGAATCAAGATATTAAGATCATACAAATCACCGAAACCAAACACTTCCTCCCTGATGTTAGCGACACATTTCATGGCCGGGATATCTTTGCCCCGGTGGCAGCACACCTGTCAAAGGGGGCAGACCCTTTTGAAATGGGACCGGCCATCAGTGATCCTGTCAAGCTGAAGCTCCCTGCCCCACACCAAAAAGGCGGCACCCTCTATGGCCAGATAGTCAGCGTTGATCACTTCGGAAACCTGATCACTAACATCCATCGTAAAGAGATTGAGGGATTTGCGGGGGGTAGAACTCTGGTCATAAGGCTTGAAGATCTGATCATCGAAGGTGTGCGAGGGACATATGCTGAAGCCGGAAAAGGGGAGATCCTTAGCCTGTTAGGGAGTTCTGATTACCTCGAGATCGCAGTCAATCTGGGACGGGCCTCTGATCGCATCGGCCTCGATGAGGAGAAGATCATCGGGTTAGAGGTTGTGGTGAGCCTTAGGATCTAAATACTCTTCCCACTCCACAGGTAAAAGATTCTTCTTCCTGTTGTTGCACTCCTTGCAGGCAGGGACAAGATTCCCTTTCTTACTTTTCCCACCCCGTGCAAGAGGCACCACATGGTCCATGGTCAGGTTCTCCCGCCCCACCTGGCGGTTGCAGTAATGGCAAATCCCCTTCTCGATTCTGCTGTTCCACCAGTGGGAACGTCTCAGACGCCGGGCCTTTTCCTTTTCCCGTCTTATCTCTTCATCGTTAACAGTGCTGAAATCGAAGCTCATATGCACCTAAACCCGGATGAACCGGAACCAAAGAGGTCTCTCGCAAAGGCGCAAAGCTCGCAAAGAAAACCTACTGCCTATTCGGAACCCGAAAAATGCCTAAAGTGAACTAAAGTATGTTTGTTTTTCATTCGATGTTGGACGTTCGATGTTCGATGTTGGACGTTCATCTTTTCCCATCAATCCCTAAATCCCTAAATTACCCTCCTCAATTCCTATATTTCTCTTTCAGCACCCTGATAACCTCTCTCAGACGCTCTTCTTCTTGTCCGTCTTTATCATTTTCAGGCCGCTGTGGAATTCCCATCTTTTCCGTTGTGGTCGTAAAAAAGGAGGCCTCAATAGGTGGGTTTACACGTATGTTGAGGACAAAATAGTGTTCAACTCGCCCTTTTTCAATAGAGTAGTCTATCTCGTAGGGATACCATCCTGAATCCACCTGCTTGTAATTGTCAAACCGGACGACCGCCAGGGCTTGGCTTGAAGACCTTAGAGGCACATAGGAAAAAAGGAGGGGAAGAAAACTTTCCTTATGAATCAGAAGCTTTGGACTCTCAGCACCCTTGTCTCCTACCCGATAGGTAATGATTCCGTCAAGCCGGGTAAATCCGACAGACTCAAGATTAACACCCATTTGAGCTAAGAAAGTCATAATTGTATCACGGTTATTTGCCATCAAAAGCCGTCTGAAGGCAGTGTCATTGTTCCCTTGCGCCTCTACAACCTCATTCGCAGCCTGCCTTTCTCTCTGCGCCGGCACTCCAGGGGGTGGGGGGGGTGCCGGCGCGCCGGCGATATTCAGATTTTCCGGCCGTCCTGTGATCTCTGAGCGAAAATATCCTGGGGACTTAAGCCATATTTTCTCCTGAAAAACCATTGTGGTCTCTTCATCTTGGGGGTCTAACACATGAGTGGACTGGTCAATGATCAATGTTTTGAAACTAGAAAATCTCGCCTTCATTTTATCAATAAGCTGGTCCACCGGCATAACATACCCTGACGAACCGCCGGGCATTGCGAAAAGAAAAGACGTAATAAGCAAAACCATTCCAACTTTCTTTAAATTGGCATTTGCACGCGCACCAAAAGTGGCACCGTTCTTTTCCATCTGACTTAACATCGCCTCTCTCACCCGATCCATAAGCTCGGGTATTTTTCTCTTGGTGTAGCCCGCAAGAGAAATCGGTTTTCCGATACTCAAACTGAAGGAGCCCTTTTTTATCCTGAGGCTCCCCTTAGGGGCAATCCGGTAACTGTCGCTGATCGCCACAGGTACGATGTCGCAACCTGATTTCAACGCCAGACTGAACCCACCTTTTTTAAACTGCCCCAACCTTCCGTCAGGACTCCGCGTCCCTTCAGGGAAAATGAGCACGGACGCCCCGTTCTTTATCCTTTCCGCCGCCTGGTTCATGCTTTGAACGGCCTTTCTTGGATCATCTCTCTCTATCCCTATATACCCGGCTCTCCTCGTGGCAGGACCAAAGACGGGGAGATTCATCAGTTCCTGCTTCAGGATAAATTTGAAATTCACCGGCAGGCATGCAAGCAGGGCAAAGATATCGAAAAAGCTCTGGTGATTGGTCATATAGATACGCGGCACATCAGTGTCAAGATTTTCCAGACCGCTTACCCTTACCCTGATGCCGCAGACCCGTAGAATCACCTTGGACCATGGGACAGCGCAATAGAAATGGACATTCCTGCCGGTCTTGTCAACCACAGAGATCATGATGCCCCACGTGCTCATGATTATTGTCCAGACAGCAATAAATGCGTTTAAGCTGAGATATCTAATCATGATAATTGCTCCTAAAAGCTACGTGTTCAAAGCTCAACCAATGTCAACGTTTTATGGTCGGACCCTATGTCTCATTCAATTTGGGAGGTACTCCCAAATATCTCAGAAAATAAAAAAGCGATCAAGATGATAATCTCAATCGCCTTGTGTTTTGTCAAGGTTGTAGCGATAGCCTCCATAAAGGATTACGAAAATGTAATGTTATGGAAAGGCTGAGGAAAGAATTGAAGATTAGCATATCATTTAGTTGATTTTTCCATGGGAATGAATTTCACATCACTTTTAGAGATTAAGGAGAAATGATTATGAAATCAAAACGAATCGCAGTGGCGATTTTGGTCTTATTGGGCATCATTGTATGTGCATCGCCCGGTATGGCCTCTTCGAGAGAAATAAAATGGTATTCCTACGAAGAGGGGATTGCCTTGGGGAAAAAGCTGGGCAAGAAGATCTTTATTGACTTTTATGCTGACTGGTGCGGCTATTGTCGAATGATGGATAGATCAACATTTAAGGACGCTTCGGTCGTCGCCATTCTGAACAGAGACTTCATCCCCGTCAAGGTACACTCGGATATGGAGAAAGAGATCGCTCTAAGACATAATGTCCGTGCCTTGCCAAATATCGCATTCATATCAGAGGACGGCAAAAGGATCGGGAGTATCCCCGGTTATATCCCTTCGGATAGACTGGTTAAGATCCTTGAAGAAGTGAAAAGGCTTGGATGAGCCAAATGCAACCTAAGCATTGACGATCTGCCTTATCCTTTCTTCTACCCATGAACGCACCAATTGTGCTCGGTCTATTCCAGAGCGTTTGGATTCCCTGTCGATTATCCTGACATCTCTCGGTTCAAGTCTTAATTGAATCAACTTCTTGGGTGGTCGCGCGAATTTCAGTGCTCCTTCTTGCCACCCTTCAAAATCTTCAGGATCGTGCCCATCCCAGAATTTCCCCAGATTTTTCGCCATTTCGATAAAATTACCCTGGAAAATATCGTTTCAAGGGGTGCGCAATGGATCGTTTTGCTCTCGAATATCTGAAAACCTGGAAATCAAAGCCCAACCGGAAGCCTCTCATTATACGGGGTGCCAGGGAGGTGGGCAAGACTTTCCCTGTATCTGCCCGTGAAATGCGAAGCCTATTTCTCTGGGGAGACAAACTTGAAAATCGCTCAACTTTGGACCATAAAAAAACACTTTTTCATCAGTCCCCGAACACATAGAAACCTTCCCGAAAACCCGTAACGCATCCAATAAAACAACAGGATCGCTCTCTTTTTCACAGAAAATTGTGCCCTCCAATCTGCCTAAAAAATAAAATTTGGGACTTTTGGGCCGCCCCTTAAATAATAAGTTTCAATTTTAGTAAATATATGATATGCCACGCAAAGCCCGCATCGATGCTCATAGTGGTCTTCATCATACTATGCCGTGTGGCGGATGATGCCGCAGGCCAAAAGGTGAGCTTACCAAAAATATATAATAGAGATAAGACCAAGTTAACAAACGAAGGAGGTTGTAATGGATCGGAAAAGAAGTAATTGGGTTTTATTCACTTTCGTGACAGTTATCGCCCTCAGTTTGATCTTCTTGATGCGCCAGACGACCCAGGCTGTGGATGCCAAAACCCTGTTGAAGCAGGTTAGCAAAGAACTTCGCCAGGCTGAAAGGGATATGTTCGCCGGAAAGGTTGACAAGGCCATTTTCGCCCTTGAACCCATTAAAAAGCGATTGATCGAAGTGAAGGCTGCCGATCCAAACAACCCCGGCCTCAAAACAGCCGAGAACAAATATAAGAAACTGGTCAAAGACCTTGAAAGGCGAACAGGAAAAGACCTCGGGGGCGGCACTCTGACCACTGCCAAAACGAGCACCCAGACAGAACTCCCGCCCAAGCAGGAAGTCAAACCCATGCCTGAAAAGAGACCCTCCGCGTCGGCTACAGTCGATGCAAAAACCACTGCCGTGAAACCAGCCTCGCCGGCACAGGCGACCAAAGCTGCAGCTCATGCAAAGCTGCCCCACGACGCCAGGAGACCTCTCAGTGAAGCCACTTCGCAGATCGGCAGAGTTGATGGATATATCAAAAAACTGCTTGATCCAAAGTCAACGTTCAACAAAAAACAACTGGTTGACAATATGGACAAGTCACTTGCCCTTGCCCGAACGAAATTTGATGAAGCAAAGGCTCTGAGTGCTAAGAAAGGGGTTACCTCACATCCTGATTTTGACAAGACAGAGGCAGATCTGGCTGCGGCG
>Ga0315542_1000167_pt1 | contig 37903 bp, 42 predicted proteins | sample SalMarSW160120MG_FD_202541 | JGI IMG/M metagenome (GOLD analysis project Ga0315542, IMG submission 202541) | Salt marsh sediment microbial communities from the Plum Island Ecosystem LTER, Massachusetts, United States - Salt Marsh Sediment SW1601-20 ...
GCCTCTCAAGCAGAGGATTTAGAGTAATAGTTAAAATCATATCAGTTTATAATAGTTCCGAAAAAATTAGTCAACAAATATTTTATCCTCTTACATTTAAGCTCATCTTCTAAACTTGTACATATCTCCCGTTAACGGAGTAGTTAAACGATAATCTCCGAAGCCTGTATAATCGACAAAGACAAGACTTCGGTTCAAATTATAATATTCCCAAACCACATAAGGTTTGGAATCAATATCAAATGGATGACGGTCAACATCGTCGGGAGGTCCTAAAAGAATAAAAACCATTCCGCGGTCGCTTTTCCATCCCGGTATATAGCTTGAAAAATGTGCATTAGCATATGCAACACGACCGTAATATTCATCAAACACTTCATTTTCTTGCGTTTCAGGTGTAGGATCGTATTTTTTCCAAAAAGCAATGTAGCGCTTTAATTTCTCTTCTTTCGTCTTTGCATCCTTAATCTGATTTATTTCATGGGTCGAAGCAATATATATCATTTGATCAATTGCTTTTTCCAGGTCGGTTACGCTTGTCGGAATACCTTGCCATCGTGAGAAGAATTGCTTTTCAATTGAGACGGTTAAATTATGTATTGTGTCTTTTATTTTTACAAATAATTTATAATAACCCAGACTAAAACTGCTGTCTCTTATATTATGGAAAATTTGTGTCTGTCCGCTGTTTACATCTTTATTTTCTGTTTCAGAATAAATCTTATTTTTATCATTATCAAAAACCGTGTACTCAATTTCCAGCCTTCTGGCGGTATCGGAATAAATTTCAAAAAACAAAGGTAATCCGTCTTTCTGTGTTGCAACGTTACCGGAAACATTCGGTACAATCTTACTTTTACCTGCCTCTTCGGTTCTTTTGGCAATAAACATTATATCGCTTACTGCAATACCTGATGAAAGGTCTCGCACTTTAATTTTATCTTCTCTTGGTGTTTCACTTGAAGATTCTTCATTGCTTATTGAACTTCGAACAAAATATTCATTCGGCTGAAGATAAAACGATTTGACACTTAGACTGTACATATCTCTGGATATGGTTTCATTATATGTTTTAACTTCTACTTTTTTATTCCATGTTTTTTCAGATATCAATTTATCTTTGTTGCTGTCAAATATTGAAACCGTTAATGAATAGTTTCCGACAAAATCCCTTTCTCCTCTAACAAATTGAATGGATGCGTAGGGTACCTGGATAAAAACATCAAGCCTGGTAACATTTTTTTTACCGGATGAAAAATCCAACATATCTTCGTAAAATTTAGGCCCATTGTTGTAACTACCCAGCTTGCCGGCATTCTCAATTTGAGCATTTGCAAAAGAAAAGCTCAGCAGTAAAATAAAAACAAATAAAGTAAAGACTTTCATTTTTACCTCCGGTTTATCTCCGGTTATTAATTACTTTACCGAATAAATCGTATTCATCAAAGTCATAAATCTGAACCGAATAAAAACTTCCTGTTAATATAGGCATTCCGTCAAGAGGTATTAAAACTTCCCCATCTACTTCGGGTGCATCTCTGTATGAACGACCGACATAAAAGTTTCCTTCGGCTCTTTCAATAAGTACTTGTAATTTTTCCCCCACAAGGTTTTTATTTTTTTCAAGAGAAATTTCCCTCTGAATTTCCATTAATTTGTCTTTCCTGTTTTGCTTTACATTTTCAGGAACCGGATCTCCTAAAATATAACTTGAGGTATTTTCTTCCATTGAAAATGTAAAGACCCCGATTTTATCAAATTTTATTTCACGGACAAAATCACATAATTCTTCAAATTCTTTTTCGGTTTCATTTGGATAACCTACTATAAATGTGGTTCTCAAAGAAATGTCCGGTATCTTTTCTCTCAGCTTGTATAAAAGTTCTCTGGTTTTTTTAGAAGTTACACCTCTTCTCATTGATTTTAGTATATCATCTGAGATATGCTGCAAAGGTATATCAACGTAATTGCATATTTTAGGATTATCTGCAATTGCATTTATTAATTCCTCCGGGAATTTTGAAGGGAAAGCATACATCAGTCTAATCCATTCAATTCCTTCTACCATACTTAACTTATTTAAAAGCTCTGCAATTGCCTTTTTGTTATAAACATCTATTCCATAATCCGTTGTATCCTGGGCGATAACAACAAGTTCTTTTGTATTATTCCGGGCAAGGAATTCTGTTTCCCGAATTAAATCCTCTACCGGTTTCGATTTATGTTTACCTCTCATTAATGGTATTGCACAAAATGAGCACGGATGATCGCAACCTTCAGAGATTTTGAGATATGCCGTATGCGAAGGTGTTGTAAGAAACCTTTCGCCTAAAAGATCATATTTTAATTCGCCCCCGAGTGTTTTTAGAATACCTTCATACTTTTCCGTACCAAAAAATGCATCGACTTCCGGAATATCTTTTGAAAGATCATCCATATATCTTTCGGAAAGGCAGCCGGCAACTATAACTTTCTTTATTTTTCCTTCCTGTTTTAAAGCGACAGCGTTCAATATAGTATCAATAGATTCCTTTTTAGCAGCTTCTATAAAACCGCAAGTGTTTATAATAATCGTCTCCGCATTATTCGGATCTTCAATTAATTTTAAATTATTTAATTTTAATTGATTCATCAATCTTTCGGAATCAACCGTATTCTTTGCACATCCTAAAGTAATTACACTAACTTTTTCTTTACTTCTCATTATAAATTTTTCACATGTAATAAAATTATTTACTAAAGTATTTTAAGTAAATTAAAATTAATGGCGCAGTATATAATAACGAATCAAACCTGTCGAATATCCCTCCGTGTCCGGGAATTAATCCGGATGAATCTTTTACCCCTGCATCTCTTTTAAATAATGACTCGATTAAATCGCCAATCTGACCGAAAATACCTATAATTATTCCGATAGAGAAAACGGACTTCCATGATAAAAAATTGACAATTGACATTTTGGCCAAGATCATCGAAATGACGGCAAAAATAAAGCCAAAAATCGCCCCTTCCCAGCTTTTTTTAGGACTTACTCTAGGAAAGAGTTTATGCTTGCCGAAAGCAGTTCCTCCGAAGAATGCGGCGGAATCACAAATCCATATTGTTGCAAATATTGATATTATAATATAACCGCCTCTTAAATATATGTTATTAACGTGCGGATAATATTCTCTAATCCCAATTAAAGATCCGGCAAATAATCCGATGTAAAATATACCCAATAAAGTAACACTAACATTAATTATGGCAGAATCTTTATTTCGAAAAAGCTCAACCATTGTTAAAACAGCAATTAAAATAAGTAAAAAAGAATATGTCTCGAATATAAAATTAAATTGATTAAGCAGTAAAAAAAATACAGCTAAAAGTCCTATCCAAATATTTACAGATGCTCCCTTTTTCCTTGCCATCATGGAAAACTCATAATAGGATGCAAGACCAATAAGCAGTACAAATATGAAAAAATATATATCTCCGTAATAACATGCGGCAACGATAAGGGGAATTGCTATAATCGATACTAAAACACGCTTAGCAGTGTTACCAATTACCATGATTATTCTTCTTCATCGGTTGACTGATTTTTTATTTGCTCAATAAAATTAAGTGCGCCTTGCACATCTTCTTTATGCACTAATAATTTTACGACAGAAAAATCACCCGGGGCCGGAAAATTTCTATCCTTCTGTGATAACATAGCTGCCGTAATTCCTGCACCTTCCAAATTATCTCTAAGCATTTGTATTTCATATTCCTGGCCTGAAGTATATACTACTTCCCAATTTTCCTCCGTCCATTCTTCCGGCTTAACAAAATATTTTTCATCTACCAAGGATTTTCCACAATCCGGGCAAATGGTTACCCCTTCAACATATTCATATTCACAATTTGGACATACCGGCATAACTCCTCCTCTATTCTTTTTCTTTTGATGAATAATATTTATTTATAATATATATAACTCCGGCAAGCAGCAAGACTAAAACAAATAGCATCATAACTGCCGGGCCTAATTTAAAATCTTTGTTCACCGTTGAATTTATAATATCATCATCACCATAAATAAAAAATAATATAACTGCAACAAAATTATTAAAGAAATGCAGAGACATCGGAACAAAAATCGAATTGCTTTTATATGCTGCATAACCTAAATAAAAGCCTAAAGCTATTAAAGGAAATAATGCATAAGGATTAAAATGATATAAGCCGAAGAAAATTGCGGTTATAAATGCCGCCCATATAGGTTTAACTTTAAATTCAAAACTCTTTTGAATGAAGCCTCTGAACATTACTTCCTCGCAAACAGCCGGAACAATAGATACAACAATAATTACCAGCAGCATTTCCAGAACAGAATGTGCAGATAATAAATTCCCGTAAGTTTTATCGACCATATCATTTAATTTATCCAGAAGCGACTTTGCATTATGAATAAACGGAGAACTTGAAGCCCATACATCAATTAAATAATTTTGAATGGAAAGATAGTACTGGGAAAGAGGTATAAAAATTACAATCCCTAAAATAAATAATAAAACCTCTTCCCATTTAGGAAACTTAAACCGGATAATCTCGGTAACATCTTCATAAATCATTTTTGCAAAAATTAAAGCCGGTAGGAGAATAAAAAGAATTTGTCCCGCCATAGTCATTAATCTCATGCTATTAACCGGAGCTCCTTTAAGATTGAGACCAAAGATTAAAATGGTTAACAGTCCCCCTACAAACTGATAAAGGAAAAATCCTCCGAATAACCCGATAAATGCAGCAGCTATCGGCGAAATTTTAGGCTGTATTTTATAACTGTTAAAATTCCCACCCGATTCATTGGTTTCAGGTTCTTGAATTTCCGGTTTATTATTAAATTCATCCATAAGTAATTTCAAAATATAAAAAAGAGAAAATATTTCCTATTGAAATATCCAATATGATTTAATGACTCATTTAAATACGAAGTAATGCTTAAAGATAAGAATAAAAATTTTGTCGTTTATTGATAATCCATACGTGAAGATTTAATAACTGCGGCTCAGCTAAAAATTAATTATCAAATTTACGGATTTACTTTTGATGTTATCGGGCCTGCCAGCCCCTGGTAATGGGTCAGCACCGCATCAATTGACCCGATTACAACTTTTGTTTTTACTTTAATGGGAATTTTCAATTTATCGTCCGAAAGCCAGATAAAAATACTTCCCTCGCTTTTGAACAAGCCGCCTTTAACAATAATAGGTTCTACTACAATACAATTAAATGTTCCTGCAGGAACGGATGCCTGATCTTTTCCCAAATATTTTACATCAAGGTTATAAACAGTATCCTTATAGAAATTTTCCAGGTGAATAAAATCGCCTACTTTCAAATGCGAAAAATCCAATGTCCTTGCATAATAAAATGCCGAAACAATATCATTCACATAAGGAGGAATCTTATAATCACCCCCGCTGGTTTTTGCCCTTCCGTTACGCTGGTCGAAAAATGCCGAGAAATCCCTGCTGAAACTCCCTTCTCTTATATGCTGTTCAAATCTCCAGGGAAATATTCCTTCTTCATCCACAAAAGTTTCATAATGATCTCTCACTTTATATATCCAATCAAAACTAGGCACGGAGTTTACATCAAAAGTAATTTCGTATACATTTCTTCCGACAATTCTTCTCATTCTTGGAATAGCCATTGTTGCTATTCCGGCTGTAACAAATCCGTACTTAACATCAAAAGTAAGTTTTTCACCGACTTTAAATGCCTTATTATCTATTTTCCTAAATTTAAATTTACCGCTACTCTTACTCTGGCTAAAAAGGAAAGTAGCAGTTATACCGAAAAACAGGCAAAAAATTAAAATTTTCTTAGGCATTAAATTCTCCGTTTAAAAGAATATCATTATAAATTTTGTCAATTTGACCAAACACATTATTAATATCAATACTATTCATACAATTTAAACGTTCACACTGTTCCCTTGTGCAGCCGGAACAATTTATTTCCGGAATAAAAATACTCTTTTTATTTGTATATGGCCCCCATCTTTGTGGAGAACACGATAAAATTTTTGGATAAAAGCCGATAATATATTTTCCGAGTGCTGCAGCTATATGAATAGGACCCGTGGAATTTGAAATAAAAATCGACGATTTATTAATCAAAGCAATCAATTCCGGTAAGCCGAAATATCCGGCAAAATTCTTAATTCCGTCATTCAGTTTTAATTCTTCACAAATTCCTTTCTCAGATTCCTGGCCGGTAATTATTATAGTAGCATTTAATTTTTCATACAGCAATTTAACCAATTCTCTGAATTTATAAAGCGGCAGATCTATTGCACTGCCTCCGCTTCCCGGATGAACAATTATAATAGGTTTATTTGTCTTTACACTGTTGTTCGATAGTACTTTCTCAACAAATTCTTCGCTCCCGGCAGAAGGTTTCAAATCAAACTTTGCCGAACCAGGCTTAATTAGTTCTTTAATTCCAAAAGTTGAAAGCAAATCCAAATTAAATTCAAGTTCATGCTTTTCCGCATATTTTCTATGTTCGAAAACTTTATGGTTAAAAAGAAACGAATACCACCGGTAGCCTGTTCCAATCCTAACTTTGATCCCGGCTAAATAAATTATTAATGCAGTAACAAATTTTGGAGATACTATAATTGCAGAATCAAAATGATGCCTTGCTATTTCTTTTATATTCTCTTTTAATAAGATTTTATTTTGTTCTTCTTTTAACAGAATAATATTATCTACAAAAGGATGATTTTCAGCCAAAGATTTTGTATAGTCTTTTAATAGAAATGTAATTTTGCATTCAGGAAAATTTTTTTTAATAATATTTGCAACCGGCAAAGAAAGAACTACATCTCCTATCCTGTCTGTTCTAACAATTAAAATATTTTTAGGCTTAATCATCTTTTAGATACATAAGGATTATCTTTAATATAAAAACGCCAGGGTAAATCAACCGATTTTTTTATGCCGATTCTTTTGGTAATTATAATATCATCCTCTTTAATTTCCGGTGCATCAAGCAAATAAACTTTATTCCCCGTCAAATCCAATCCGTAATGATTTTTATTAATCGACATTGCCTGACAAATTTTACCAGGTCCGTTTGTTAAGTTATATTTTTCTTTTTCATTTACCAAATCTCTCTTAAAACGGTTTTTAATCATTATGTCTTCACCTTTTATAGGTTCAATTGCCCGTATAAGTACAGCCGTACCTTGACCAATTTTTCCTGTTACAACATTACAGCAGAAATGAGCGCCATATGTAAAATAGACATAAAAAAAACCGCCAATACCAAACATTATTTCATTACGTTTTGTTTTCCCGATGAAAGTATGGGCAGCTTCATCAATTGAACCGTCGTATGCTTCAACTTCCACAATTTTGCCGGATATAATAATGTCTTTATCTTTTTTCACAAGTATTTTACCAAGTAGATTCCTGGCAACGGTAAGTAATTCGCGTGTATAAAAATTTCTTTCTAATTTTTTTTGAATAATTTTAGGAGCCATTTTTTGAAAAGATAGAAGAGGGATAATTAAAAAAATATCATGATTCCAATTCGGATTCCAGTTCGCTTATTTTCTGCAGATAATATTCTTTTTTCTCCGAATCCTTTAAAATTAATTTTTTATAAACTTCTATTGCCTCTTTATATTCACCCTGTGTAATGTAAATTTTTGCCAAAGTTTCCGATACAATCATGCTTCTATTTGATATATTTGCCAGCAATTCATTTGCAGTTGCTGCCGGCTTATTTACCTCGGGAATTTTAGCTGTTGAAATTTCTTTTGCAATTTGGTCCAGCCTGTCGTCAACCGAGACCGGTTTACTTTCACTTACTTTTTTTTCGGTAATAAATAAATCAGGTTCCTGCGTCTTTTCCGAAACATTAGTATCTACCATAAAAATATTTCTGGTGTTATTTTCGAATAGGGAACGCTGTTTTTTTATATTCTCAAGTTCTTTAAGATAGTAATCGTAAGTTTTTTTAGAGTGAATTAAATCGCTTCCCTTTCTAATATTTTTCAAAGCCATCGGATAATTGCCGGCCAAAGTATATGCTTTACTTAAAATTAGATATGCAGTAGAATACTGAGGATATTGTTCTATACCTTCATTAAGAATCTCGATTGCCTTATCGATATTATTCTGCTCGATCTCCATGTTTGCAGTTCTAACAAATAAGGGAGAGCTTTTATCGTATTCGTAAATTAAGCTTACTTTATTATTAAATATTTCAGTTGACGATTTTGCCAAAACAGCCTCTATATTTTTGAGAACGCATGCTTAATTGATGTAAAAGAGACAAAAGAGAATCCAAGGAAGAATAGGAATTGAAACGGAAGGGCCGCTATCTCAAGAAAATAAATTGAGGCTGCCACACCGATTAAACAATATACTGCCATTATTAATTCTACAATTACAGAAAGGCCTAATTTTTTATTTGTATATCTTTTGCCTAACCATGAATCTTTGTTTCCTTCAACTTTAAATTTAGGAGTGCGGACAAATTCACTTTTTCTATTTAATAATCCTTCAAAAACCGCTCTTGAATTATTTACAGCAAAACCCATACTGCCTGCCATAAATAGAGGAAATAATACTATTTTTTTTCTCCAGTCATCCCGAATATCTTTCTGGGAATATAAATAAAACATGAAAGAGCTGACAAAGGCAAGGACAAATAAAGACATAACCGCAAAGTAAAGTTGATGCGGGCCGCTGTTTTTTATAAAAATAAGCGGGACGTTTAAAATTGCCGCAAGCAGAATAAAAGGAAATACCAAATTATTTGTTAAATGAAATGTAGCCTGAAGTTTTACTCTTAACGGAACTTTTGATCTCCATACCAACGGCAAAATTTTCTTTGCTGTTTCAATTGCCCCTTTAGTCCATCTAAATTGCTGGTTCTTTAAAGCATTTATTTCCGACGGGAGTTCGGCGGGAGAAGTAAAATCTTTTAAGAAAACAAATCTCCACCCGTTCAGCTGAGCACGATAACTTAGATCCAAATCTTCAGTTAAAGTATCGGCTTCCCAGTTGCCGGCATCTTCTATACATGCTCTTTTCCAAATACCGCCGGTCCCGTTAAAGTTGATGAAGAATCCTGCTTTGTTTCTTACGGTTTGTTCTATTACAAAATGTCCGTCTAATGCTAATGCCTGCGCTCTTGTTAAAATCGAATAATCACCGTTTATATGTTCCCAGCGAGTTTGAACCATCCCGACTTTTTCATCACTGAAGAATGAAAGAGTTTTCTTCAAAAATTCTTTCTGAGGAATAAAGTCGGCGTCAAAAATTGCAATATATTCTCCTTTGGCAATCTTCATTCCTTCTTTTAATGCACCGGCTTTAAATCCTTCCCGGTTTGATCTTCTTATATGTTCAATGTCAAATCCTTCCTTTTTCTTCCGGGCAACTATTTTTGCAGCAATTTCAACGGTTTCATCCGTGGAATCGTCCAGCACTTGAATTTCCATTAAATTTTTGGGATAATCAATTTCACAGATAGAATTAATAAGCCTTTCCACTACATACAATTCATTGTAAAGGGGAAGCTGAATTGTTACTTTTGAGGTGGGAACAAAATTTTCTTTATGCGTGTGTTTAACGTTTCTGTACTTATTGTAATAAAAGATCATTACGAAACCATGCAAGCCGAAAACAAAAAGTACGAATAACGAAACGAAATAAGAAATTAAAACTACGTTATCCATTTTAAAACCTATTATAAAAATTTATATATTTTTACCAGCCGGAAACCGTATCAAGAAGAATATCATCAGTTATTCTATCAATTGCAGTTTCTATAGCATTATTTCTGTCGTTAATTGAACCGCCCGAAGGATAATCACCATAATTAGAAAAACTTTTATCATAAATAGTTTTCCTTTTTACAAGGTCTTTATAAACAACCCTGACGGTAATGGTAATTCTTCGAGAAGTTACATTTTCTCCGGCGGCAATTACAGACGGAACATCACTCAAAGAAGTTATTGTACATTCGAGAATTGCATCTGCATTAGATTTATTTGTAACCTGTAATGTATTATCATTAATAAACTTCTGCGTCAGCTTATTTGTGAACATCTCGCTTAATCCCGGTACACTCGAGTTGCTTCGATCTTCTGCATTAGGAATAGCAATAGTTTTAAGATGCTTTGGAACCGAAGCTCCGGTAAAAGAATATGCACAACAACCGGTAAAATTAATTACCAGATATATGATAAACAAGTGAAGAATAATATTGCTTACAGATTTGTTACTTAAAATACTTTTAATATCTTTTTTCGAGACACTAAGCAGCATAACCTTACTAAAAAATTGCTTAAAATTGTCTTTTTTACAAGCCATATTCTTTTATTTTTCTGTATAAAGTTCTCTCACTAATTTTCAGCATTTTTGCAGCATTTCTTTTATTGCCTCTACTGTGATCCAGGGCATTAATAATAGCTTCTTTTTCAACCTGGTCAAGCGAAGCTACTTCATTTATATTCTCGTTATTATTTGCAGCAACATCCATCTGCTGATGATAAATTAAATCTTTAATCTCCATAATATCTTTTTTAATTTCAAACAATGCTCTGTAAAGCAATTCACGGTCAACTTCTTCAGGAGATTTTTTCAGATAAATAGGAAGATTTCTGTTTTCGTTATTTATCTGATTTAATTTAATTAATGGAAAGAAATCCTGAGCATTTAACACTCCATCACGGTTTAACGCCGTAGCAGATTCAACAGCATTTTTTAATTCCCTAATATTCCCCGGCCAATCGTAATTCCTTAGAAGATCCAAAGCATCATTTGTTATTAAAGGAGGTTCAATATTATTTTCAGCACTATAATTATTTATAAGAAATCGAGTCAATTCTTCTATATCGCCTTTTCTCTTCCTTAGCGGGGGTAAACTTAACGTAACGGCTTTTAAACGAAAATAAAGATCTTCCCTAAATCTTTTGGCCTCAACCTCGTACTGAAGATCTTTATTCGTTGCAGCAATAATTCTTACATCAACTTTTGTAACTGTTTCCGCACCAATCTTCATAAATTCTTTTGTTTCAATCGCACGCAACAAACGCACCTGGGTAGTTAACGGCATTTCGGCAATTTCATCTAAAAACAAGGTACCGCCGTCGGCAATTTCAAAATAACCCTTACGACTCTCGACCGCACCGGTAAACGAACCTTTTTTATGTCCGAATAATTCGCTTTCAAGAAGTCCTTCCGGAATTGCACCGCAGTTAACACTGACTAAGGGCTTATCTGCCCGGTTGCTGAATCCGTGAATTGCTTTAGCAAACACTTCCTTTCCAACTCCGCTTTCACCGTAAATCAATATAGAAATATCGGAACCGGCAACCTGCATAGTAATATCGACAAGATCATTAATTTCTTTTGATTTTCCGATTATTCCGTATTTTTTCTTAAATTCTTCTACAGTCATTTTTTTAAAATTTTAAGTTTTCTTTAATTGGATTTTTGTCACCCGGAAACAGTTTATTCAGAATAAGCTAAGTTCATATATTAAATATATTATTTTTTATCACTTTATTAAAGAAATGAATTTTTATAGATCGATTGTTAATCCGTCATATGCAGAAATTATTTTCCGCTTTTCTTCATCACTCATTGATAAATAAAATTTTTCAAGCATTGGCTCATCTTCATCGCTAATATGCGTTAGATACAATTTCTCCGCTGATTGAACTTTGTATGCTTGAATCAAATCACTAAAGTCAATATGGGAAATTTCGGAAATCATAATATCTATTTTATGGTCTTTGAATAAATATAGATCTTCCTTTGTTCCGATATCGCCTGTATAAAAAACTTTTAAATCCTGTATATTAAATAAAAGACTTATGCATGAAAAACTCAGCTTATTCAAATAGTCATATTTTTTATATATATCAAGATGTGAATTTTGCTTGGCCATAAAAGTAAAATTATCTTCTACCTTTTCCGTTTCCTCAATATCAAAAACTTTGTAGTTAATTTCAAAATCCATTCTTTCACCGAACAAATAGGAGTTATAAATATATCTTTTAACAACTTCTGCCAAGCTTTGATGCATATAAATATCAAGTTCGTTGGTTCTGTTAATCAGCTTCATTTGAACAATAAGAGCGCCTAATCCGGAAAAATGATCCGGGTGCAGATGAGTAATTAAAATACCGTTGATCAAATGAAGGTTAATATTATGCCATAGCAGCGCTTTTGAAATGCCGTCACCCGTATCAACAAGCAAGTTATATTTATCCGAAGAAAAAAAAATTGAAGAATGAAACCTTTGAAGCGAAGTTTTCCCCGATCCCGTGCCGATAAATCTAATTTTCAAAATATTTTTTTAATTTAATTTTACAACTCTTCCATTCAAATTGTATTTGGCATTTATTTGCTTTAACGACTCTGCGGCGTCATCTTCATTTGAAAATTTACCGACGTATACTACATGAAATATAGTTCCGGCAACCGATTTTTCTTCTATCCTGGAATATAAACCGTCTTTTTTAAAACTTTCCGTCAAGGCTTGTGCATTCTTCAAAACAGTAAAAGCCCCGGCTTGAATTGTAAACGGATAATTTTCATTTGGTTGAGAAGCATGTTCTTTTTTTACCTCTTTGGAAGTATCTGCAGGCAAAGCTCTTCTGGCAATAACCGTGCTGTCTTGTTTGGGAATATTTTTCTTTGCTATACCGATGTAGGGAGAATTCGGATATTCATGCTCCAGTCTATTTAAAAAGTTTTTTGCCGCATCGTACATTCCTAGAGCGTAATAATAAGAATATATCCTGTATAAAGAGGCATCGGCATATTTGCTGTTAGGATAGTTTTTAACCAGATTATTATATATCGCAACTGCTTGCTGTCCGTTTTCCGTAAGTACACCTTCCAGGAATAAAAGATTTGAGCTGTTAGGGTAACTCTTCTTAAGTTCAGGTAAGTCTTTTTCTACCTGAGATTTATTGCCGTTCTCAATTTGTTTAAGATACGGAATAATGTTTAGTTCCTGTGCAAACAAATGCTTTGGTAAAAATAAAACAGCAAAAGAAATAAGCAGGAAAGAAAATATAAAATATTTTTTCATTGTCGTAGATTTACAATATCTAAAAATAGCCGTATTTAAATATTCTAAGAACGCAAAAAAACAACATTAAATTTTTTTATGCAGTTAATGGCAATTGTTCGCTTTCGGATTCAACCAGTTCAATAAAATCCCCAAATAAAGTAGCCGAAGTTGCACGGTTAATTTTCACTTTAGCATAATCGCCTTCTTTAATTTTGCCGTTGAAAGGGATTATAACTACTTTATTTGTATCTGTCCTTCCCGACAAAAATTGATCCGATTTTCTGCTTAAACCTTCCACAAGAATTACTGCTTCATGATTTATTAATTCTTGATTCTTTTCATACGAAATCCGCCGCTGTAATTCGATTATTTCCTGAAGTCTTTTTGTTTTAATCTCATCACTAACATCATCTTTCATTTTAAAAGATTTAGTTCCTTCACGAGGAGAGTATTTAAACATATATGCGCCGTCATATTTTACTTTTCTCATTACATCCAACGTCATTACATGATCTACATAGGTTTCAGTAGGAAAGCCGGAAATTATATCAGTTGAAAAACTAACACCGGGAATAATTTCTTTTGCCTTTTCAATCAAATTGAAATAATGCTCTATTGTATAAGTACGGTTCATTAATTCCAATATCCTGTTGGAGCCAGACTGCACCGGCAGGTGGATATAATTACAAATGTTAGGGTTTTCTGCTATTGTATACAACAATTTATCCGATAAATCCTGGGGATGAGATGTAGTGAACCTAATTCTAATATTTCTATCTACTAAAGCAGATGCAGATAATAAATCAGCGAAATCATATACACCGTCATTATAAGAGTTAACATTCTGTCCAAGAAGGGTAACCTCACGAAAGCCTCGCCCGGATAGTTGTTTTATTTCTTTTACTACAGATGATAAAGTTCTGCTGCGTTCCCTTCCCCGTGTAAACGGAACAACACAAAAAGTACAAAATTTATCACAACCTCTCATTACGGAAATCCAGGCCTGCAAACCATCTTCGCGATAAGGTGTAATATCATCATAAGTTTCAGTCCTGGATAATCTTACTCCAATTCCTTTATCGCCTGTAAATGCCATATTAATATATTCAGGTAATCTTCTATATTCATCCGGTCCTACAACAAGATCAACAATTTTCTTATCTTCAATTAAATCTTTACGAAGTCTTTCCGCCATACACCCCAAAATTCCGACAACAAGATCCGGCTTAGAACTCTTAAGATTTTTAAAATTGCCAAGCCTACCGTAAATCCTTTGTTCGGCGTTCTCTCTAATGCTGCAAGTATTTAACAAAATAACATCAGCCTTATCGGCTTCTTTTGTTAAATTATATCCGTAATTTTTTAAGATACCCGAAACGAGTTCGGTATCTGCCATATTCATCTGACAGCCGTATGTTTCAATGTAAATATTATTCGATTCCATTATCTGTTCGTAATTAGGATATATATATAATAACTAATTAACTTTTTCATCTTTATTAACCGGGATAAATCCAAAATGCTGATTTTGAGGAGCATCTATAACTATTTCGCCAAATCTCGATTCGAATTTGTCAATATTATCTTTTAAAGCTTTCATCAGCATTTTTGCATGTTGAGGAGTAGTTATTATTCTTGCATGCACTTTTGCCTTTGGTACTCCCGGAACTATCCGAGTAAAGTCGATTATAAATTCTGCCGGCGAATGGGTAATAATAGCTAAATTAGAATAAATTCCTTCAGCTTCTTTTTCGCCTAATTCAATATTTATTTGCTGTCCCTGAGGTTGATTTTCTTGATTCATTTTATTCCAATCGTTTTTAATATAAAAACTGGATTTTTAATTTAAATAAATTTACAAATTATTATTTAAAAATAATGTGGTATAAAAAATACAGAGCCGAAATCATCAAACAGACTTAATCTGTTAAGTTGTTTGATAATTTCGGCATAATAGTTAATTAAAATTTTAAGCTGTAATTACTTTCGCAACTGATCGGCTTTACTGTATGCTTCTTTAGCTTTTTCCTGATGACCGAGAATTGTATAAACTCTTCCTAAAAGCTCCCACATGTTAGCATTGTCGCCTTTCATCTTAACTACTTTTTCCAGATACGGCAATGCTTTTCTATATTTTTCCATATAAACTTCGCTATGAGCCGATGTTGTATCGCCGCTGTCTATAGCTTCTTTATTTAATTCGGCACCCCATCTAACATAGGTAACTGCCATATTGTATATAGCGTTCTGATAATCAGGATCAATATCTATTGCTTTAAGAAATTGTTCCTCAGCATCTTTATAATCCTTGTTTCCGAGTAAAAGCACACCATAGTTATACCTGTAATATTTATTATTAGGCTCCTGTTGTACACCGGCTTTAAAGGCATCCATCGCAACGGTTATTTCATGAGCACCTATATAGGAATTAGACAATAAAAGTAAAATTTCCGAGTTGCTCGGGTATAGTTTGCGCGCCTTCTGTAAAAGAGCTATATTTTTATTATAATATTCCATAGCCTGCGTACTGTCTTCTACATTTTTTGTACTCTTGTATTTAGCGTCTAACTTAGTAGCCTTATCATAATAAATTTCGCCTAAATATTTATAACCATCTTCCGAATTACCTTTATCAATAATCTTCTGAAGAGGTTCTATAGCATCATCATATTTTTGCTCACTCATATAAACAAAAGCTAAGTTTTTATTTGTTTCTATTGAATCAGGTTCAATATAGACCGCCTGTTTAAATGCATTGATTGATTTATCGTAATAAACTCTTGTGCTGTCTTTATCCTTTGTATTTGAACCTTTCTGGAAATATCCTACTCCTTGGTTAAAAAGTTGTGCCCAATAATATCTTTTTGCATCGTTAATATTCTTTGCAAACTGGTTACTTATACCCAAAGACTTATCATATGCATCAACCATATCTTTGTAATTGCCAAGCTCACCATCAACATAACCTAAAAGATAATATCCTTCATCGCTTTTAGGATTTTTTTGAACTTCCTTTTGTAAAGCTTCTAAAGCTTTAGTATAGTTTTTCTGTTGAATATATAATTTTGCGCTGGTAATTTCGGTTGAAGCGCATTCAAAGCCGGTTATAGTAAAACCGACCAATAAAACTGCAGCTAATAAAAGTTTTGAACGATACATCACTTCTCCATTTATAATCTTATTTTAAGAATTCAAAATTAAGACATTACCCCTCTATAGTCAAGAATAATTCCGGCTAAAATGGATTTGTATTTGATAAATATTTACAATTTCATGCCGTTAATTCAACATATTTATCCATTTATCAATCTTAACTATAATAATCTAAGTACTTTCATATCAAGCGTGTAAATTGATTTTCCTCTTTTAAAAGAATATTTTTCGAATTAAAAGAGAGGTTATTTTGACTACAGAACAAATCATTAAATATGTTCCAAAAGTCTTGCTTCATGATCATCTTGACGGTGGTCTTCGACCCTCAACAATTATTGAATTGGCAAAAGATTTAAAATATAATAAACTTCCTACAAAAGACCCTGAAGAATTAAAAAGTTGGTTTTACAGAGGAGCAAATAAAGGTAACCTTGTTGAATACTTACAGGGCTTTGAGCATACTTGTGCAGTTATGCAAACAAGAGAAGGCTTGAAACGCGCTGCATACGAAATGATGGAAGATATGAAAGAAGACGGCGTATGTTATGTCGAAACTAGGTTTGCTCCGGTATTTCATACCGGGAAAGGACTTTATAACGAAGATATTGTAACTGCGGTACTGGAAGGTTTGGAAAAAGGCAAGGAAGATTTTGGAGTTGGCTACGGTCTTATTCTTTGCGGTATGCGAAATATGAAAAACACATTAGAGATAGCCGAGCTAGCTGTAAATTTTCGTAATCAAGGTGTGGTTGGTTTTGATCTTGCAGGTGAAGAAGGCGGATACCCGCCCAAGAAACATATAGAGGCATTCCAATTTATTCAAAGAGCTAATTTCAATATAACAATTCATGCCGGAGAAGCTTTCGGTAAAGAATCCATCTGGCAGGCAATACAATGGTGCGGCGCGCACCGTATTGGTCATGCTACTCACTTGACAGAAGATATTTCTTTAGATAAACAAGGCAATGTTGTAAGCTTTGGAGATTTGGCACAGTACGTCCTAGATAAAAGAATTCCTTTGGAAATCTGTCTTTTAAGCAATGTTCATACGGGTGCCGTAGATAAAATCGAAAATCATCCCTTCGGAATGTTATTCAGAGAAAAGTTTAGAGTTAGTATAAATACCGACGATAGACTTATGAGCGATACAAACATGACAAAAGAATTTATGGTCGCCATTGAGAATTTTAATCTAACCCTGGAAGACGTAGAAAAAATAACCATCAACTCAATGAAATCGGCATTCAATCCTTACAAAGAAAGACTTTACTATATTTATAATGTAATTAAACCGGGTTTTCAGTCAATGAAAGACCAATTACTCTCACTAAAAACATACGCAGGTTCCAATGAAGAAACTATTCACAAATTATAATTTTGAATTTGACAAAAATGAAAAAAAAATATTAAAGACATTTTGTAACCAAAACCTAAAACAAATACAGGGGGATAATAAATACTTTACCGAAGCCAAAGTATTCAATTCAATCGTTAATAAACTAGGGCAAGATTCCGAGACTATTAAACTAACAAAAGAAGAACGAACAAAACTAAAATATCAGCTTGAGGAAAATGTAAAATTTCTAGATAAAAAAGTGAAGAAAAGCTGGTTTTTAAAAAAATGGCTGTACAGATCAATGTTGGCTCAATATGAAAATATTCTTGAAAACCATTTTAAAGGTTAATTATGATTTCCGAAACCGATAAACTTAAAATTAAAGCTCCTACAGGTTCAAAACTTACATGCAAAGGCTGGATTCAGGAAGCAGCAATGCGCATGCTGATGAATAACCTCAATGCCGAAGTTGCTGAAAAACCTGCAGAGCTTATTGTATACGGCGGCAGCGGTAAGGCTGCCAGAAATTGGGATTGTTATGAAGCTATAATTTCATCACTTAAAAACTTAGAAAATGATGAAACTCTTTTAGTTCAATCGGGCAAACCGGTAGCTGTTTTCAAAACTTATTCTGACGCACCAAGAGTTATCATTTCAAATGCAATGCTTGTTCCCAATTGGGCAAACTGGGATGAATTTAGAAGGCTCGAAAAACTGGGATTAACAATGTTCGGACAAATGACTGCCGGAAGCTGGATTTACATCGGGACCCAGGGAATTTTACAAGGTACTTATGAGACTTTTGCAGAGTGCGGCAGAAAATATTTTAAAAGCAACCTTTCCGGGAAATTTTTATTAACTGCCGGTCTCGGTGGAATGGGCGGAGCTCAGCCTTTGGCCGCAACAATGAACGGCGCTGCTTTTCTTGGAATTGAAGTTGATAAAAATAGAATTCAAAAAAGGCTTAAAACCGGTTATATTGATGTTTTATCAGAGAATCCGGATAAAGCACTGAAAATGGTCTTAGATGCTAAGAAAGATAAGAAAGCTTTATCTGTCGGACTTGTTGGAAATGCCGGTGAAATATTACCTATGATTTTAGAAAAAGGAATAATTCCTGATATACTTACGGATCAAACTTCGGCTCACGATACATTGAACGGTTACGTGCCGATGGGCATGAGCTTGGAAGAAGCTTTTAAATTGAGAAAAACAAATCCTGATGAATATATACGCCTTTCAAAAAAGACTATTGTAAAACATGTCGAGGCAATGCTTGAATTTCAAAAGAAAGGTGCAATAACTTTTGATTATGGAAATAACATTCGCGGCGAAGCCAAGTCCAACGGTGTTGAAAATGCTTTTGATTTTCCAGGATTTGTACCTGAGTTTATACGTCCGCTTTTTTGCGACGGTAAGGGACCGTTCAGATGGGCAGCATTATCCGGTGATCCAAAGGATATTTATACAACCGATCAGGCAATAAAGGACACTTTTCCCGAAAATAAATCACTTTGCAATTGGATAGATCTTGCTCAGGAGAAAGTCCACTTCCAGGGACTACCTTCAAGAATTTGCTGGCTTGGTTACGGTGAAAGAGCAAAAATGGGAAAAATTTTTAATGACCTGGTTGCATCGGGGAAAGTTAGCGCTCCAATTGTTATTGGAAGGGACCATCTTGACTGTGGTTCAGTTGCTTCGCCAAACAGGGAAACTGAAGCAATGAAAGACGGAAGTGATGCAATTGCAGATTGGCCAATTTTAAATGCTTTGCTAAATTCCATAGGCGGTGCCAGTTGGGTTTCGGTTCATCATGGCGGCGGAGTCGGCATCGGAAATTCAATTCATGCCGGGATGGTGATTGTTGCCGACGGAACAAAAGAAGCTGCAAAAAGATTGGACAGGGTACTCACTTATGATCCTGGTATAGGCATAGCACGTCACGCCGATGCAGGTTATGATCTTGCTAAAAACAATGCCAGGAATTGGGGAATAAAAATCCCTATGTTAAATAAATGAAAGGGTAAAAATAATGAAAGTAAAAGTATTAATAGCTGACAAATTTCCGGAACAATATATAAAACAATTAAATGAAATGGATCTGGAAGTTACTTATTCTCCTAAACTGGGAGAAAAAGATTTAATTGAAGCTGCAAAAGAAACAGATATATTGGTGGTTCGTTCAACGGTTGTTAATGCGGAAACTATTAATTCAAGTAAAAATTTGAATCTAATAATCCGCGCCGGAGCTGGCGTAAACAATATTAATATTCCTGCTGCAAATCAGAAAGGAATTTATGTAGCGAATTGTCCGGGAATGAATTCCGTTGCCGTTGCCGAATTAGCAATAGGTCTGATGATCTCATTAGACAGAAGAATTCCAAGCAATGTAATCGATTTTAAAAATGGAAAATGGAATAAAGGAGAATATTCCAAAGCAGAAGGTTTAAAGGGAAAAACACTTGGAATAATAGGTGTGGGAAACATCGGGAAAGAAGTTGCCAAGAGAGCTTTAGCCTTCGGAATGAATGTGTATGGAAAAGATATCTCCAGAATTGAAGGAGTTGCAATAAAAGATTTCTCCGAAATGAATCAGCTTCTTCCTTTATGCGATGTTGTAACGATCCATCTTCCCGCAACTCCTCAAACAAAAGGATTGTTTGATAAAGAAATGTTTAATTACATGAAACCAAATGCATTATTGATTAATACTGCGCGGGCAGATATTATTGATCAGGATGCGATGATTGATGCGATAAAAACCAAAAACATCAGAGTTGCACTTGATGTAATAAAAAATGAACCTGAGCAGAAAACCGGTGAAATAAAATCACCTCTCCAGGATTTACCTAATGTATATGTTACTCATCATATCGGTGCTTCTACCGAGCAGGCTCAAAATGCGGTTGCTGCAGAAACTGTAAAAATTGTAAAAGATTATATTCACAGCGGTTTAATTGCACATTGGGTTAACAGGGCAAGGATTTCCGACTCACACTATCAATTAGTAGTTAAACATTTTGATAAGCCCGGCGTTCTTGCATCTATTTTAAATATTATTAGAACAAAAGAGATAAATATTGAAGAAATTGAGAATGTTATTTTTGACGGCGGTGTTGTTGCATGCTGTACCATGAAACTAAAGAATCCTGTTTCTACAGAAATGATTAAAGATATGCAAGAGAATCAAAATGTGTTAAGCGTTTCACATGTGGCAATCTAACTAAATCTTATCGCGGCTCTCTTGTAAAATTTCTAAATCATTTTGATTAATTGAATAAAGAGAGCCTTCTTTATACGAATTTCAAATCTACAATTTCATCAATGAAACCGTGGAAATAGGGTAACCTCATAATTTGATTTATCCCCTCTAAGTCTTGATCCCCAAAATCAAAAATTAAAGAAGATATATTTTCATTAAAGTAGTTTTTAGTTTTCAACGAATAACTTTGTGTAAATTTATCAGATTCAACCGAATCATAAATAGAATTACTTACTCCGATGAGCATATCATTTAACTTTTCAATATTATTCCTATCGCCGGATGCGAACACGTAATTAACGAAAGGTAAAGACAGAATTTCCACCATTTCTTCGGCAAAGCTGATTCCCGATAAATATTTCTCATCTTTAAAATTTTTATCTCCGACAATAACGTAGTTTCCGCGGATCAAATCATGTTTTTCGGTGGATATTTTTATTTCAACAGGCGAATCATAAATCTCCTTGAAAAGGACTTTGCAAAGTATAACCTCAACAGAAGATAAATCCCCAAAAAGAGTTATTTCGGAAATCTCGTGCTGTTTAGATTTATAATAAATATATGAGTTGCAAAGAGAACCTTCGAACGCCAGGCCAAACGACTTAGAAACAAATAAATCGTTATTTTTAATTAAATCAAGTGTCGGAATTAAACCGATATTCGATTCGTTTTTCTTAACTTCGTGTACAATTAAAGATGAAGGATAGAAAGCTGTTTCTTTTTTCAACTGATCCGGAAGATTATCAATAATAAATTGTGAAAAAATGTTCTTCGGGAAAATTAATTTCATATAAATCAATAATTTATCTATATAAAAATATTTATTTCATTCAATTAAATTAAAGGAATTATTATAACAGAGGATTTTTTGCTGAATAAAACTTGTTGAGATAAAAAAATAAGGGCATAAAAATTATGCCCGGTTTTCTGATTCAGTTAAAAAAGAATGTCAGTTTTTTGATTTAATTCTGGCAGCTTTACCTGAAAGGTTTCTTAGATAATAAAGCTTTGCTCTTCTTATGTTACCTTCCTTTAAAATTTCTACTTTGGCAATTTTAGGAGAATTAAAAGGGAAAATTCTTTCAACTCCTACGCCGCTGGAAATTTTTCTAACAGTAAAGGTTTTATTAGTACCTGTACCTCTAATGTTTATTACATCACCTTCAAAAGGCTGTAATCTTTCTTTATCGCCTTCAATAACTCTTACATGCACTCTAATGTGATCCCCGGGATTAAAATTCGGTAAATCCGTTTTAATTTGATCCGGTAATATATTATTTATGTTAACCATAGTTTTCTCCACTAATTATTATATTTTCTCCATTTTTCAGTTAAAATTTTAGATTGCTGCTCTTTCCAACTCTTAATCTCTTTTTCATTCCCGGAAAGTAAAACGTCAGGGACTTTCATTCCACGATATTCCGCTGGCCGTGTATAAAATGGAGCTTCGATTTTTTCTCCATCCTGAAATGAGTCGTCAAGTGCTGATTCACTATCATTAAGAACGCCAGGTATCAAGCGTATAATTGCATCAATAATTACTAATGCCGGAAGTTCTCCTCCGGTAAGAACAAAGTTCCCGATGGAAATATCATCAGTAGAGAATTTTTCTCTTACACGCTCATCTATTTCCTTATAATGGCCCGTTACGAAAATAATATTCTCAGAAATCGATAGCCTGTTTGCATCTTTCTGATTGAATATTTTTCCTTTCGGAGTAGTAAAAATTACATGTTGATAATTTCTTTCCTGTAAAAGTTTTTCAATACATTCAAAGAACGGCTCAGGTTTAAGTACCATCCCCGGACCGCCGCCAAAGGGTTTATCATCAATTTGCTTATGCTTGTTGTAAGCATAATCTCTCAAATTATGAATGAATATTTCAACCTTGCCTTTTTTTTGTGCTCTTTTAATAATACTTATATTAAGAGGGCTAGAAAGAAGTTCCGGCACTGCGGAAATAATATCAATTCTCATCATCTTCGTAAATGTCACCGCCCGGCTTTAATACCAAAATTTTATTTTCACTGTCAAAGCTCTCAATAAATTCCAACGCAGCCGGAATTAAGATTTCTTTACCATTGTTATCAATTACATACACATCATTTGCAGGATAAGTCAGAACATCTTTAATAACACCGAATTCAGTTTCATTTCTGAATACCTTACTACCGATTAAATCATGTATGAAAAAATAATTTTTCGGCAATTTTACAACGTTGTCACTACCCACAAAAATCTCTTTACCCACTAAAAGTTCCACATCTTTGTCATTATCAAAATTTTGAAACTTCAATAGGAAATCATTTTTATGTTTTCTAATTTTCCTAACAAAGAATTCTTTTTTGTCTCCAAAAAAATCGATATAAACCTTTTGAAGACTAAAGAATCTTTCAGGAAAATCCGAAAAAGAAGATATCCTGACGAACCCTTCTTTACCGTATACCGAAACTATCTTTGCAATTAGGAAAAAATCTTTCACTAATTTAAGAGGGTTCGATCCCTAGTCTAAAATTTCTAAAATAGCTCTCTTCCCCTCTTTGGCTGCTATAGCCGTTAACAGGGTCCTCATTGCTTGAGCAGTTTTACCCTGTTTACCGATAACCTTCCCGACATCATCAGCCTGTACTTTTAAGGAAAGCACAACTTTGTTTTCTTCGGGATTTTTCTCGTCAATTACAACACCATCGGGATTGTCCACCAGGTGTTTTGCGATGAATTCAATGAATTCTTTCATAGAAAGAAGCCTCCTATTTTACAGCACGGGAGCTTATAGAAATATAGTACAGAAGAAACCATCGGTAAAAAGTAAATACAATTACTCTTTTTCAGAGGTATCATTACCAGAAGTAGCGCCCTTTACTTCTGCTGTACTTTCTTCAATACTTTCAACTTCCTCTTTATTGGCCTTTTCTTGTGAAACAATTTCATCTTTAGGTTTCTTCCTGGAAGAATGAGTTTTTGTTTTCACTTCTTGCAGTTTAGCCCATTTATCTAATTCTTCATTAATCTTTTCTTCCGACAACCCTTTTCGAGTCAATTCTTTTTTCAAGATTATCCCTTTTTGCCTTAACAGACTTTTTACCGTATCCGTTGGTTGAGCACCTTTATTTAACCAATACAAAGCTCTATCTTCTTTTATTTCCAATGTAAACGGATCTGTTAAAGGGTTATATAAACCGATCGATTCAAGAAATTTACCATCACGGGGAGATCTTGAATCTGCAGCAACAATTTTATAAATCGGTTGCTTTTTCTTTCCCATTCTTCTAAGTCTTAACTTAACAGCCAAGTTTTTTGAACCTCCAAATATTATTCAGTAGCTTAATCAATTAAATTTAAAATTATTTAATGCCGACCCATTGAAACCTTTTTTAGAAAATCGGCTCATCATTTTTTGCATTTCGCCGAATTGCTTAATAAGGCGGTTAACATCTTGAATTGATGTCCCGCTTCCTCTCGCAATTCGTTTTCTTCGACTCCCATTTAAAATCTTGGGTGTTGAGCGTTCTTGCAAAGTCATTGAATTTATTATCGCTTCTACTCGAATAAGCGCATTATCATCAATTTTCGCATTTTTTATCTGCGCACCAAGCCCTGGAATCATTCCAAGCAGCGAAGATAAAGAACCCATTTTCTTTATAGCTTTAATTTGCTTAAGAAAATCGTCAAAATCAAATTTATTTTTCCTAAATTTTTCTTCTAGCTTTTGGGCCTCAAATTCATCAAAATTCTGCTGGGCCTTTTCAACCAGCGAAATTACGTCTCCTTTTCCTAAAATTCTTGAAGCTAGTCTGTCCGGATAAAACGATTCTAACGAATTTAATTTCTCTCCGTTGCTGATAAACTTTATAGGCTTCCCTACTACGGAGCGAATTGAAAGTGCAGCACCGCCTCTGGCATCTCCGTCAAGTTTAGTAAGAACTATTCCGTCGTAATTAACTCTCTCATTAAAAGATTTAGCCGAATTTACAGCATCCTGCCCGGTCATTGAATCAACAACAAACAAAATTTCCGTGGGATTTAGAAGATTTTTTATGTCGGAAACTTCTGCCATCATTTCTTCGTCAACATGCAAACGGCCGGCAGTATCTAAAATTATTGTATCAAAACCTTTATCTTTTGCAAAACCAATAGATTGAGAAGCAACTTTCCGCGCATTTTTTTCTTCCAGAGAAAATACGGGAACCGAAATTTGTTCACCCAGTAGTTTTAGCTGCTCAATTGCCGCAGGTCTGTAAATATCGGCGGCTACCAACAATACTTTTCTACTGCTCTCCTTTAACCGTTTTGCAAGCTTTGCACTAAAGGTAGTTTTACCGGAACCCTGAAGTCCCACTACCATAATTGAAGTAATACCTGAACCATTAATCTTTAAATCGCTATAATTGCCGCCTAGTAACACCGTTAATTCATCAAATATAATTTTAGTGATTAATTGTCCCGGAGTAATTGAAGCAATAACCTCTGATCCGAGTGCTTTTTCAGAAACTTTTTCAATGAACTCTTTTGCTACCTTGTAATTAACGTCGGCATCTAAAAGGACACGTCTAATTTCTCTCAACGTGTCGGAAATATTTTTCTCGGTTAATCTTCCTTGTCCGCTTACTTTTTTAAGAGTAGTCTCAAGTTTTAAAGATAATTCTTCCAGCATCCTAAAAATACAAAATCTTCATCAATAAATGTTAATTAATTCCCAACCTATCCTGCTTTTAATGCATTAGCACCGGAAACTATTTCAAGAATTTCCTTCGTAATTGAAGCTTGTCTTTCTTTATTATATTTTAACTGCAAAGTACGAATTAATTCTTTAGCATTTGTAGTTGCATTGTCCATAGCCGTCATTTGAGCTCCATATTCAGCAGCATTCGATTCCAGAAGTACTCTCCAAAATTGAGCTCTTAAATGTTTTGGAAGTAAATAATTAAAAATATACCTCTGGCTGGGTTCGTAAATATAATTGGGCAAAATATGCTCTTCCTTTTCTGAATTTTTAATTACCGGAATGGGCAAAAACTGCTCAATAACTATTTTCTGCTGGATGATGGATTTAAATTCATTATAAATAATAATCACCTTATCGTAAGTATTATTTAAATAACCTTTAATCACTTCGTCCAAAATTTCTAAAACAGATTCATAACGCAAAGTAGAGAATAAACCAATCTTCTTATAAATTACATTAAAATCTCTTTTAGAAAAGAAATCATTTCCTTTTTTGCCGACACAAATCAATCTTGCTTTTAAATTATTTGGTGTTATTTCTTCGTCTATATATCTGACTGCTTCTTTAATTATATTTGCATTAAAGGCGCCGCAAAGTCCTCTATCAGCAGTTACAACTAATATTGCTACATTCTTGGTTTCTCTTGGTTTCAGATAAGAATTTGTATTCATATCTTGTTCAGTAACTAAATGGGACAACATTTCGAAAATTTCTCTTGCATATGGTCGGGCATTTATTATTTTATCCTGAGCTTTTCTTAACTTAGCAGCCGCAACCATTTTCATGGCTTTCGTAATCTGCTGAGTACTCTGGACTCCTTTGATTCTTCTTTTTATGTCTCTTAATGTTGCCATTTATTAAATAAGCTTATTTAACTATGCATGCGATTTAAATACGTTCAACATTTCTTTAGCAGCTTTATTGATGTTATTTATTATTTCATCATTCAGCTGTTTTTCTTTTCTTATAAATTCGTAAATATTATTATAATTTACTTCTATGTATTCATGAATTTCTTTTTCGAAACGCTTAACTTCCGAAACGGGAATGTCGTCTAAAATTCCGCTGGTTCCGATATAAATACTAACAACCTGTTTCTCTACAGGTAAAGGAGTGTATTGGCCCTGTTTAAGCAATTCAACCAGCCTGGCACCTTTTGAAAGAGTTCTTTGTGTTGCCTTATCCAGATCCGAACCAAATTTAGCAAATGCTTCTAGTTCTCTATATTGCGCAAGATCTAATTTCAAACTACCGGCGACTTTTTTCATTGCTTTTATTTGAGCATTACCGCCGACACGGGACACTGAAATACCAACGTTGATAGCTGGTCTTACACCGGCATTAAATAAATTTGTTTCAAGATAAATCTGACCATCTGTAATTGAAATAACATTAGTAGGAATGTACGCAGAAACGTCACCCTGCTGAGTTTCAATTATTGGAAGAGCTGTTAAACTGCCGCCGCCTAGTTCATCACTTAATTTAGATGCTCTTTCTAATAAACGTGAATGAAGATAAAATACATCTCCAGGATATGCTTCACGTCCAGGAGGTCTTCTTAATAATAATGAAAGTTCTCTATAAGCAGCTGCTTGTTTTGAAAGATCATCATAAATTACAAGAGCATGTTTTCCATTATCGCGGAAAAATTCTCCAAGTGTAGCTCCTGAATAAGGCGCAATAAATTGCAGAGGAGCTGGTTCGGAAGCGGAAGCATTAATAACTGCCGTATAGTCCATCGCACCATGTTCCTGCAGCTTAGAAACTACTTGTGCAATTGTTGAACTTTTTTGTCCGACTGCCACATAAATGCAATAAACAGGATTAATACCGAGTTTTTTAGCTTCTTCTGTATGTGTATATTTCTGATTTATTATTGTATCAACAGCGACAGCAGTTTTACCGGTTTGTCTGTCACCAATGATTAATTCACGCTGCCCGCGGCCGATTGGAATCATTGCATCAATTGCAGTTATTCCTGTCTGTAACGGTTCTTTAACCGGCTGACGCTGAATTACACCAAGTGCTTTTCTTTCTATTGGTGAATATTTTGAAGTATTAATTGCACCTTTTCCATCGACCGGAATTCCAAGAGGCGTAATCACTCTGCCCAACATTTCTTCGCCAACCGGCATTGAAGCTACTCTTTTTGTTCTTTTAACAGTATCTCCTTCTTTAACTAAAGTAGATTCTCCAAAAAGTACGCATCCTACACTATCCTCGTCAAGATTTAATACCATTCCAAAAACATCATTTGGAAATTCAACTAACTCGCTTGCCATAACCTTGGATAAGCCGTAAACCCGGGCAATACCATCTCCAACTTGAAGGACAGTACCTACGTCATAAATGTCTACTTCATTTTCAAATCCAGATAATTGTTTTCTTAATATCGCTGATATTTCATCCGGTTTAACTTCAGCCATTTTTTTCCCTTATAATTTACTTGAGTTTAATTCAAAGTGGGGCTGCCTAATAAGAACTGCTTCTTTAATAATTCCAGCTGATGTTTTAAAGATGCATCATAAACCGTATCACCCACTTGAGCAATAAATCCGCCAATTACATTTTGATCAACCTTAAATCTTAATCTCACTTTTTTTTGTAAAAGTTTTTCGAGATTATTTTTAAATTGATTAACCTGTTCGTTAGTAAAATCCATAACTGTTTTTACGTTCACATTCACAAAACCGAGTTTTTCATCTCTTAAAACAAGAAATATTTTGACAATATCACCCAATAAATTTTCCCGTTTTTTTTCAATCAGGAAGTTAAGAAAATTCATCGTTTCAGGATTTATTCTTGATTTAAATATTGCTTCCAAAATTGTCAATTTTATATTTGGCTTAATAATGGGATTACTCAAAGCGAGTATTAACTGATTGTTTTTTTCAAGTGTTGAAGATATCAATTCTATATCTTTTGATACATCATCCAATACATTTTTTCCAAATGCCGTATTCAGCAACGACGAAGCATAACGATATGAAACTTTGTAAGTACCCATTATTAGTTTTTAATTATCTCTCCGATATATTTATTGACTATTTTCTTTTGAGCTTCTTGATCAAGATTTTCCCTTAATATCTTTTCTGCTGCTTGAATTACAATTTCAACAACTTGAGACTTTAGTTCATCAAATGCAGCATCTTTATTTCTTTGAATTTCGGATGAAGCTTCCTCGATAATTTTTTTAGCTTGTTCTTTACTTTCCTGCATCATCTGTTCTTTAAGTTTTTCTGCATACGCACGGCTTTGATTAATTATTTGTTTCGATTCTTCTTCAGCCTTTGCCAAATTAGCCTGGTTTTGATCGAGTACTTTTTGTGCATCTTCTCTTGCTCTATCTGCTTTTTCCAGTGACTCCTTAATTGCTGTTTCCCTTTGGTCTAAAGCAGTTAAAATAGGCTTCCAGGCAAATTTTTTAAGGAAAAAAAGAAGAAATATAAAAGTTACAATAGTCCAAAAGACAACACCCGGATCGACATCAATTATGCTGCCTCCGCCTTCCGAAGCCAAAGCGAGTACAGATAAACTTAATTCCATTAACATAATATCATTTCCTGATTTTCATTAAAATAATCTTAAAATAAATCTAATTTTTAAGACTATTAAGCAGATTTAAAGGCTAATAAAATACAAATTACCAATGCAAAAAATGCGACACCTTCTATTAGTGCTGCAGCAATAATCATAGCAGTACGAATAGGTGAAATTGCTTCGGGCTGTCTACCCATGGCTTCCAATGCACCCTTGGCCAAAAGGCCAATACCTAATCCGGCACCGATAACAACTAAACCTGCGCCAAGCCCAGAACTTAACCAACCAAGATCCATTATTAACTCCTTTATATTTATTTAGATAATATATTAAATAAAAATTAATGATCCATGTGCTTTGCCATCCCTATAAACAGGGATGTTAACATAACAAAAACATATGCTTGAATTAAGGCAACCAACAACTCTAAAATTTCAATAAAAAGCGTAAAACCTACTGCTACCGGAGAAACATAAATAGTATGCATTATAAAAATCAATCCCAACAAAGAAAATATTACTATATGACCTGCAATCATATTTGCAAAAAGACGAATACACAATGCAAAAGGTTTTGTAAATAATCCCAGAATTTCAAGTGGGACTAAAATAAACATAATTAAACTAGGCATCCCGGGGGGCACCAAGTTTTTGAAATATTTTACAAATCCATAGCTTTTAATACCGCTGTACTGTATGGCAATAAATGACATTCCCGCTAAAGCAGCTGTAACGGCAATATTTCCGGTTGGAACAACTAGGTTCGGTGCGGGAATTAATCCAAAAATATTACAGAACAATACAAAGAAAAATAATGTAAGCATATAAGGCATGTAGGATTCGTAACCTTTACCAATGGAAGGCTTTACAATTTCATCGCGAACAAATTCAACAATTATCTCAAATATATTCGCTATTCCTTTTGGAATTATTGATTTCTTATAACCTCTTGCAGCCAAAATACTTAAAATAACAAGTATGGCAGAAACTACCCAAATTATAAAAACATCTCTGGTAATGGAAATATCAAATCCAAATAAATGTATTTGAGGCAGATATAAATTGCCTAAAGGTCCTAAATTTAAATGATTAGCATCAAGAACGTGACGCATAATCCAGCTGGGATCGCTATTACTTTCAACAGTTTTTTTTGTTGTATCAGCTAAAGCTACTGAATCTGCAATTTTTTCTATAAACATTTTGGGTTTATTTGTTTCTAATACATAGATATATTATTTCCATTGTGAGATAATATATATAAAAAATAAGAATTGAAAATATAAAACTATTCTTATTTATATCCAAGAATTTAAGTGAAGTTATTATGAATATAAGCAACAAGAAAAGACGAATTCCCATACCCATTAATATGGTGCCGATAAATTCTTCATTATGTTTTTTTTCCGCTTTAAATTGAAAATATATTGCAATATGAAAACTTAAGGTTATAAATAATGCAGGAAGAATTATTGAATAAAAAACCCTTAAAGATATTACGGATAATATATAAAGCGCAATTATTAATATTAGGATGGAAAAGACAATAATAAAATTATATCTTAAAAGCCTTGTTTTAAACATTTTTTAGTTAGATTTCAAAACAGTTTTTATAAAATTATATAAACCTGAGGCTACCCCTAAAAAAGAAAAAATTACTGTTAAAATGGGTTCCGTCTTGAATTTACCATCAAGCCAAACACCGATAAAAACCATTATGGTTACGGTTGCGGCTAACTCAACCCCTAGCCCTAAAAAACTAACCCAACTTCTATCAGAATTATCCCCTTTGGGCACATTATTGTTTTTCATTTTTCCTTATTATCTGACATAATAGGATTTGATGGTTTATTCGGACTGTTCATTGTGCTTTTCCCTTCAAAAACAGCACCTTCTTCCACTACTAGAATTTTTGTAATTATATCGCCTTTTAGTAATGAAGTTGATTCCAAAATTATTTTATCATGAGCAGTTATAGTTCCGGAAATTTTTCCTCCAACAGTAATAACTTGGGCATGTACTTCACCAGTTACTTCACCCTGGTTTCCGATTGTAAGATTTCCGTTTGCATTTATATCCCCGTTAACTGTCCCGTCAATCCGGACATTTCCGTTGCTGGAAAGTTTTCCTTCAACTATTACCCCCGAGCTGATAATTGTAACAGCGTCTTTTCCAACATTAATATTGTTTTTGTCTTTCAAGATATAACTCCTTTAGTAATTAATTAAAAGATTTATAGGGTTAATTGGTTTTCCGTCTTTCCAAATTTCAAAATGTAAATGCGGGCCGGTAGTAATTTCGCCAGAATTACCGCTTAGTGCAATAATTTCACCTTCAAGTACGATGTCTCTAGCTTTTTTAAGCAGTGAAGAACAATGCTTGTAAACGGTAATATATCCATCAGAGTGGCCAATAATCATCATATATCCATCTTTTACAGTATAATCTGAAAAAATAACATAACCGCTGGCTGCTGCATAAATAGGAGTACCGGTTTTAGCAACAATATCTATGCCCATATGTCCGGTGGCAGGACTAAAACCTCTGCTTATAAAACCATTAAGAGGCATACTAAAATGAATTGAACTTTGTCCCTTTACGGAATCGGAAGAAAAAAGCTTTTTAAAAACAGAATAAATATCACCGCCCAAATGATTTGCTTTAGGCTTTGACTCTGAATTAATTTTAATTTTAAGCGAATCCAATAAAGTTGAATCACCCAGCATTATTGCATCTTTTAACTGCTGATTGGTTGATTTCAAATTTTCAAACTGAGTTGTTAAAAATGTCAATCTCTTATTTAATTCATCTATAAGCTGTTTTTCGGAAGGTGTTAAATTCTGTTGTCTTGGAAAGAATACTGATCTAACCGGTGTTATGTTAAGTAAAAAAAATCCTGCGAAAAAAACAATAAAAGTAAAAGTTACCACTACGGCAGTAATTTTTCCAGAGGAAAAATGGTGAGATTTTGTTTCAACACTACCGCCGACCGGAATTATTAGAATTGAAAAGCCTTTAATTTTCTTTAATTCTTTTAAGTTCACTTATTCATACCTCAATTAAAAATTTTTTAACACTGATTAAACTTATCAATTATATCATCAAACTTCATTTTACCATCTCTTAAAAGAATCGGCACGCTATCGCTTAAATCAATTAATGTTGATGATTGATGAACAGTTTTCTTATCGGTATAAAAAATTGCATCTACTTCGGAAGAAAATTCATTTTCTATCATGCTCGGTTCTATAAGAGGCTGTTGTTTACTTCTATTAACACTTGTAGAAATCAGCGGCATTTGCAACTCGGCTGTTAAATGCAGACAAAAACGATTATTCGGAATTCTAAAGGCTGCTGTTTGCATACCAAGTATTTTACTTGTTTTTGAGTTAAGAGTAAGTACAACCGAAATAGGGTTTGGCCAAATAGAAAGAAAAAAGTCCAGATGCTTCTCGGATTTAATCTCAATGTATTTAAGTAGAGTTTCCATACTATCGATCAGCATAATATACATTTTGCCGGATTCTCTTCTTTTTATTTCATCTATTTTTCTAACCGCATCCTGATTAAAAGGATTAGCACCAAAGCCGTAAACCGTATCGGTAGGATAAACAAAAACCGTCCCTTCCAAATATAACTTTTTTGCTTTTTGTACCGCAGCTTCCATATTTTCATCAATATTTATCATTTCAACATTTTTTATATTAATCATTAAGCATTTCCTCAATTTTAGATATAACAAATTCCGGTTTTAAATTATTTCCGCATGCAAAATGCTTCAAGGGACATTTGTCGTAACCATGTATTCCGCAAGGTTTGCATGATAAATTATTATAACTTAAATATCTACTTCTTTTATTATACGGATAAAAACCGAATTCGGGAATAGTGGAACAATAAATTGTCAGTACAGGTATATTTGCACACACTGCAAAATGTGTCGGAGCACTATCGTTGGAGATTAATATTTTCGCCTTTTTAAGAATTTCGATTACTTCAATTATATTAAATATACCGGCAGCGGAAATAACATTCCCATTGAATTTACCGGCTATATTATCGCATAATATTTTTTCTTTTTCACTCCCTATAAGAATTATGGAAAATTCCTGCTTTATCAAATGCGAAATAATTTCTTCAAAACTTTCAGAAGGATATTTTTTAGTATTCCAAACACTGCCGGGAGCTAATACTGCTAGATTATTTTTTATAGTATTGTTCTTAATAAAATCATCGATTTTTTCTTTTATGGAATTTTCAATTCTAATTTCCGGGATTATTTTCCAATCATCGATTTCATAATTAAAATTAATCAAATCAAGATTACGCTGTACTTCATGATGCTGCGGTTTATATTCAATTAGGTATTTATAAATATGCCTAAAGCTGCTGTTGGAAAATCCATATGTTTCTTTAACACCTAACATCATCGTAATAAAAGCACTTCTAAACGAGCGATGGGGTGAATAAATTCTATCATAACTATTCTTTTTCAGCTGCTTAATAAATTTCAATAACGATCTAAGTGATTTATGCTTGCCTTTTTTATCAATAATAATAGCCTTATTAACATACGGGGATGAAGAAAAAATCTCAAAGGTAGATGGAATAGCCAAAACATCTATTTCGCAATTATTATTTGTTTCCTTTAACTTTTGAATCATGGGCAAAGTTAAAATTGCATCACCTAAAAAAGCAGTTTGTATTACTAAGTATTTTTCCATTTCTAATTAATACTTCCAACGTTTGTGCATCCAGAGCCACTGTTCGGGATATTTCCTAATAAAGCTTTCCAAATAATTAAACATTCTCTGGTTCAATTCTATTATTTTTTCTTCTTCATTCTCAGGCAAATTTTCACTGCTTATTTCATAAAAATCAGTTTTATAAGAAAAATCCGGCTGTCTAACCGATATTCCGTAAAGCATAGGAGCATGAGTTTTTAATGCTAATACTGCAGGTCCCGGATACACAGTTGCTTTCCTTCCGAAAAAATTTACCCTCAATCCATCTGAAGGTCCTCTTTGATCAGCTACTATTGCAATAATATTTTTCTCTTTCAGTTCTTTATAAACATTTCTAATTGAAACACCCAGATTAACAATTTTGTTTCCCCATTTTGTTCTCATATTATCAAGCCATCCGGTAACAAACGGATTCCTCTGGGGTTTTACTACGACATGAAGCGGTATTTTTAATTGAGCGCCAATCGACAATGCCATATATTCCCAATTCCCGAAATGAGCAGATAATAACAGCAGTCCGTTTCTTTCATTATACTTTTCCAAAATAAAATCAACGTTGCTGCATTTAATTGCATTCTCTATTTGTGCTTTTGTCATCCAAGGTGAATATAGAATTTCTATAAGAGAAATTGCAAAGCTTTTATAACAACCGTAAGCAATTTTATAAATTTGTTTTGATGAATATTCAGGAAATGCTTTTACTAAATTATCTATGGTTGTTTTTTTTCTAATCGGAATAAAGTAAAAAAAAACAAATGCTAGAACCGAAGAAAATTTCCGTGAAAGTTTTAGTCCGCAGAATTTAAATAAATAGCTAAATGCTGAAAATATTATATATTCAATTTTATTCGTCATTCACCATAAGCATAAATAAATTTAAATACTTAAAAATATGATATGCAAATTTAACGATTTGAGAGAAATAATGTAAACACATTTCCCTTATGAAGAAGGCAAACTTGATACTTTGTGAGATTACAGCCCCGATTAAAAAAATTAATTGGTTGCTAATCTGCTTTGCCAATTACTATCTTGTATTTCTCCCCGGGCAGTCGAATTTAATAACTGGTAATCCGAGAAACCTGTTAAATCGCCAAAATCAAAAGATACACCACCCTGAATGTCATTATACGTCCAAATTTCGTACGGCTTGGAGTCAATTTCGTTGGGATGACGGTCTATTTCACTTGGCTCACCGTAGATTAGTAAAACTCTGCCTCTGTCGGTTTTCCAACCCGGCTTATTAAAACTGCCGTACTTGAGGTTAGCTTCATGAACCCTTTTCATATAAGGCTGATAATGCTGATAATCCGGTACTTGGGGGTCACTTGCTCGTTTTTTCCAAAAGTGATATAAAAAACTTCTTTTGGCTTCAACGGTTTGGAGTTTTGAATACTGGTCCTTTTCTTCCGTGTTTGCTATGTATTTTGCTTCATTAAAAATATTGTCGCATTCCTCCAAAGACATTACGCCAAAAGCACTTCCCAGCACAAGGGACTGCTGCGGGCTTGTGGTATCAACAACTTTTATCCCGGGATTAAATACAAAAAATCTTTTTGATGTTGCCATACCGAATTTTTTTACGCTGTCTAATACTGCAATACTAATTTTATAGGAATCTGTTGGAAAAATATTAATCGGGATGGAACCGACTTCCACTCTTGATGGTATCCCGCCGGGAATATCCATTTGTTTATTAAAATAAAGTTTGCCTTTGCTATTTACAACCATAGTACTAATTTTTAACGGTTCATTTCCTTTCAAATGATCATAAACTTCGTAATAATAAAATACTACGGGTATATTTTGCCCGAACACCAAGGATGGAAGCGGAGTAATTTCAAATGTATTTTTATAAAATATAGAATTTTTATTCGGGCTATTTTGTAAAATTCTTGATGCAAGTTGTAAATCACTTATTGCCAGACTATCCCTTCCAAATGGTTTAACATTAATAATGTCCGAATAAGTTTTCGTATTTTTTTCGTTAAACTTATCATATGCAGTAACATTACATTGAAAATGCCCGGCAGGAAGTAAGAAATTAATTAAACCGACAAGATTTTTGGCTCCCATTTTCGAGGTATCCCGAACCGGATAATTTAACATCCATTCCTTATTAAGATAAAGTTTACCGGTAGCAGTATCCTTAATTGTAATTTTCAGCATCGCCTCAACAAAATTTGAGGTATCATTTGATTTTAAAGTAAGGGCTGTTTGATGAAAAGAATAATATAATTCGAAGTAGTTCGAAGTTGAATCGTATGCAAATTGAGCATAATCGTAGTCAAACAGATCATTATTCTGTTGGGAAAAACATAATGAAAATGAGGACAAAGAAAATATTATTAAAAGGAGTATTTTATTTTTCATCTTGCTGCTAATTAAATAAATTAAAAATAAAATCTTAGAACTTCGTCTATTAAAATTAAATAAAATTAGTAATAAAATACTACAACATTCATTCTATTGCAAGCATTTAATCAATCAACAAAACTAAAATGATTTTTCACAAAGAAAATTAAAGTTTCACTGCGGAGACATTTTTAACCCCGTTGATCGAAGATATGGATTTTACTACTTCCTTATCAATTTCGCTGTCAACATTAATAACAGTGAGTGCTTCTTTTCCAATATCAAAACGCCCGAGCGATAAACCTGCAATATTAATTTTTGCTTCAGCTAAAATTTTTCCTACATTAGCTAGCATACCCGGCTTATCAATATTGTAATAAAACAACATATTCCCTTCGGGATTAAGTTCGAGATGGAATTTATCTACGTAAACGATTCTAATCTCATTATTGCCAAAAACAGTTCCGGCCAGTAATCTTTGTTCTTTATCCGTTATAAATTCTACAGAAAGAAGATTAGTATAATTTTGATTAGCACCGGATTTGGTTTCATTGACTAAAATTCCCATTTCCTTTGCTAAGAATGGTGCATTTATCAGATTTACTCCGGCTGTTAATTTCCTGGAAAGAAATCCTTTAAGCACCGCAGTAGATAGAAGAGTAGTAGAATTATGCAGAAGTTCCCCGCTAAAATTAATATTAATATGCTTTAGCTGCCCTTTGTTTAATTGCGAATGTAATAGTCCCAAATTTTCAGCAAGTCTTACAAAGGGAAGCAATTCTTTATTTTCACTTGACTCAATAGCCGCGGCATTTATTGCACCTTTAACTCTTTTATTATTGAACAGGTCTACTATCTGTTCGGCAATTTGAATTGCAACTTTTTCCTGAGCCTCTTCTGTTGAGGCCCCAAGATGCGGAGTGGCAACAATTTTAGGATGCTGAATAAAAGGACCTGAATAATCCGGCGGTTCTTTTACATAAACATCAAACGCAGCGCCGGATACCTTGCCGGAGTCGAGTGCCTTTACCAAAGCCTCTTCATCCACAATACCGCCGCGTGCACAATTGATTATTTTAACACCGTCTTTACAATTATTTAATGATTTTTCAGAAATCAGATTTCTTGTTTCATCCGTCAGAGGTACATGCACCGTAATTATATCCGATTGCTTAAACAATGTATCAAGATCAACTAAATTTGCACCCAGCTTTAATGCTACTTCAGCCGAAAGTACCGGATCATAACCGATAGCCGCCATTCCGAATGCCTTAGATCTGGCGGCAACCTCTCGTCCCACTTTTCCCAGTCCGATTATACCGATAGTTTTGCCATGCAATTCTGTGCCTTTAAATTTTTTTCTTTCCCATTTACCGGAGCGCAAAGACTGGTTTGCCTGCGGAACATTTCTACACATAGAAAGTATTAAAGCCATAGTATGTTCGGCGGTAGAAACAGTATTTCCGCCGGGAGTATTCATTACAATTATACCTTTTCTAGTAGCTGCTTCTATATTTATATTATCTACTCCTGCGCCTGCTCTTCCGATCACTTCCATATTATCCATCAAATCAATCAGGTCGGGTGTAACTTGAGTATCGCTTCTAACAATTAATCCGTTATAATTATTAATTACATTTTTAATTTCTTCTTTAGGCATACCGGGTTTGTATGTTACTTCAAAACCTGCATTCTCCAAAATAGCCACAC